>Ga0268298_10002272_pt1 | contig 21169 bp, 19 predicted proteins | sample WWTPWeurt_MetaG_FD_194462 | JGI IMG/M metagenome (GOLD analysis project Ga0268298, IMG submission 194462) | Activated sludge microbial communities from WWTP in Nijmegen, Gelderland, Netherland - WWTP Weurt | ecosystem: Engineered > WWTP > Aerobic digester > Activated sludge | place... | reverse complement strand
ACTACGCGGCCGTGGTCGAGTCGCTGGCAACGAAGAAGCTCGACCTCGCCTGGCTTGGCGGCTTCACCTTCGTGCAGGCGAAGATCCGCACCAACGGCACCGCCATTCCGATCGTGCAGCGTGAGGAAGACGCCAGGTTCACCTCGAAGTTCATCACCGCCGATCCGGCGATCAAGTCGCTTTCCGACCTCAAGGGCAAGACCTTCGCCTTCGGTGCGCCGTCCTCCACCTCGGGCAGTCTGATGCCGCGCTACTTCCTGCAGCAGGCCGGCCTCAATCCCGAGAAAGACTTCAAGAACGTCGCCTTCTCCGGTGCGCATGACGCTACCGTCGCTTTCGTTGCGGCCGGCAAGGCCGAGGCCGGCGTACTCAATACCTCGGTGTGGGACAAGCTGGTTGAGGCGAAGAAGGTCGACACCGACAAGGTGCGGGTCTTCGCGACGACGCCGACCTACTTCGACTACAACTGGACGGTGCGCGGTGACCTCGATCCGGCACTGGTGAAGAAGCTGACCGACGCTTTCCTCAAGCTCGACCCGAAGAACCCGGAACACGCCGAGATCATGGCGTTGCAGCGCGCCTCGAAGTTCATCCCGACAAAGAAGGAGAACTACGACGGCATCGAGAAGGCGGCACAGTCGGCAGGCCTGCTGAAGTAAGTGGGCTTCCGTCTGGACGGCGTGGGGCTCACCCACGCCAACGGCTTCACGGCGCTTGCCGACGTGTCGCTCGCCGCTGCGCGCGGTGAGCGCATTGCCGTCATCGGTCCTTCCGGTGCCGGCAAGACGACCCTGCTGCGCCTGCTCGGCGCCGCGCTGCGGCCGACGGAAGGTGTGCTGTCGCTGCTCGACGCAGCGCCATGGACGTTGCCAGGCGGCGAGCTGCGCGGCCTGCGGGCACGCATCGGCGTCGTGCACCAGGCACCGCCGCTGCCGCAGCGGCAGCGCGTCGTCACCGCCGTGCTCGCCGGCCGCCTTGGCCAGTGGCCGTTGTGGCGGAGCGTCGCCTCGCTCGTCTATCCGCTCGACATTGCCGGCGCGCGTGCCGCCCTGACGCGCCTCGATCTGGGCGATCGCCTGTTCGAACGCTGCGACCGCATTTCCGGCGGCCAGCTGCAGCGCGTCGGCATCGCCCGCGTGCTCTACCAGCAACCCAACCTCGTCCTCGCCGACGAGCCGGTATCGGCGCTCGACCCGGCGCTGGCCCGACAGGCCGTGCGCGTGCTGGTGCAGGACGCCACTGCGCGCAACGCCACGCTGGTGGCCAGCCTGCACGCAGTCGATCTGGCACTGGCCGAATTTCCGCGTGTCGTCGGCGTGCGTGATGGGCGCATTGCCTTCGACCTGCCGGCAACCGACGTCAGCGAAGCCCGGCTGCGCGAACTCTATGCGTCGGAAGGCGCGGAACTGCCGACGCTGGCCAACGAAGCGCGCTTCGCTGCGCATGCCGTCGATGCGCAGCCGCCGCTCACCGGCGCCCGCTGCCGCTAGCATGCATTCGCTGCGCGACCCCGCTGCGCGCGGCCGTGCCACGGCGCTGCTGCTGGCTCTGGTCGTGCTCTGGCCGCTATTGACGGTGGCCGAATTCAAGCCGGCGGCGATTTTCGATGCGCAGAACCTGAAGACCACCGGCAACTTCCTCGCCGCCTTCCTGCCGCCCGAGCGCGGGCAGGAATTCCTCGGTTTCCTCGCCCGCGCCACGCTCGAGACGCTGGCCATCGCCACTGCCGGCATCGCGCTGGCGATGCTGCTGGCCGTGCCGCTCGCGACGCTGTCCACGCGCGTGTTGTCGGTGGCTGAAATCGGCCCCGGGCCTGGCCGTGTTCGCGCGCTCTGGCTGCACCATGGCCTGCGTGCCCTGCTCACCGTGCTGCGCGGCATCCCCGAACTGGTCTGGGCGCTCGTCTTCGTGCGCGTCTTCGGCCTCGGGCCGGCGGCCGGCGTGCTGGCCCTCGGCCTGACCTACGGCGGCATGCTGGCCAAGGTCTACGCGGAGATCCTCGAATCGGGCGAGACCAGGCCGGCACGGGCGATCCTGGAGGCCGGCGGCAGCCGCGTGCAGGCGCTGCTCTACGGACTGTTGCCGGGCAGCGCGCAGGAACTGACTTCCTATACCGTCTATCGCTGGGAATGTGCGGTGCGTGCGTCGGTGGTGATGGGCTTCGTCGGCGCCGGCGGCCTCGGGCAGCTGATGGATCAGGCGATGAAGATGCTGAACGGCGGCGAAGCCTCGACCATCCTGCTGACCTTCCTCGCGCTGGTACTTGCCGCCGATGCATTCTCCGGCATTCTGCGCCGCCACGTTGCCAACGCCGGTACGCAGCCGCGCCGCGCCGGTATCGGTCCTTTCGGCATCGGCTTCACCGGCCTGCTTCTGGTCGCGGTCGCCGCCAGCTTCGCCTTCCTCGATCTCGGCCTTGCTGCGCTTTTTTCGCGCGAATCGGCGGGGCTGGTCGGCGACTTCCTGCGCGCCTTCTTCCCGCCGGATCTCTCGCCAGCCTGGCTGGCGCGGGTCGCCTACGGCACGCTGGAAACGCTCGCCATTTCCGCCGTCGGTACGCTGCTCGCCGTGCTGGCCGGGTTTGCCCTGGCCCTGCCGGCTTCAGGGCGCTATGGTGCGGTCGCCGGACAGGTGTCGCGCTTCGCGCTCAACGCCCTGCGCTCGGTGCCGGAACTGGTGTGGGCCACGCTCACCGCGCTCTCGGTCGGCCTCGGCCCCTTCGCCGGCGTGCTGGCGCTGGCCCTGCACACCTCCGGCGTGCTCGGCCGCCTCTTCGCCGAGGCGCTGGAAAACGCGCCGCCGGCGCCGCGCGATGCGCTGCTCGCTGCCGGTGCCCGTCCGGCCGCGGCCTTCCTCTACGGGACATTGCCGGAAGTGACGCCGCAGCTTGCCGCCTACACGCTCTACCGTTGGGAAATGAACATCCGCATGGCAGCCATCCTCGGCTTCGTCGGCGCAGGTGGCCTGGGGCAACTGCTCTATTTCGAGCTGTCGCTGTTCCACTACGCGCAGGCCAGCACCGTGATCGCAGCCATGCTCCTGCTGTCGATCGCGGTGGACGCAGCGAGTGCCGCGTTACGCAAGCGACTTTAGTCGCCGCCGGAGGCGGTGATCGAAATCCCCGGCGCCGGCGCCAGAACGACGGCGTTGCGGCCGCTGCTCTTGGCATCGTAGAGCGCCCGATCGGCGAGGCTCAGCGCCTCTTCGAGCGAGAGTACCGAGGCATCGGCCAGGCCGATGCTCAGTGTCATGCGCAACGACTTGCCATCAGGCAGCGCGATCACCAACGCATCGAGCCGTACCCGTAGCCGGTTGCTCAGCACGGCCGCTTCCTCCGGTGTCGTTTCCGGGAACACGAAGGCGAATTCCTCGCCGCCGTAGCGGCCGGCCGTATCGGCATGGCGCAGCGTGCCGCGGACGAGATCGGCGAAGGCCCGGAGCGCGAGGTCGCCAGCGGCATGGCCATGTTCGTCGTTGATGCGCTTGAAGTGGTCGAGGTCGGCCAGCGCAACCGTCACCGGCCGGCCATAGCGTTGCGAGCGGGCAACCTCGCCGGCCGCGATATGCATGAACTGGCGGCGATTGTTGAGGCCGGTCAGCATGTCGGTCGCCGCCAGGCGTTCGAGTTCTCCCCGCGATTCCTCGTGCTTCTGCAGGACCTCGTGCAACTGGCGGATCGCGGCTTCGATCGCCTTGATCTCATGCAGGCTGCCGGGCGGCAGACGAAGATCAGGCGCTTCCTCGCGCAGTTTCGTCAGTGCTGAATCGATCCGCTGCAGCGGGCGTACAAGGCACCGATGCATCAGCAGCAGCAACACGACGATGAAGGCGGTCGTGATTGCCAGCGTGGCATAGAGCTTCTGCTGCGAAGCCTCGATGACGGCGCCCATCTCGGCCGCTTCACTGCGCGCGAGGCTGATGCCTTCGACACTGATGTCGTCAGCGGCGAGGCTCAGGCGGCGGGAAAGTTGCGCCCATTCGGCCTGCAGTACTTCATCTTTCCGCTCGCCGCGCAGTACACGCGTCAGGAAGAGTTCCGTTTCCGTCGCCATGTCCCGGGCGCGGGGATTGGCCAGGATCCCCGGGTGACTGGCCATCAGGTTGACGACGAACATGGCCTGCTGTCTGTCTTGCGGTGTGCGGGCTGCGAGTACGCGCTCACCCTCCAGGCGCAGGGTCTCGAGGTTTCGCGCCAGCCGCTGCTGTTCGATCGACAACGGCAGCGACTGCGTGCGCAACTTCGTCACCGAGGCCTGCAGCGAGCGCTGATCGCTTACCAGCAGTGTGACGATGAGGCCGAAAAGAACGATGAAAACGCAGGCCAGTCCGCCGAAAAGCAATGCGGCACCGGGCGCGTGCGTGGCTGCAGCTTTCTTCATGATCTCTCAGTCCGCCAGGAAGGGCATGTAGCGACGCAGGATGCGCTGGAACGTGCCATCGGCACGCATCGCATCGAGTGCGACATCGACCTCCTGCCGCAGTGCCCCATCGCTTTTTGGCAGTATGACATGGACGCTGCCGCCAAGACCATGATCGACCAGCGCAGGGCCGACAAAGGCCGCATCCCCGCGTGCATCGAGCAGCAGGAAATAGGCGCTGCGTACCGGCATCAGGGAAAAATCCGCCTGCCCCTGCAGCAGGAGTGCCATCGATTCCTCGACCGAGTTCGTCCCGATCAGTTTCAGCTTCTGTGCCGCAGCGACTTCCTGCAGGTAACGGTATTGTTGCGTGCCGATCTCGACGGCCAGCCGGGCGCCACGGAGATCGGCCAGACGAATCTCGCTGCCGAAGCTGCGGATCGAAGCCGTGCTCCCGACCAGCCGCGACGAAGAACGCCAGAGCGGCTGCGAGAACAGAACCCTGGTGTCCCGCTCGGGGGTGCGCAGTACGTTGCCGATGCCGATCCTGGCGCGGCCACTTTCGACGGCGGGAATGATTTCTGCGAACGGCAGGTGTTGCAGGGTGCAGCGAGAGGCGATGCGCAGGCAGATTTCACGGGCGAGCGCCTCGTTCAGGTCGGCGATCGCCTTGCCCTCGCGGGAGGCGGCGCCGTCGCCGGCGCGCAGCGTGGCGACCCGCAACTCCCGCAGCTCCGCCACTGCCGTTTGCGGAAGAACCGAAGTGCCGACGAGGGCGATCAGGCTTATCAGCAGATTCCGGAGACGCTTCATTGCAGTCTGAACGGCAGGTACTTCGTGTTGATGCGATCGAAGCGGCCATCGCTCTTGACGGCATCGATCGCGGCATCGATACGGGCCTGCAGATCCGGCCGCTGCGGGCTGATGCTGAAGGCGACGTCGCCGCTCAGCTGTGGCGCCGGCAGGACGCCGGGGCCGATATTCCTGCCCTGCAGGGCTTTGTCCTGAAGCAGTTGCAGCGCCGTTGGCATCGGTACCAGCACGGCATCGACCGTTCCCGCAGCGAGCAGTGCGGGCAGTTCGCGGTGATGCTCGACGAACAGGCTCTTCCAGCCTTCAGCTTCGACGTGGCGCGCCTGGGCCGAGCCGCGTACTGCGCCGACCATGATGCCTGGGGTGCCGGGCCGGTTCGTCGCCTGTGCGAGCCAGATGCTCTGCGAGCGGTAGTAGGGCTTCGAGAAGAGCACCTTCTGCTGCCGCTCCGGGGTCACCAGCAGGCTGACGGCGGCGAAATCGGCTTCGCCGACAACAAGCGCGTCGATGACGTTGCCGATCGACACCTGCTGCAATTTGCAGCGCACCCGCATCGTCTGGCAGAGCGCCTCGGCCATCTCGATGTTGAAGCCGACCAGCCTGCCCCGTTCATCCTCATAGGACATCGGCGGCGAATTGCCGATGACGGCGACGCGCAGCGGGCGCTCGTCGGCATCGCTGTCGGCCGGCAGCCACGCAAACAGGACGGCCACAAGCGCAGCGGCAAAGAGGTGGCGCGGGAAAGCCTTGATCATGGGCGAGCGAGGGTTTGTGCGACGAGGTTGACCCAGTATCGTACGCCGAGCGCGATGATCCCGTCGTTGAAGTCGTAGTGCGGGTTATGCAGCGTACAGCCGCCTGTCCCGGGGCCGTTGCCGAGCCAGACGTAGCAGCCGGGCTTCTCACGCAGCATGTAGGCGAAATCCTCGGCGCCCATCGACGGCAGTTCGTCCTTGCGCACCTTGTCCTCACCCAGCGTGGCGGCGGCGACCTTGCGGCAGATCTCAGTCTCCGCAGTGCTGTTGACGGTGGCCGGGTAGCGGTGGTCGAAGACAACGCCGATCTGCGCACCGTTGGCAGAGGCGACGCCGGAACAGAGACGTTCGATGGCACGCTCGACCGTCTCCTGCACTTCCGGCTTGAAGCTGCGGATGGTGCCGCGCAGCACCGCTTCCTCGGGAATGATGTTCCAGGCGCTGCCCGAGTGGAACTGCGTGACGCTGACCACCGCGGCGTCGCAGGGGTGCAGGTTGCGCGCCACCACCGTCTGCAGGGCCTGCACCAGCTGACTGGCGGCAACGATGGTGTCCACGCCCTGATGCGGCATGGCAGCGTGGCAGCCATGGCCGCGCACCGTGATCTCGAAGGCGCAGGTGCCCGCCATGACCGGGCCGGGCATCACCGCCATCTCACCGACCGGAATGCCCGGCCAGTTGTGCAGGCCATAGACGGCATCGACCGGGAATTTCTCGAACAGGCCGTCCTCGATCATCACCGCCGCGCCACCTTCCGATTCCTCGGCCGGCTGGAAAATGAAGACGACGGTGCCGTCGACACCGATCGCGTCGCGATGCTCGGCGATGTGGCGTGCGGCACCGAGCAGCATGGTGGTGTGGCCGTCGTGGCCGCAGGCGTGCATGCAGCCCTCGTGCTTCGAGCGGTGCGGGAATTCGTTCATTTCCTTGAGCGGCAGCGCATCCATGTCGGCCCGCAGGCCGATCATGCGCGGCGAACTGCTGGATTGGCCGCCGCGGAGGACGCCGACGACGCCGGTCTTCGCAATGCCGCGATGGACCTCGATGCCATACTTTGCCAGCTCGGCCGCGACGATGTCGGCAGTACGCGTCTCGTTGAACGCCAGCTCGGGATGGGCGTGGATGTCGCGGCGGATCGCAGCGAGATCGGCGAGGAACGCGGGGTCGAAATTCGTTGTCTCTTGCATGGCGAAACTTCCTGCTCGGGCTGGACCGCCCAGTTTATCGCTGTTGCCCCGCAAACTCACCATCCGCTATCCTCCCCATCCATGCGCCTCGTACTCATCAGCGGCCTTTCCGGCTCCGGCAAGTCCATCGCCCTCAAGATGCTTGAGGACAGCGGCTACTATTGCGTCGACAATCTGCCGTCGCTGCTGCTGCAGCAGCTGGTCGGGCAGCTCGACCAGCAGGGCTACGACAAGGTCGCGGTAGCGGTCGACATCCGTGGCGGCGATTCGATCGCGATGCTGCCGCAGCAGCTCGATTCGCTGCGGGCGCAGGATCTGGAACTGAAGTTCCTCTTCCTCGATGCCAAGAACGAGATCCTCATCAAGCGCTTTTCCGAAACGCGCCGCACGCACCCGCTGGCACGCGACGGACGCTCATTGTCGGAGGCCATCGTCGAGGAGCGCGACCGCCTCGAGGGCCTGACCAGCCTCGGCCACCACATCGATACCAGCGATCTGCCGGCAGCCACGCTGCGCGAGTGGGTACGCCAGTTCATCGAGGCGGAACCGGGGCAGGGGCTGGTGCTGATGTTCCAGTCCTTCGGCTTCAAGCACGGGCTGCCGCTCGATGCCGACTTCGTCTTCGACGTGCGCTGCCTGCCCAACCCGCATTACGACCCGGTACTGCGCCCGCTGACCGGCCTCGACGAGGAGGTGGTCAGCTTCCTCGAAAACCAGCCGGACGTGCACCGCATGCGCGAGGACATCCGCCGCTTCGTCTCCGGGTGGCTGCCGGCCTTCATCCGCGACAGCCGCAGCTATCTCACCGTCGCCATCGGTTGTACCGGCGGCCAGCACCGTTCGGTGTGCATCACCGAATGGCTGGCGCGCGAATTCGCCGGCCGCGCCCGCGTCCTCGTCCGCCACCGCGAACTCTCGTGAGCGCCTGGGCTTCCCTGCTGCGTCCCGGCGACTGGGCCGTGGTCGGCCTTGCCGCCGTCGGCGTCGCCGCCTCGTTTCCGCTCGTCTGGCAAGGCGGCATCGCCGAGAAGGCGGTCGTCCGCCGCGACGGTACCGTCGTCGCCGAACTCGATCTGGCGCGCAAGCGGACGCTCGAGGTGGCCGGTGCCATCGGCACCTCGGTCATCGTCGTCGAACCCGGCCGCGCCCGCGTCGCGGCCGACCCGGGGCCGCGCCAGTACTGCGTGCGCCAGGGCTGGCTGAAGCGCCCCGGCGAGATCGCGATCTGTGCCCCCAACCACGTCAGCCTGCAGATCGCCGGCGGGCGCAGCCGCTATGACTCGGTCAGTTACTGAAACGGTGACGCTGCAGACGACGGCGGAGGACCACCGCGTCGCACGGCTGGCGGCGGCGGCGATTGCGCTGTCGCTGGTTGATGCCGCCATCCCGCTGCCGCTGCCGGGCGTGAAGCCGGGCCTCGCCAACATCGTCACGCTGCTCGTGCTCTACCGCTACGGCTTCGCTACTGCCGCCTGGGTGACCGGCCTGCGCATCGTCGCCGGCGGCCTGCTGCTCGGCCACCTGTTCTCGCCCGGGTTCTTCCTCAGCCTCTCCGGCGGCGTGCTCAGCCTGTTCATGCTGGCGTTGGCGCAGCGTCTTCCGCAGCGCTGGTTCGGGCCGGTGACGCTCTCGGTACTGGCCGCGTTCGCCCATATCGCCGGGCAGCTGCTGCTCGCCCGCCTGTGGCTGATCCCGCACGATGGCGTCTTCATGCTGTCGCCGCTCTTCTTTGCGGCGGCGCTGTTCTTCGGCATCATCAACGGTTTGATCGTCGCCCGCCTGCTCGCCGAACCCGCAACCGTGGAACCCCAACATGCCTAAGACCGTCTGTCTTGCCTTCACCGGCGCCTCCGGAATGCCCTACGGCATCCGGCTGCTCGAGTGTCTGCTGGAAGCGGGCTGCCACGTCCAGCTGCTCTATTCGCAGGTGGCACAGATCGTCGCCAAACAGGAAATGGACCTCGATCTGCCGGGCCGCGCGAAGGAAGTGGCGGCGCATTTCCGCGCCCAGTACGCGAGCCTGCCGGGAACGCTCGATGTCTACGGTCGTGAGGAGTGGTTTGCGCCGGTGGCGAGCGGTTCGAATCCGCCGGATGCGATGGTCGTCTGCCCCTGCACGATGGGCACGCTTGCCGCCATCGCCCAGGGCCTCGCCGACAACCTGATCGAACGTGCCGCCGACGTCGTGCTGAAGGAAAGGCGGACGCTGGTCCTGGTGCCGCGCGAGACACCGTTCTCGGCGATCCATCTCGAGAACATGCTGCGCCTCGCGCAGGCCGGCGCCGTGATCCTGCCGCCGAACCCCGGCTTCTACCATCAGCCGCAATCGGTCGAGGCGCTGGTCGATTTCATCGTTGCCCGCATCCTCGATCATCTCGCTGTGCCGCATGCGCTGATGCAACGCTGGGGGGCGCCTGCCGCATGAGCATTTTCGGATTCCTGAAGCCGGATCGCCCGGCACCGCCGCAAGAACTGGACATCCCGCTGTTTCCGCTCAAGTCGGTGCTGTTCCCGGGCGGGGCGCTGGCGCTCAAGGTCTTCGAGCAGCGCTACCTCGACATGAGTGCCGACTGCCTGAAGCGCGAAGAACCGTTCGGCGTCTGTCTGATCCTCAAGGGCGAGGAGGTCGGCGAGCCAGCGACCGTACACAGCGTCGGCACGCTGGCGCATGTCACGCAGTGGGACATGGAACAGCTCGGCATCCTGCAGCTCGGTGTGCGCGGCGGGCGCCGCTTCCGCATCCTCGAATCGCGCACCGAAGCGGGTGGACTGCAGCGCGCCCGCGTGCAACTGCTCGATGAACCGGCCCCGGTGTCGGTGCCTGCAGCTCAGGCGGGGCTGCTCTCGGTGCTGAAGCAGATTGCCGCCGACATCGGTGCCGAGCGCATGCCGGAACCGCATGCGTGGGAGGATGCCGCCTGGGTCGGCTACCGCCTGACCGAGGTCATGCCGGTGCAGTTGCTCGCCAAGCAGAAGCTGCTCGAGCTCGACGACCCGGTGTCGCGGCTGGAAATCCTGTACCGCTACCTGGAGCCACGCGGGCTGGTCAAATAGACCGTCCGATCAGGGCGCCAGTTCGTGCCGGCTGGCATAGCGGATCAGGTCCGCATTGTTGTCGATCCCCAGCTTGTCCATCAGGCGCATCTTGTAGGTGCTGACGGTCTTCGGACTCAGGTGCAGCTGGTCCGCGATCCGCCCGAGCGGCAGTCCGGCGGCGATCAGCTTGAGGATCTGCAATTCGCGCTCGGACAGCGATTCGTGTGGCAGCCCGCCGGCAGCCGGCGACTCGAAGACCATCGCGTCGACCAGCGACGGGTCGATGAAGCGTCCGCCGGCCGCGATCTTGCGGATGGCGGCGAGCAGCACCTCCGGCTCGCTGCCCTTGGTGACATAGCCGGAGGCGCCGGCCTTGAGCGCACGTGCCACGAACTGCCCCTCGTTGTGCATGGAGAGGATGAGCACCGGCAGGGACGGATGACCCTTCCGCAGTTGCTGGATCAGGTCGATGCCGCTCAGCCCCGGCATTGTCATGTCGAGCAGCAGCAGGTCGCATGCTCCCTGCTGCAGTCCGTCAAGGAGCGTGTTGCCGTCGGTCGCTTCGCCGACGACCTGCATGTCGCTGCAGGTCGCTATGATCTGCTTCAATCCGCCGCGCACCATGGCGTGGTCGTCGGCAATGAAAATCCTGATCATTGCTGGATCTCCGTCCGCATCGGGAGGGTGATCGAGAGCGTCGTGCCTTTCCCCGGTGCGCTGTCGACGCTCAGCTGGCCGCCGGCGGACAGGACGCGCTCGCGCATGCCGAAGAAACCGAAGCCCTTCTTCTTGCCCGCGGCCACCATGTCGAAGCCGCAGCCGTTGTCGCGCACGACGAGGTGCAGCATGCGGTGATCTCTGGACAGATTGATGCTGACCTTTGTCGCACCGGCATGCCGCGCGATGTTGGTCAGCGATTCCTGCACGATGCGGAAGATCGTCGTTGCCAGCATGTCATGGAGGATGATTTCGCCGTCGCCGGCATCTACCGTACAGGGAATTTCCCAGCGCGCCGCAAAATCCTCGGCCAGCCACTCGATGGCAGGCACGAGTCCGAGATCGAGTGCCGACGGGCGGAGATTGGTGGCGACCTGGCGCACGACGGCCATCGTCTTGTCGACCAGCTGGCGCATTTCCTCCGATTTCCGGTGCAGGTTCGGGTTGTCGCCGAAATTGAGCCGCAGCAGCGAGATGTCCATTTTCAGTGCGGTGAGGAGCTGGCCGAGCTCATCGTGGATTTCACGGGCGATGTGTTTGCGCCCCTCTTCCAGCACTCGTGTCTGGTGGCTTGCAAGAGCGCGTAGTTTCTGGCGCGATTGCGCGAGTGCAAGGGTCGCTTCCTTGCTTTCGGTGATGTCGTGCATGACGGCGATGAGGTTGGTGATCCGTCCGGAGGGGGTGCGAATCGCGGCCGACGAGAGGTCGATCCAGATGACGCTGCCGTCGGCTTTCAGGTAGCGCTTCTCGATGCGGTAGCTGTCGCGCTTGCCGGTGCAGATGTCGTCGAGGATCTGGAGCTCGGCCTTGATGTCGTCAGGATGGGTGAACTCCGAGAAATTCATTGCCCTCAGTCGTTCGGCGTCGTAGCCGAGCATCGACCGGAACGCTTCATTGAAATAACTGACGAACCCGTTTTCGTCGGTGGCGGCGATGCCCGTGTTGGCATTGTCGAAAATGGCTCTAAAGCGCGCTTCGCTTTCACGCAGCGATTGCTCGACCTGTTTCTTCCAGTCGATGTCGAGCATCTGGCCGATGGTGTAGCGGGGAGTGCCCTGGCTGTCGAGAATGCGCGAGGCGATCATGACTGCCCATACGTAGCGGCCATCCTTGCGCCGGTAGCGCTTTTCCATCTGGATCACGGCGGCGCCGCTGCCCAACATTTCCTTGCGCAGGCTGACGTTGGTCGCCAGATCGTCGGGGTGGGTGATGTCCATGTAGGTCATCGATAGCAGCTCTTCCTGCGAATAGCCGAGGAAAGTCTCCATCGCCGGATTGACCTTGATGTAGCGCCCCGCGCGATCGGCGATGGCCATGCCCACGGGCGCGGCGTTGAAGGTCTGCTCGAAGAAATCGCGGGAGATGCGCATCTCTTCTTCGGCCTGCCGGATGGGCGTGATGTCTTCGCTGACGGCAATCGCGCCGAGAAAATGGCTCGCGCCATCGCGCAGCGGGATTGCAGAACTGAGCAGCGTCCTGCGCGAACCGTCGCTGCCTTCGACGTCGATCATCTCGCCGACAGTCGATTTTCCTTCGCGGAGCGCCAGTTGCAGCGCCGGCTCGTTGGCGGCACCGGCCTGCCCGGCGGTGGCGGGATTCCGGCGAACGACCCGGCCCTGCGGATCGGTGATCCAGATGCCGATCGGCATCACGTCGAGTACGGTGTTCAGCAGTGTTTCGGTGCGTACCAGTTCGGCTTCGGCAATCTTCTGTGCCGTTACGTCGAAGATGAAGCATCCCGTCGCATCCACCTGCCCGTCGTGCCCGAAGATCGGGAAGAAGGCGGCATGCCAGTGCCCCTGCATATCCGGATCGTCAGCGCGGCGCCCGTGGAATTCGACGTCGCGGAAGGTTGCTCCGGTTGCGAAGACCTGTCGATGCAGATCGGCGAAGGGCTTCAGTACGCCGGGAAGCACCTCCGCCACGGTGCGTCCTTCGTAGTCGGCCAGGTCCTTGCCGTTGATGCGGGCGAGTTCCGGGTTGACCAGGTGGTAGCGCATCTCCCGGTCGATCGTGCACATGCCGGCCGGCACCGCGTCGAAGAAGGCCCTGAAAAGTGCGTCCTTCTTAATCAGTCGCTGCTGGAGGCGGCGCTCCCGCCGATGGGCGCGCAGGATGTAGGCGGCGCTCCCGCCGATGGGCGCGCAGGATGTAGGCGGCGCTCCCGCCGATGGCCAGCGTCAGGATCAGCATCGTCGCGAGATAGCCGGCAATGTCTTCGCGTAGCCGGGCATTGATGTCTGCACGGGCGATGCCGACCGTCACGGCCAGGGATAGATCCTCCAGCTTGCGGTAGGCGAAGAGGCGCTCGACCTTGTCCGCGGAAATCGCTCCCTCGAAGGCGCCGATTGGCGCCTTGGCCAGCGCTGTTTCCAGCCCTGCGTGTCCGATGTCCCGGCCGAATGTCCCTTCATGGTCGGGCTGCCGCGCGAGGATGCGGTAGGACGGCAGGTGGTGGAAGCCGATCGAGCCGTTGTTGCCGATGCGCAGCTCGGCGAATTCCCGGGCGATCACATCGGTCCGGACGGCGGCGACGAGAATGCCCTGCAGTTCGCCCTGCCGGCTACGCAGGGCCCGGCTCATCGTAAAGACGCGCTGCCCCGAGGCGGGGCCGACGAAAGGGGGCTCGACAAAGGGGTCATCGGCGGGGTGCGTGCTGTGGAACTTGAAGTAGCCGAAGTCTACATAGCGCCGACCGGTTGGGATGGCAGGGTTCGACTGGGCAATGGACAACCCGTCCGGCATCACGAAGGACACCGTGATGATTTCTTCGAGGTGCGGCGAATATTTCTCGAGTGCCGCGGTCAGTGCGGCGGGATTGTTCCACAGTCGGTTCGCGGCGATTTCGTCGCGGGCGAGTTTCAGCGTCTGGTCGGTGACGCGCAGGGTTCTCGTCACGCGTTGCTCGACCGCCCGCGCCAGGCTGGCCACCTGCAGCTCCGCACTTTCGGCGCGCTGTGTGTGCAGGCGCCACACGTCGAATCCGAGCAGTCCCCAGGCCAGCGCGATGGCGGCGCCAGCGACGAGCAGCACGCGCTTCGTGAATGCGTCACGGGCGAGAGGATGCTCCCCGGCGGGAAAATCGGCACGCTGGTCCGGCTCGTTTGCGGGAATTTTTGACATGGCCGGATGCGTCGGACGCGGGGTTCCTGGATAGGGTGCAAAGCCGTGGCGGAGCGCCGCGACACGGCGCGCTCCGGGCCGATTCTGCATGAAAGCACCGGTCGCGAAAAGTCGGATTTCCCTGACACGGCGTTCAGGATTGGCCTGCACAAAATCCGGGATTTCCGACTGACAGAGGAAGGACACGTGGGCAATGTGTGCTTCAGGGCCGGCGAACGGGCGCAATTGACCCCCCTGACATGCCGGCCAGTCATACAGGACACATGCAATGGTGCTATCAGTTGTCGGAAGCGGGACGGCCTGTCATCCGTCTCCTGGGCGGACATCGCCGGGCGATGCCGAGGAACGCGATCCCGCTCGCCTGGTCGGGGCCCTCGACTATGGCCAGTGGTTGAGCGACGAATCGCGCATGCTCATTCTGGCGGTGATGCAGACCTGTGATGCGGTAATGATTGCGGACGCTGCCGGCATCATCCAATTCGTCAATCCGGCATTCGAGCGTGACAGCGGCTACGCTGCTGCGGAAGCCATCGGCCGCTCGACGAACCTTCTCAACTCGCGGCAGCACCCGGCGGAGTTCTTTGCGCGGCTGTGGAAAACCATTCGCTCCGGACAGGTGTTCCGCGATGTGTTCGTCAATCGCCGGAAGAACGGCGAAATTTTCTACGACGACAAGACCATTACGCCGATCTGCGATGCGCGGGGAAAGATCACGCACTATGTGTCGACTGGTCGCGATGTCACCGATCGTGTCCGCATCGATACACGGCTCGCATTCCTGGAAAACTACGACGTCCTGACCAGTCTCCCCAATCGGCGGGCCTTCATGGCCCGGCTGGCGAAGGCGATTCCCCGCTGTCGCCAGGATTGCTCGAGTGTGGCGTTGTTGCACATCGATCTCGATCGATTCAAGAACATCAACGATACCTTGGGCCACAGCGCCGGCGATCGCCTCCTGCAGATGGTCGGCGATCGCCTGAAAAGCATCTGCCCGCGCCCCGACAGCATTGCGCGTCTTGCCGGCGACGAGTTCGCCCTGATGGTCGAGGGTGTGACCAACCCGGGCGAGAGCGAGCGGATCGCGCAGGAGGTCGTGGCAGCCTTCCATTCCCCCTTCGAGCTGAACGGCCGACAGCTTTATGTCAATGCCAGCGTCGGCATCGCGACCTATCCGACCGACAGCGACGATGCGGAATCGATGGTCAAGCACGCCGACATCGCGATGTTCCATGCCAAGTTGTCCGGGCGTGCGACATGGGTCAATTTCAGCGCGGTCATGGAAGGCAACCTGCTCGACAACCTCTCCCTGGAGACGTCGCTGCATGGTGCGCTCGACAACCAGGAGTTCGAGGTGGTCTACCAGCCGATCCTCAATCCGGCCGATCAACGCACGGTGGCCGTCGAGGTCCTGCTGCGCTGGAATTCCCCGCAGCACGGCAAGGTACCGCCCTCGCGCTTCATTCCGCTGCTCGAGGCAACCGGCATGATCGTCGACGTCGGTCGCTGGGTGCTGCATACGGCCTGTGCGCAAATCCAGGCCGATCCGCTGCTGGGCGGCGCGGGCGTCGTCCTCGCCGTCAATCTCTCCGGTCGGCAATTCCGCGACGAGCAGATCGTGGCGGATGTAAGAGAGATCCTCGCCACCAGTGGCCTGCCCGCACAGCAGCTGGAGCTGGAAATTACCGAAAGCATCCTGATCGAGGATTCCTCGGCCGCCGCCATGACGCTGGACGCACTGAAAGCACTCGGCGTCCGCCTGGCCATCGACGATTTCGGCACCGGCTATTCGTCGCTCAGCTACCTGCGCCGCTTTCCGATCGACACCCTGAAAATCGACCGTTCCTTTGTCATCGAAATGGAAAGCAGCCCGGATGCCGTCGTGATCGTGAAGGCGATCGTCAATCTTGCCCACAGCCTCGGGCTCGAAGTGGTTGGTGAAGGGGTCGAAACGGCCGGGCAGCTCGCCATCCTGTCGGAAATGGGGTGCCGCAAGGTGCAGGGCTACTGGTTCAGCCCTCCGCTGCTGCTGGAACAACTTTCCGACCGCTGCCGGCAAGGCTGTGTACCACCACAGTGCATCCCGGAGGGCGCACCATGAGCGTACGACTTGTGCTTTACCCCAGTGGCTTCCTGCATGCGACAGTAGAAGGCAATTTCGATTTCGAGACCTCCCGCGAGCTGCTGATCGAAGCCAGGAAATTATGGCAGACGGGCGCCTGCGAGATGTTCCTGTCGCTTCATCGCGTGGCGCATGCCAATGCCTGCGCCATCGGCACCATGGCCTTGCTTTCCGAGATGGCGAGGCGGCATTTCCATCTCCGCATCGAGCATTGTGCCGAGGACGTTGCTTCGCTTTTCGGGTCGGGCCTGCTCGATCGCTATTTCCCTCAGGAGATGCTGGACGGCTGCCAGCAATGCATGCTCGGAGACGGGCGCGCCTGTGACTTGCCGGCCATCGCCACGGGGTCTGGCCACGCGGCGATGGCTGCCTGAAGCCGCGCTTTCGGGACGTTAGGAGAAAACATGTTGGGCAAACTCACCGTCGCCAAGCGACTGGCCTGCGGATTCGGGCTGTTTCTCGCCATGCTGGCTTTGGCCATCTACATCGGACTGACACGCCTCGAGACCCTGAATGCGATGACGGAAAGGATCGTCAGCAAGGACTGGCAGAAAACCGTGCTCGCCAACGACGCCATCGACCTGATGAACGCCAATGCGCGCGAGACGTTCCTGCTTTTCCATACCCAGGATCGTGCTGCCGTGCTGGCCCGTATCGAAAAGAACAAGCAGTTGATCAGCGACAAGCTCGACGCGCTCGGCAAGCTCATATACCGGGCGGAGGGCAAGGCATTGCTGGACGACATGCGCGAACGACGCAAGGCCTATGTCGGCGCCTTCTCGAAGGTGCCCGGTCTGCTGGAAAGCGGGCGTGAAAGTGAGGCTTCCCGCATCATGGGGGCGGAGGTCGTGCCGGCACTCGATGCCCTGCTGGCATCTATCGACAAACTGATCCAGTTCCAGGGGAAGATTCTCGATGAGAGCGCCGCCGAGGCCCGCGCCCTCTATGAGTTTTCCCGTACCCAGATGCTGATCGGAATGTTCGTTTCACTCTTCATCGGCTTCTGGCTGGCACGCTGGGTCGTCCTGTCGGTCGTTCGCCCGCTCGGCGGCGAACCTGACGAAGTGAAGGAGGTGGCCGAGTCCATCGCCGGCGGCGATCTCACTCCGGAACTCACGGTGCGGGCCGGCGACGAGCACAGCCTGATGGCGGCGATGCAGAAGATGCAGCTGAGCCTGCGCCAGATGGTCGGCGGCCTCCAGAACAATGCCGAGCAGGTGGCTTCCGCGGCGCAGCAGCTGGCGACCTCCTCGTCGCAGGTGGCCGTGGCGACGTCAGCACAGTCGGAAGCTTCGTCGTCGATGGCGGCGGCCGTCGAACAGATGACGGTCAGCGTCAACCATGTTTCCGAGCGTGCCAACGAAACGCATGCGATCACCTCATCGACCGGACATCTGTCGCGGGCGGGTAATCAGGTCATTCAGGAAACCGTGAGCGAGATGCAGGAAGTGGCCCGCATCGTCGGGGAAGCGGCGGGGACCATCCAGCGCATGGGCGAAAGCTCGCAGCAGATTTCCGGCATCGTCCAGGTCATCAAGGATGTCGCCGACCAGACCAATCTGCTGGCCCTCAACGCCGCCATCGAGGCCGCACGTGCCGGCGAGCAGGGGCGCGGTTTCGCCGTCGTTGCCGATGAAGTGCGCAAGCTGGCCGAGCGGACGACCAAGGCCACGGCCGAGATCGCTTCAATGATCGATGCCGTGCAGTCCAGCGCTTCGGAGGCGGTCAGTACCATGGAGCTGGCCGTCGATCGCGTCTCTTCGGGGGTGGATCGGGCGCAGCGTGCCGGCAGTTCGATGACCGAGATCAGCAGCGGTACCGAAAGCGCCGTCCTGATGGTGAACGAGATTTCCAGCGCCCTGCGCGAGCAGAGCGTGGCCAGCAACGAAATTGCGGTCAACGTCGAAAAGATCGCCCAGATGTCCGAGGAGAATGGCGCAGCCACGCGCGAGGTCGCGGAAACCGCGACACTGCTCGAGCGCCTGGCGGAGGATGCACGCACTGCGGTGGCGCGCTTCCGGCTGGCCTGACGACGGCTAGCTTTCGGACAGTTGTGCGAGCAGGGTCCGGATCGGCGTCGGCAACGCGGTCGTCGCCAGCGCATCGAGCGACACCCAGGCCAGGGATCCTTCCATCGCGCCGGCGGCGCTGCGCACGACGCAGCGGACCGGGTGCAGGGTCAGGCGGAAATGCGTGAAGGTGTGCTTCAGCGACGGCAGTTCGCTGCGATCCAGGATGCGGAGTCCGAAGCGCGCGGCCAGCCCTTCCGGCGTGCCTTCGGGCAGTGCCCACAGGCTGCCCCAGATACCCGTCGGCGGGCGCTGTTCGAGCAGGACCTTGCGGCCGTCGGTGAAAATGGTCACGCGGCTTTCACGCGCCGGCAGCGCACGGGCAGGCCTGGCTGTCGGCAGCGCTGCCTGTCGCCCGTCGCGTTCGGCAACACAGACTCCCCGCATCGGGCAGGTGAGGCAATCGGGCCGGGCTCTCGTGCATAGCGTTGCTCCCAGGTCCATGATGCCCTGCGTGTAGGCCTCGATGTCGCGGGGCGGCAGCAGCGATTCGGCCAATGCCCACAGCTCGCGTTCCACGGCCGGCTTCCCCGGGAATCCTTCGATTCCGAAAACGCGCGTCAGCACCCGCTTGACGTTGCCGTCGAGGATTGCGCCGTGCCGGCCGAAGGCAAAGGCCGCGATGGCTGCGGCGGTGGAGCGGCCGATGCCGGGCAGCTCGGCGATGATGGCGGCGTCCTCCGGGAAGCGGCCACCGTGCTCGGCGACCAGCACCTGTGCGCAGCGATGCAGGTTGCGGGCCCGTGCGTAGTAGCCGAGGCCTGACCAGAGGGCCATCACCTCATCCTGCGCTGCCGCGGCGAGCGCCGGAATGTCCGGGAAGCGCGCCAGGAAACGCTGGTAGTAAGGGATCACCGTTACCACCTGCGTCTGCTGCAGCATGATTTCCGACAGCCAGATGCGGTACGCGTCGCGCGTCTGCTGCCAGGGCAGGTCGTGACGACCGTGCTGGCGGTGCCAGTCAAGCAGGCGGGGGGCGAATTCCTGATCAGGGGTCATGGGGCAGGTCGACAGGGGCGGACGGGACAGGGATAATCCCGCCCTTCATTCCTCGAAGATGCTACCACGCCCTTATTCCTGCGATGAGCGACGCCGCCGACAGCGCCCATGATGTTGCGCACCTGCCGTGCCCTGCCTGTGATGGCGGTGACGGTTCGAATACGCCTGCTGCCGCAGATGCGTTCGACTGCCGCGCCTTCCGCGATGCGCTGGGCAGCTTCGCGACCGGCATTGCGGTGGTGACGGCCTGCGCTCCGGATGGCAGCTTCGTCGGGCTGACCGTAAATTCCTTCAACTCGGTGTCGCTCGCGCCGCCGCTGGTGCTGTGGAGCCTCGACCTCGGTTCGCCGAGCCTGGAGGCCTTCCGTACGGCCAGCCACTACGCGGTCAACATCCTCGCGGCCGACCAGGAAGAACTCTCGCAGCGCTTTGCCATGCGCGCACCGGACAAGTTCGGCGATCTCGAGATCTGTACCGGCTTCGGCGGCGTGCCGCTGCTGCACGGTTGCTGTGCCTGGTTCGAGTGCGCCAACGAAACGCAGTATCCGGGTGGCGACCATCTCATCTTCCTGGGCCGCGTCGAGCGGTTCACGGGCGAGCCCTCACGGGCGCCGCTGGTCTACCATGGCGGGCGTTACCGCCATCTGGCGCGGGATTGAACCCCGTTCGGGAAACGCTTAGAGTGCTAGAATGCGCACTTGCCTCCACCGAGGGGCGGCCTGAGCGGGCGTCGTATAATGGTAATACCCTAGCTTCCCAAGCTAGAGCCGTGGGTTCGATTCCCATCGCCCGCTCCACCTTTCTCCGTTCCACCTCCCAGACACGCTAGAATTCCGCTCACCCGCCTGTTGCAGGCAGGCCTCGAGGGAGCGTCGTGTTCAAGATTTCTGCCTGGTTCGCACCACTGGCGCGCCGGCTTCTCTATGCGTGGGTCAAGGCCACGGTCTTCGCCGAAGCCGCGTCGGGCATCGACCCGGCGCGGCCGGTCTGCTACGTCCTGCAGGATCGCCACCTCTCCAACCTGCTGGTGCTGTTCGAGGAGAGCAAGCGCGCCGGCCTGCCGCCGGCCGAGCTGCCGCTCGTCGTCGGTGAGGCGCGGGCACGCCGTTCCGCCTTCTTCCTCAACCGCCGCCGGCGCAAGCCCGGCACCGAGGTGTCGCCGCTGCTCGCCGGGATGGTGCGCGAAGTCGTGCGTGATCCGCTGGCCGACGTGCAGATCGTGCCGGTGCTGATTCTCTGGGGGCGTGCGCCCGACAAGCAGGAGTCCATCCTCGCCGCGCTCCTCGCCGAAACCTGGCGCGCCTCCGGTGCCCTGCGCCAGTTCTTCGCCGTGCTGCTGCACGGTCGCCATACGCTGGTGCGCTTCAGTGCGCCGCTCTCCCTGCGCGAACTGGTGCATGGCGGCGGTGCACCGCTGCCGGAGGGGACTGCGCTGCGCAAGGTCTCGCGCGTTCTGCGCGTGCACTTCCGCCGCCAGCGCGAGATGGCGATCGGCCCCGACCTTTCCCACCGCAACACGCAGGTCGAGGCGATCCTCGGTGGCGATACCGTGCGCGCCGCGATCGCCGCCGAAGCGACACGCCTGAACATCCCGCTCGGTGCGGCACAGGAGCGCGCCCGCAAGTTCGTGCTCGAGATCGCCTCCGACTACAACTACGGTGCCGTGCGCGCGCTGGAGCTGTTCCTCTCCTGGCTGTGGGAACACCTCTACGATGGCATCGAGGTGCACAACTTCGATGCCCTGACCCGCATCGCGCCGGGGCAGGGCATCGTCTATGTGCCCTGCCATCGCAGCCATATCGACTACCTGCTGCTCTCCTACCTGATCCACAAGAACGGCATGACGCCGCCGCACATCGCCGCCGGTGCCAACCTCAACATGCCGCTGATCGGCGGGCTGCTGCGCCGCGGCGGCGCCTTCTTCCTGCGTCGCAGCTTCAAGGGCGAACCACTCTATGCGGCGATCTTCCACGAATACCTGCACCTGATGCTG
>Ga0268298_10002271_pt1 | contig 21177 bp, 21 predicted proteins | sample WWTPWeurt_MetaG_FD_194462 | JGI IMG/M metagenome (GOLD analysis project Ga0268298, IMG submission 194462) | Activated sludge microbial communities from WWTP in Nijmegen, Gelderland, Netherland - WWTP Weurt | ecosystem: Engineered > WWTP > Aerobic digester > Activated sludge | place... | reverse complement strand
CGATGATTTCGTGAAATTCCCTCGCCTTGCCTGCGTTCCGCCCTTCAGGGCCTCCCAGAGGCGCTTGGTGCTCACTTAGAGCGTTTTTCCTCATTTTTCGTCACCCGCACGCGCGATGTCACCGCGACGTTCTACGGCTATGTGAGAGGGTTGTTCCAATCCGAACGGGCCACCATGCTACGCATGAGTGAGGTAAACGCGGTCGATCATCAGGCCATGCAACACATGCTGACCGAGGGGGTTGTCGACTGGGTAGGTTTTGGAGAGCAGATCGCCCGGGAGACCGATGCCCTGCTGGGCGGGGCGAATTCGGTCTTGCTGATTGACGAAAGCGCCTTCAGCAAAAAAGGGGAAGCTTCAGCTGGGGTGGCCCGGCAGTGGAATGGTCGCCTGGGCAAGGTAGACAACTGTCAGGTCGGGGTGTTTGCGGCCCTGTGTCGAGGCGAGCTGGCGAGCCTGATTGACGCCCGTCTGTATCTCCCGAAAGACTGGGTAGCGGCGGCGGCGCGCTGCGACCAGGCCGCGATTCCACAGGCCGCCCGTCGCTTTCGGAGCAAAACCGGTTTTGCCCTGGAGCTGGTTGAAACCGCCCTCGCCCGCGGAGTTCGCTTTGGATACCTTGGTGTAGACGCCGGTTACGGCAAAGAGCCGGGATTTCTGCGCGCCCTTGACGCTTCGGCCACCCACTTCGTGGCCGATGTCCATGGTGATCAAATGATCTACCTTCAGGACCCCAAGCCTCAGGTGCCGGCTTGGTCGGGTCGGGGGAGGACTCCTCTTCAGCTCAAGGCCCAAACGACGCCGGTACGGGTCGACCACTGGGCCGCCGAACAGCCGCCCGAGGCTTGGCGAAGACTCACCTTGCGGGAGGGCGAAAAGGGGCGATTGACAGCCGACTATCTCCAGGCTCGGGTGTGGCTGTGGGATGGGGAAGAACCCCAGGCCCGGTGTTGGCACCTGCTGGTGCGCCGGGAACGGGGCGCGAGCGAGATGGCTCACTACTCTCTGTCCAATGCCCCCGCCGAGACCCCATTGCCCGAACTGGCGCGGGTGCAAGCCCAACGATTCTTCATTGAGCACAGCTTTCGCGAGGCGAAAAGTGAATGTGGACTGGCGGAGTATCAGGTGCGTCGCTGGGATGCTTGGCATCACCACATGGCCTTGGTCATGTTGGCTACCCTGTTTCTCGTCAAGCAGAAACTCGAAGGCCGAAACCACTGGCCGATGCTCTCCTTCAACGATCTGGTCACCGCACTGGCGCACCTGCTGCCCAAGCGCCAACTCACCGCCGAGGAGCTGGCGGATATCATCACCAAGCGACATCGTCTGCGTCAGCGGGCAAAAGCTTCACAGACCCGACGCTCCATGACGGCTTTAGAGTGAATGTGACAAAGTAGAATTAGGCGGCGTAAATAAATAACTGGCCGATTTAGTCATGTTGTGCCATGTTTTCTGCATGGTCGAATCGGCACTGATTGAGAGTGTAAGGCGGAAGTTCCAGCGCTTGCAAAGCGTGCTGGACGAGCGGGGGCGTCGGCACTGGGCGGCCTGTGAAGCACTGGAGCTTGGTCACGGGGGTATCCGCGCTGTGGCACAAGCCACCGGTCTAGGCGAGCGCACGATTCAGCGTGGTTGCGAGGAAGTGCGCGGTGAAGAGGCGTCGGAGCCATCGCCTGCGGGGCGGATACGGCGCTCTGGAGGAGGTCGGCATGCGATGACGGCGCATGATCCGAAATTGCTGGAGGCGCTGGAAGCTTTGGTGGAGCCGAGCGCGCGCGGCGATCTGATGTCCCCTCTGTGTTGGACCTGCAAGAGCACGCGCAAGCTTGCTGAGGCGTTAGCGCGACAAGGTCATGGGATCAGTCACCGCAAGGTAGCGCAGTTGCTCAGGCAACTGGATTATCGCCTGCAAGGGACGCGCAAATGTCTCGAGGGGACCTCACATCCTGATCGGGACGCGCAGTTTCGCTATATCAATCGGTGCGTGAGAGTCTTTCAACGGGCCGGTCAGCCGGTGATCTCCGTGGACGCCAAGAAAAAGGAACTGGTGGGTCCCTTTGCCAATTGGGGCCGGGAATATCGCCCGAAAGGACAGCCAGAACCCGTGCGGACGCACGATTTCGCCGACAAAGTGCTGGGCAAGGTGTGTCCCTATGGGATCTACGATCTGACCGACAATCGCGGCTGGGTCAGCGTCGGCGTGGATCACGATACCGCCCAATTCGCCGTGGCCTCGATTCGTCGCTGGTGGTATCAGATGGGACGCCAGGGCTACCTGCACGCGCAGTCGCTGCTGATCACCGCCGATGGGGGTGGCAGCAATGCCAGCCGCAGCCGGCTCTGGAAAGTGGAGTTGCAGAAACTGGCCGATGAACTCGGACTCGCCATTTACGTGCGCCACTTCCCGCCCGGCACCAGCAAGTGGAACAAGATCGAGCATCGCCTGTTCTGTCACATCACCGAGAACTGGCGTGGCCGACCGCTCATCAATCACGAAGTCATAGTCAACCTCATCGCCAACACCACGACTACGCAAGGATTAGAGATCCGAGCCGAGCTCGACGAGACCGGCTATCCGACCGGCATGTCCGTGAGCGACGAAGAGCTTCGCGCTGTAAATCTTGTTCCGGCGAGATTTCATGGCAAGGATTGGAACTACCTCATCAAGCCTCACTCGGACAACCAGAAATCGGCCAGTTATTAATTTACAGCTCCTTAGAGCCCAATAAACGTGGGGCATTGCACCACCTTATCTTTCAGGAAATGGTTGTCGCCGACATTCTTGCCACCCACTGCCCAGCCATTGCCGCACCTGGCCGGTGAGATGCTCCCCGGCCAGGCTGAGTTCGACCGCCCGCCAGAGCTGGTCGTTGGCCTTGAGAATCGCCGCGGGGAGCGCCTGGGTGGGGTCCTTACAGTAGCGTTCGATCCAGTCAATGGCTTTTTCGCCAGCGCGGATCACTTGGGTTGGGATGAAAAATTGTTCCCCGGCTTTGACGACTTGACGCAGGGAAAAGGCAACCAGGCGGGTGACGAGACTCATGGGTGGCTTCCAAGGGATAAGGCAAGCTGATGTAGCTTGAAGGGTCCATTTTGACGAATGTTATACCACGATCTCCAGGGGAATGGATTGGGTGCGGAAGCGTGGTGGTACCGTAGTCAAGTTGGTGGGGTACCTTTTGCGGTGCCCGACATCTTTCTATTGAATCGTTGGGCAACGCTACGTTTTTGCCCAACCGACATCACTTCACGCAAGGGCGGTGGCGCCAGAAATGAAAAAAGACGCCGATGCCGATCGCGGCTGTCAAGATCCCCAGGCTGATGCCGAAGGCCAGTTCTTTGTTGTCAAATCTGGCGATAAGCCAGGTCAGGCCATCCACGATGTCGCTGAAGCTAAACATTGCACACCCCTGTGAACCACGAACAGAGCGGTCCTATGGTACACACCCCTCGGTTCTTGACGCCAATTGCGAAGGAACTTTCTGAAATAGAAGTGATGTTCGAAGATACGGGGCGATAGGGCACCGGCCATTCACCCTGAAACAGGTCCCCGATAAACGGGGAGCACCACTTCATTTACATCTCCCGGCCCAGTTGGGGGTAACACCATCTCCGAATACATTTTGTGTTTTGAACTGCTCGGGCTCGGGCGCCGCCCTCGAATCTACCGCTGAGAGTAAAGACCGATCAGGAAGTGGTCTAGGCGTTCGGTTGTTCCGGGCATCGACTGGAAAGGGCCATTTTTTGTTTCGATTTGAAGAACAATAGGCCAATATTGTTCTCCGTTAGAGAACAAAAACCAGGGGAAAGAGCCCAGGCCCGGGAGCGGCCCAGCGATGCCCAGGGCGGAGCGGGTTAGCCCGGAGTTCCGTCAGAATGTTTCAGCCAACCGATTGATCGAAATTGAGAAAAGTTAAAACTCGGCTTTCAGCTAGTGGCAACAAATGGATCAGCTCCAGCACTCGCGAAGGCGCTGGTGTTCTCGATGTGGACACAGGTATTTATAACCAAATGATTATTTTGGCTTTGAGTAGCCAGCTGTCCACAATTGGAGCACTACCAATGGACTATGCCCCAACCGAGGACCAAGGGCCTAAGACCAAAGCGGAATTGGTACAAGAACACAGGCCACAACCGGGTCGAGACATAGAAGATGGCTTTGACGATAAAGCCCACCACAGACTGATTCGATGGGAGTGTATCTTCCTTGGATCAGCCAGACTGGGCGAGGAGAGCCTTGAGCTGGGCCAGCGAGGCGCGGACCTCGGGCTTCTGGTCCATGAGGCTCAAGGGCGGGTTACCCTGAGTCTCTTTTGGGAAGACCCAGAGCCTGATCTCGGTATCCCCGGCGCGAAAGCGATAGAGCGGAACGGTTTTGCGGTGGCCGTCGCTGAACAGGCAACTACTCTGATCGTCGGACCAGGGAATGCCGTGATCGAGCAGAAAAAAAACCACCTCTTCCGGGGTATCGGCGAAGAGATGGAGTTGCACCGGAGCGGTCGCGCCGGCGGTGCCGTGAAAAACAGGTCCCACCAGTCTGGGGTGAAATTTCTGCAGCGCCTCCATGGCGTGCAAGGCCGCCTTTCTGAGACGCCGCAGCTCGGCGGCATGCTTTTCGCCAAGAAACAGCCGCTGGTATTCGCTGAGGGCCTCCAGGATAACGAGGTTTTTCGGAAAGAGTCTTTTATCCAGGATGCCAAAGTGGGTGGCCGCTTTGCGACAGGCGAACGCCGGGTCTTCGATCCCCTGTTCGGCCATGAGACGGGCCGCCGCCACCGCGAGACGGCGCTGGGTTTCGTCCCGGTCGCGGCGCTGGATCTGGCCAGGACGCGGTGGGCGCCGTTCAGAAGAGGTCATCGACATGTTCCGTGCGTCCTGCCGGTTTCTCGCCAGTTGTGCCGGAAGATATGGAAGACGAGCGCTCCTTGGGGGTTTTGGCTTCGGGAAATACCTCGAAGATGGCGTCCTTCTGTCCCGGGGCGGCGAGAAGCCCGGATTGGGGATCGATGCGCACTGAAACCAAGCCGGCGGGGGGGATGGGCGGATCATCGGCTGTGCCCTGGAGGGCCGTCTCCATGAAGCGTATCCAGGCCGGCAGGGCTGTCTTTCCGCCGGTCTCATCCTTGCCGAGGGGCTGGAATGAGTCAAACCCTACCCAGCTCAGGGCCAGAAGGTGTTGGTTGAAGCCACAAAACCAGGCGTCCCGCTGATCGTTGGTGGTTCCGGTCTTGCCGGCGAGATCCTTCCGTTTGAGCGAACGGGCCTTTTCTGCCGTGCCGTAAAGAATCACATCCTGAAGCATGGAATACATCTGATACCAGTTTTGTTGGCTGATCCCGGGAGACCTCTCCTGGCGGGTGGGGCAATCGGTACAGCTTGAGGTGGTTTGAGCGGTAAAAATGGTGCCGTCCCGGTCCGTTTCCACCCGGGCTAGAAGATATGGCTCGGTCAGGTAGCCCCCATTGGCCAGCAGGGTATAGCCCCGGGCCAGTTCGAGCATGGTCAGGTCCGGCGTTCCCAAGGCAATGGTGTAGTTATGGGGGAGAGAGGCGGGGTCGAAACCGAAGTGGGCGATGTGCTCCAAGGCTGGTTTGAGGCCCATGTCCTTCAAGATGCGGACGGAGACCAGATTGCGGGATTTCGCCAGGGCAAAGCGCAGGCGGATGGGACCAAGAAAGTCGCCCCCATAGTTTTCCGGTCGCCAGGCGGAAGCCAAGTGGGGGTCATCGAAAACGATGGGGGCGTCGTTGACGATGCTGGCCGGTGTGTAACCTGACTCCAACGCGGCTGAATAGATGAAGGGTTTGAAGGCCGAGCCGGGTTGACGGCGGGCCTGGACGGCGCGGTTGAATTTGCTTTGCGAGAAGGCATAGCCCCCTACCATGGCTAGGATGCGACCATTCTGGGGATTCATGGCCAGAAAGGCCCCTTCCACAGCCGGAATCTGCGCCAGTCTCCAGTAAAAATGGCCGTCCGCTCCTTTTTCCTCTTTGAGATAAATCGCATCGCCGGGTTTGAGGATTTTGCCGGCCGATTTGGGGGCGGATCCCATGCGGTTTTCGTTGATGTAGGGCCGCGCCCAGGAGAGTCCTTTCCATTCGACGATGGCTTTGACACCAGAACCCAGGTAGGCGGTGAGGTTCTTGTCGGTCAGGGCCGTGACCAGGGCTGGGCGCAGACCGCCGATGACGTCCCGTTCGCCCAGCAGCGCGTCCATGGCCTCAGCGTCCGGCGGGCGGGCCGGGTCGAATCCGGGTTCGGCGCCACGATAGCCGTGCCGCATGTCGTAGTCATCCAGATTGTCCCTCAACGCCTGAATGGCGGTGAGCTGGAATTGGGCGTCGATGGTGGCGTAGGCCCGCAGTCCCGCGGTGTAAGCTTCGGCGCCGTAGCGTGACACCATCTCCGCACGGATCGTCTCGGCGACATAGGGGGCGGCGAGGTCGATCTCGGTCTTGTGAAGGTACTCGCTCAGGGGCGCGGCCATGGCGGACTGGTAGTCCGCCTGGTTGATGTAGCCGAGTTTGAACATGCGACCAAGGACATAATCCCGCCGCAATTTGGAGCGGGCCGGATCCGAGATGGGGTTGAAGCGCGATGGGGCCTTGGGTAGGGCGGCGATCATGGCGGTCTGGGCGAGGTCCAGTTCTTCCACCTTTTTGCCGTAGTAGACCTGCGCGGCAGCGCCGATGCCATAAGCCCGATTTCCCAGGTAGATCTTGTTCAGGTAGAGTTCGAAGATCTCCTCCTTGGTCAACTCCTGTTCGATCTTGAGGGCGAGCAGGATTTCAGTGATCTTGCGGGAAAAGGTTTTTTCCGGTGTGAGAAAGAAGTTACGCGCCACCTGCATGGTGATGGTGCTGCCACCCTGACGTTTCTCGCCGGTGAGCAGCAGTTGCCAACTCGCCCGCAACAGGCTTTGGTAGTCGATTCCCGGATGCTCGAAGAAGCGATCGTCCTCGGCCGCCAGAAAAGCCTGCACCAGTCTTTGGGGAATATCCCGGTAATGCAGGGGGATGCGTCGTTTTTCGCCATACTCGGCGAGCAGCTTGCCATCCTCGGTGAAGATGCGTAGAGGTACCTGTAGGTGAATGTCCCGGAGGTCTTCAATGGCGGGAAGCTGAGGCGCAAAATAGGCATAAAAACCCAGGGTACCGAGAATCAGGAGCAACAGTCCGGTGGCAAGTCCGGTGGCAAGCCATCTCAACAGGCGTAGAAACCACTTCATGAGGTAGATCACAAATTCATGGGGCAACGGATATCCCTGCTTGGGCAGAGTTTCTATACTAACTCAAGGCTTAATGGGCTACACTGCGTCGAGAAGCCGAAAAGGCCGAAGGATGTTTTTTGGAGTCTCATGCTTATTTGTACAGGGTGGAAAAAAGTATGAAACCGGCATCGAGTTCCCTCTCCTGCAACACGAGCCCAACCCCATGATTTTATGGAATCCAAAGTCGACCCCTCTGGTCGGGATTGACATCAGTTCGACGGCGGTAAAGCTCTTGGAGCTCAGTCAGATCGGTTCCCGGGGTGGGCGCCAGTATCGGGTCGAAAGTTTTGCCATCGACCCCCTGCCCGCTAACGCCGTGGTCGAGAACAACATTGCCGACGTCGAAGCCGTGGGCAATGCCATCAAAAGCGTCATGAAGCGTTGTGGCAGTAAGGCGAAGCGCGCTGCGGTGGCGGTCTCGGGCTCTGCGGTCATCACCAAGGTGATCGCCATGCCGGCGTCCCTCTCGGAACGGGAATTGGAGGATCAGATCGAGCTGGAGGCCGATCAGTACATCCCTTATCCCCTCGAAGAGGTGAATCTGGATTTTGAGGTCCTCGGCCGATCGGAGCGCAATCCGGATATGGTGGATGTGCTGCTCGCCGCCTCCCGGCGTGAGAATGTCGATGCACGGGTTTCCGCCCTCGAAATCGCTGGTTTGACCGCCGCCGTTGTGGATGTGGAAGCCTACGCCATGGAAAATGCCTGCCGGTTGTTGGCGGAGCAGTTCCCCGATGGTGGCCGGGATCAGACCATCGCGGTGGCGGATGTCGGCGCGGCCAACGCCACTCTGCATGTCCTGCACGACAATCGTCTGATCTATACCCGTGAACAAAACTTCGGGGGACGGCAACTTACCGAAGAAATCCAACGCCGCTACGGACTTTCTTTCGAAGAGGCTGGGATGGCGAAGCGGCAGGGCGGGTTGCCGGATAACTATATCCCCGAAGTGCTCGATCCATTCAAGGAGGCCATGGCTCAGCAAATCAACCGTTCCTTGCAGTTTTTCTTTTCATCCACGAGTTACAACAGCGTCGACCAGATTGTCATGGCCGGTGGAAGTTCATCCATTGGGGGAATTGATGAAACCATGGAGGAACGGATCGGGGTGCCGACCATTATCGCCAACCCATTCAGCAATATGCCCGTTTCCTCTAAAGTGAAAGCGCAGAGTTTGGCGAATGAGGCGCCGGCACTGATGATTGCTTGTGGTCTGGCATTGCGAGGATTCGACTAGCCATGGCACGTATAAACCTGCTTCCCTGGCGGGAAGAGCTACGTAAACGGCGTAAGCGCGAATTTGGTGTGGCTACGGCCGTTGCGGTGATACTGACGGTGTGTGCCATGGTCGGAGTGCACGCGCTGATTGCCCTTTTTATCGACCATCAGCAGGAACGGAATAGCTATCTGAAACAGGAGATCGCCACTTTGGATGGAATTCTCAAGGAAATCAAGGATCTTGAGAAAACCAGGGAAAACTTGCTGGCCCGTATGGAAATCATCCAGCAACTCCAGCACTCCCGCCCAGAGATCGTCCATATGTTTGACGAATTGGTAGCCACTATCCCCGAAGGGATGTATCTCATAAAGGTCGATCATCGGGGGCGAAACCTGGCCATCTCTGGTCGGGCCGAGTCCAATGCTAGGGTGTCCTCCTATATGCGTAATCTCGAATCCTCGGGCTGGTTGGGCAAGCCTGACCTCAAGGTGATTGAAAGCAAAGAAAAAACCACTACCGGATTGAGTCACTTTGAGTTGAATGCCCAACAGTTGGCCAAGGTGGGTGAGGGGGCAGGGAAAGTCGAGGGGGCGAAGCGATGAATGTGAATCTCGAAAAGCTGAACGAGTTGGATGTATCCAACATTGGTGACTGGCCCATCGTCGTCAAGGCGGTGGTGGTTGTTTTTGCCTGTGCCCTTGTGGTTGGAGCTTGGTACTACTTTGATACCCAGCAGCAGCTGGCTCAGCTTGACTCGGTGGAACGGGAGGAAATCACGCTCAAGAAGGATTTCGAGAAAAAACAGGCCAAGGCTGCCAACCTGGACGCTTATAGGGAACAACTTGAGGAGATGAGACAGTCTTTTGGGGCTATGTTGCGTCAATTGCCGGATAAGACCGAGGTGGCGTCCCTGTTGGTCGACGTCTCCCAAACGGGGTTGGCGGCAGGTTTGGAGTTCGAGTTGTTCCGGCCACAACCTGAGAATAAGAAAGAATTTTATGCGGAACTTCCCATCAATATCCGGGTGCTCGGTGAATACCACCAGTTTGGGCAGTTCGTCAGTGGATTGGCGGCCTTGCCTAGGATCGTGACCGTCCATGATGTAACCATCGAGCCGCAGAAGGATGGAAAGAAGCTGGTCATGGCCGCTATTGCCAAGACCTATCGATATCTCGAGGAGGAGAAGGGGAAATGAATGGAAACCGAACTACGTTGGGTGTCGTTCTGACGGGGTCCATCATGCTCGCCGCTTGCGGTTCCTCCGAGGTGACAAAAGATCTGCGTGCCTACGTCACCGAGGTGAAGGCGCGCCCCGCACAACGGATTCCTCCTCTTCCGGAGATCAAACAGGTAGAGACTTTCGTCTACCTTCCAAATGATAGGAGAGACCCCTTCAAACCCTCAACCGAGGCTGGGCAGGATACCCAGGAACAAGCAGGTACAGGGATTTCACCAGACCCCTATCGCCGGAAAGAAGAACTCGAAGCCTTTCCTCTCGATTCGTTGCGCATGGTGGGCACGATCGAAAAGGACAACATGCTGTGGGGATTGGTGGAAAACCGGGAGGGGATGCTGTACCGGGTGAAACCAGGAAACTATCTGGGGCAGAACCATGGTCAGATTGCATCGATAAAAGACACCGAAATCATGGTGAATGAGATTATCCCGAATGGATTGGGAGGCTATCGCGAGCGTCAAGCTACGTTGGCCCTTGCTGAGAAATAACAACAGGGGAAAGAATCAATGTCAGGATCTGCAGCCGCTTTACGGGTTTACGGAATGAGCAGAGCACAATTCATGGGGGGCACGATTCGTGCCGTCCTTCTGCTGCTGATGTTGGGATGCTGGTTTGGCCTGCCGCAGGCGCATGCCTTACCCAATGCCCTTCGGAGTGTTGAATATGCCGCTCTTCCCGGCAATTCGGTGCAAATTTCTCTTGTATTGGAGGCACCTCTGGCGGCCCCCCAGGTTTTCGTTACTGAGAACCCTGCCCGCATCATCATGGATTTGACGGATGCCGCCAATGGGCTCACCAAGAAGACTCAGCAGATTGGTATCGGCGCTGTTCAGTCGGTGACGGCTGTCGAGGCCGGCGGTCGAACCCGTGTGGTCGTCAATCTCTCCAATCCGGTAGAACACAATGTCGCTACTGAAGGGAACACTATTAAACTAACGGTTCAAGGCCAGGGTCAGGTTCCCATGGCCAACAAGGGTGGCCCATCGACAAAACCGGCTTCAATGACCTCACAAGGGGGCTCTACCGCTCTAGCCAAACAAGCAGGCATTACTGATATCGACTTCCGCCGGGGGCCGGGAGGGGAAGGACGTGTGGTGGTTGCCTTGTCCGACCCCAAGACAATCTTTGATATCCGCGAAGAGGGGGCTAAGGTTGTCGTCGAGTTCATGGGGGCCAAGCTTCCAGATAAGCTGGTCCAGCATCTAGATGTGGCTGATTTTGCCACCCCGGTTAAATCCATCGAGACTCGACCAGATCGCAAAAATATCCGCATGGAGATCTCCGCTATCGGTGATTATCAGCATATGGCTTATCAGGCCAACGATACCCTGACCGTTGAATTCCGTCCCCAGACTAAGGCCGAAAAAGAGGCTGCCAGAAAGGAAAAGCAGGTGTTTACCGGAGATCGGCTTTCCCTCAACTTCCAGGATATCGATGTGCGAGCTGTGCTCCAGTTGCTGGCGGATTTTACCGGAATGAATTTGGTAACAAGTGACACGGTAAAGGGAAATGTAACCCTGCGGCTGAAAAATGTCCCCTGGGACCAGGCATTGGATATCATTCTCAAAACCAAGGGATTATCCATGCGGCAAAATGGGAATGTGATGTTGGTGGCGCCGACGGAAGAGATCGCTGCCAGAGAAAAATTGGAGCTCGAAGCCCAACAGCAAATAGAAGAACTGGCGCCACTCAGGTCCCAATATATCCAGATCAATTATGGAAAGGCGGAGAAGCTTGCCGAGTTACTGAAGAAAGAAGACAACCCTATGTTGACGCCTGGACGTGGGAGTGTTTCCTTCGACGATCGCACCAATACCCTTTTGGTACAGGATACGGCCGCCAAGTTGGAGGATATCAGGCGGTTGGTGGAGGTGTTGGATAAGCCCGTGCGTCAAGTGCTCATCGAATCCCGAGTGGTGATTGCCACCAACGATTTCTCTAAGGATTTGGGTGTCAGATTCGGTTTCAACCGGGGCAATAGCTGGCATGATGGTCATTACGCAGTGATAGGTGGCGGACGTCCGGGAACGCACAGTGGTACCGCCGATCTGGCACCGGGTTTTGAAAGCCCGGAAGGCAGTGGCGCTGAGGCCTTGATGGTGAATCTACCCTATGAAGGCGATCGAGGCGGTGCTTTCAATTTTGTGGTTGGGAAGATCGGCTCATGGATGTTGCAATTGGAACTCTCGGCCATGCAGAAAGAGGGTAAAGGGGAGATCATTTCCAGCCCTCGCCTCATTACCGCGGACCAGAACGAAGCCATTATCGAGCAAGGGCAGGAAATTCCTTACACTACGGTATCCAACAACGGTACCAATGTGCAATTCAAAAAGGCGGTCTTGAGCCTGAAAGCGAAACCTCATATCACACCGGATGACCGGGTTATCATGGATCTTACTGTCACCAAAGATCAACCTGATTATTCGCGATCCGTGCTTGGTCAGCCTCCGATCGATACCCGTAAAGAGACGACAACCTTGCTCGTGGATAATGGTGATACTGTGGTGTTGGGTGGAGTATTCGAAGCCAACCGCACACTGAATACGGAAAAAGTGCCGTTTTTCGGCGATCTCCCCTACCTGGGCGCTTTGTTCAAAAATAAATCCCAAACCAGTGGGGAACGAGAATTGCTGATTTTTGTTACACCCAGGATCCTCAAAGATGGTCTTGCGGTAAGATAACCCTCTTCCACTCAACGAGAATGCGGGGCAGCATTATCCTGCCCCGTTTTGTTTTTCCGATCCTATTTCTCCGGGGTCTTGAAGAGCGTAGCAAGGCTCGATGAAAAACGCAGACAATATTTTTCTCATTGGCCCCATGGGGGCCGGGAAATCGACTATCGGGCGGCAAATAGCCAATGTTTTCGGTCTGCCTTTCGAGGATTCCGATACCGAGATACAAAGGCGGACCGGGGTTGATATCACCACCATCTTCGAATTCGAGGGCGAAAGTGGATTTCGCGCGCGCGAACGCCGGGCAATTGATGATCTTACCCAGAAATCGGGTTTGGTGTTGGCGACTGGCGGAGGTGTCATTCTCGATGCAGAGAATCGGAAATGCCTGATGTCGCGTGGGGTCGTAATATATCTACACTGCACCCCTGAGCAGCAATATGAACGGACCTATAGAGACCGTAGCCGGCCTTTGCTGCAAACCGAGGATCCGCTAAAGAAACTTAAAGAAATCATGGAGATAAGAGAGCCTTTGTATCGTCAGACGGCTGATTTTACGGTGATCACCGAAAAGCGAAGCGCTGTCTCCGTGACGAAAGAGATCAGCCAGAAGCTTGAAACCGAGTATGGATTTCGCCGCCTCACTCTCTAAAGGATTTTCCCGATTTCCGGCGCGCTTATTGGGTAAGGGCATTCTATGGATTTCGCTTGCCCCGCTATGCATCGTACATTATCAGCGAATACGGCTGCTCTTCCCCGTGGTCTCGCTGGTCGCTTGTAATCATCGCATCCATCGTTAGGGGGGTGTATGTTGACACTCAGTGTTCCCTTGGGGACACGAACCTATCCTATCTATATCGGGCCAGGATTGCTCGGCCAGTCCATCCATTACCATCGCCATATCCCCACCTCCCAGGTTATGGTGATTACCAACGAGACCGTCGCCCCCTACTATCTTGATAAGGTACAGTCCGCTCTGGCGGGAAAAGAGACCCGGGTATTAGTGCTTCCCGATGGTGAAGAGTACAAGACCCTTGAGACCCTGAACCTGATTATCGAGGCATTACTGCAGAATCACTTCAATCGACGTTGTACCTTGGTGGCCTTGGGTGGAGGGGTGATCGGCGACCTGGTTGGTTTTGCGGCGGCCTGCTATCAGCGCGGTGTGGCCTTCCTTCAAATACCAACCACTTTATTGGCGCAGGTGGATTCTTCAGTCGGTGGAAAAACTGGGGTCAACCACCCCCTTGGCAAAAACATGATTGGGGCCTTTCATCAACCCTCCTGTGTGATTGCCGATATACTCACCCTGAATACCTTGCCGGATCGCCAACTTTCGGCGGGGCTGGCGGAAGTTATCAAGTATGGATTGATCGGCGATGAGCCTTTTTTCCGCTGGCTGGAAACCCATATCCATGCCTTGCTGCAGCGGGACCCGGAAGCACTGATCTATGCCATAGAGCACTCATGCCGGGACAAGGCGAAGGTGGTGGCCGCCGATGAGCGGGAATCAGGACAACGGGCTTTGCTCAATCTGGGCCATACCTTTGGCCATGCTATCGAGACAGGTCTCGGGTATGGGGCTTGGCTACATGGTGAGGCCGTGGCCGCTGGAATCTGTATGGCGGCCCGTCTCTCGGTCAAACAAGGCTGGTTACTCCCCGATGACGAGACAAGGATCCGCAATTTGATGTCTGTCGCTCGTTTGCCGATAGCGCCGCCCCCGGAGTTGGCCGGGGTGAAGCTTATGGAGTTAATGTCGGTCGATAAGAAAATTCTTTCCGGACGGCTCAGGCTGGTTCTGCTGAAGGCTATCGGCGAGGGGCTGGTGACAGAAGACTTTGATATGCATCATCTCTGGACAACAATCGAGGGACAATAACGGCCTTGATCAATGGTGGGGTAGTGCTCCAATTGTGGACATCTGGCCACCAAAAGCCTGAATAATCATTTGGTTATAAATGTATGTCTCCACCTCGAGAACACCAGCCAAGGACTCGTGACAGGAAGAAGTTATTTTCAGGGCTGAACTAACAAACTCGAGCTGGGATTCACTGTGTTTATCGCCAACCGAAGGAACCCGGGCCTCGGCTGAAAACAGCCATTTTCGTTCCTTTTGCGAGAACAATAGGTTACATGGAAGTGATATTGTTCTTTTTTAAAGAACGAAAGCCGGACCACAGCGCCCGTGCCCGGGAGTGAGGCCGGGGTAGGCGCCAGGCGTCGGTTGGTGTGGGCAATGGGCTGAGGTCCGCTTCGTTCATCGCCAGCCTGGTTTCGATGATGGTAGGGCCTCGTGAGGCTCCCAGGTTTCGACTTGAGTAACCTCAAGCCTACCTGAGGCTTCACGGTGCCCTCCTTACTCCCCCATGGTGCACTTGGAGGTTGAATCCGCCCTGTGTTAAGAAAAACCATGATGTCGGCCCTGAGAGGGAGGCCGTCGCAGCTCGCCCATCCGCCTCTCGACGTTTCCGGGCCTGGGCGCCTTTACCCGGTCTTTTGTTCTTCAAAAGAGAATAATGGCTTTCTTGGCGATATATTGTTCTCCTTGGAAGAACAAAAAATGGCTCTTGCTGATCGATGCCCGGAGCCACTGAGCGCTTAGCCATCCCTGATGGATCTTTCTCTCCGCGCTGGATTCGGGATCAGCGCCGACCCCGTCCAGTCGGAAGCCTGAAATGTATTCGGAAATTCCATTATTCTATCGGCCGTTCCGGCCCCCAGGCCCAAAGCGATGCCCCCACCTTCCTCGCATTGGAGGGGGCCATCCCAGAACGCCCGTTGCCCGAGCTGACGCAGGTGTCTATGTTTTATCCGATTCTGTCCTCTCTCGCCTCATTCCTTGTCATGACCAAAAGATTCATCGCCGTGCTCGCCCTCTGTGTGGGCGGTTTCTGCCCCCAGCTTCAGGCCCAGCTCACCCCGGATCCCTGGCTCGACACCCCCGGACGCTTCCGCCAACGCCTGCTCTTTACCCAGGCCGAGGCCAGTCTGAATCGAGGTGATACGGAGACTTATCTCGGTCTGCGTCCACAACTCCAAGACTATCCACTGCTGCCCTATCTCCTCGCCACCGATCTCGGCCGCCGTCTGAGCTCGACCCCGACCGAGGAGATCAGAGACTTCCTCATCAGCTACGACGACAGCCCGGCGGCAGAGAAGATACGGCGCCCCTGGCTCGATCTGTTGGCGCAGCAGCAACGTTGGGACGAGATCCTCCTCCTTTATCGTCCGGGCGGTGGCATAGCCCAACGCTGCCAGTGGCTCCTGGCCTTGTGGCAAAGCGGTCAGAAGGATCGCGCCTGGGAGCAGGTCGAGCCGCTCTGGGCCGCGGGCAAATCCCAACCCGAGGAATGTACCCCGGTGTTCCAGGCCCTGCGCGACAGCGGACGCCTGACCAGCCGTCAGATCTGGTCCAGATTCACCCGGGCCCTGACCGATGGCGATACCGCTGTCGCCGTGCAGATGAAAGGCTGGCTTCCCATCGAGGACCAGCCCTGGGCCGAACGTTGGTTGAGTATCCACGCCCAACCCACCACGACCTTGCGGTTGTTGGGTAGCCTCGAACCCCATCCCCAACGCGAACCCATGCTCGCCCATGGGATCATCCGCTTGGCCAAACAGGACCCAGGGGCGGCCCTCGCCCTCTGGCAGCATGTCAAGAACAGTTACACACTGCCGGAGGAGGCCGAGCTCGCCGCCAGACGAGCCATGGCCATGGCCCTCGCCCGCAAGGGACACCCCCAGGCCATCGCTCAGCTCGACAGCCTCGCCCCTTGTCCGGCCGATGAGCGCTTCCATAGCGCCCGTATTCGCCTGGCCTTGGAGAGCCGACGCTGGGATCTCGTCCTGGCCTGGATCGATGCCCTGCCGGAAGAGGCTATCGCCAAGGAAGAGAGCTGGCGTTACTGGCGTGCCCGCGCCCTGGAGCAACTCGGTTATTCCCGGGAAGCGACAGAGCAATATCGCGCACTCGCCCGGGAACGGAGTTACTACGGCTTTCTCGCTGCCGATCAGGTGGGACAAGAGTACAACCTGCTCAACCGCCCGGTGCAGATCAGCGATGCAGACCTGCGGCGCTTCGCCTCCCGCCCCGCCATCCAGCGGGCCTACGAGTTTCTCGCCCTGGGCCGTATCCCCCAGGCCCGTATCGAATGGGCACAGGCTACCGCTGTCATGCCACCCGACGAGCTGCTCGCCGCGGCCAAGCTGGCGCAACGCTGGAGCTGGCATGACCGGGCCATCTTCACCCTGGCCAAATCCGGCTATTGGGACGATCTCGACATTCGCTTTCCTCTGGAGTACCGGGATGGAATTCTGATCGCCTCTCAGTCGCTGCAATTGGACGCCTCCTGGGTCTACGCCATACTGCGCCAGGAGAGCGCCTTCATGGAGGACGCCCGTTCCAGCGCCGGCGCCCTGGGTCTGATGCAACTCATGCCGCAAACCGCCCAACAGGTGGCCCGTCGGCACCAACTCCCCGCTCCCCGGGACTCCGGCCTGCTGGACCCCGAGGTCAATATCCGTCTGGGGAGCCGCTTCCTGGCCCAACTCCTGAACAGCTTCGACGATCAGCGAGTGCTCGCCACCGCGGCTTACAACGCCGGTCCCAGGCGGATTCGTCAGTGGTTGCCGAACGAAGACATGCCCACCGATCTTTGGGTGGAGGGCATCCCCTTCACCGAGACCCGGGATTATGTGCGGCGGGTGCTCACCTACAACATTATCTACCGGGATCGGCTCAGCGAGCGACCGCTCAGGTTGCGCGACCTCATGGACAAGATCCGCGGGAAGGCCGTCACGACCACAGCCGAGAGCGGTAGCGAACCCTCCGGGGAAGGTTGAGTCGACCGCTGTGCCTGGTTTCCCGGGTCAAAAAGGGCTCGTCCGCTCGGTTCGCCGCTGCCCAAAAGGCCTCTATCACCACCTTGGAATGAAATTCGACCGGCAGGATCAGTTCGGTTCTTTGGATCGGCGCTGAGTATTGTTACAATGACATCATGTTGCCATTTCGTAATGTGGCAACGGAGTTGGTTGGCTGTAGAAACAGCTTTTCCCATTCTCCAGCGGGATAGCCGTGAGTATGGGAAGAGGCTGTCTACTTCGGATTTTTGGAAACATGGAGACGGAAGGATGTTGATTCTTACCCGACGAGTAGGTGAAACCCTTATGATTGGCGACGATGTCACCGTAACGGTGCTCGGCGTCAAAGGCAACCAGGTTCGTATTGGTGTCAATGCGCCCAAGGAAGTAGCTGTTCACAGGGAAGAGATCTATGAACGCATCAAACGCGAACAGGCCGAAAACGCCGAGGGTTGAAAGAAATAACGGAGAGGCGTTTTGCCCTCTCCGCCGGCGTTTATTGCTGGGAAACCCTCTGGGCCTAGCGACATGAAGATTGCAAAATAGCTCGTGAGAGTGCAGCATGGCGGCCTCTTTCGAGTAAGCGTATCTGGAGAGATGGCCGAGAGGCTGAAGGCGCTCCCCTGCTAAGGGAGTATGGGTCATAAGCCCATCGAGGGTTCGAATCCCTCTCTCTCCGCCATATCGACAATCGGTTGATCAACCAAAGAAGGTAGAGAAGCGCCAAGCTTGACACTATCGGCAGTGATCAGCAGAATTTCATAGCTTTCAAGCGCCCGTAGCTCAGTTGGATAGAGTATCTGGCTACGAACCAGGGGGTCGGGGGTTCGAATCCCTCCGGGCGCGCCAGTAAAATCAAGGGGTTAGATCGAGAGATCCGACCCCCTTTTTATTTTCAGCGACGAATTCGCCCCTTTTTGCCCAAACACTGCCCAAACAATTGCAAATGCTGGGAAGGGTACTTGGATTGATCGTAATCAAGAGAAAACCTCCGTTGCGATCTCTGAGTCAGGGTGTAAAAAGTGAATGACGAGGACTCTTGGCCGAATCAGAAGTTATTTTTCTGGTCATGAGCCCAGGGAGTTGGGTATGACGTGATCAGTTCGGATATCGGCTGATTTAGCAGAAGATCTCAATTCAATCGAACGCCTCAATACCGAATCCAAGGAGGCAGATCGATCCGTCAGCTGTTGCGGATAGGGCACATGGTTGGCGGCCGACTCGCCTCCTTCGTTTTCTTGATGGAGTGTCCCGCCCCTACACCACCCCTCCCACCCAGACCACGCGCCCGATCACCTGCACAAATTCGAGCCCCTCGGTGGGGATAAACTCCTCGGGGTAGAGGGCGAGGTTGTCGGAGCGCAGTAACAACCCGCCGTCGTAGCGTTTGAACAGACGCTTGACCCGCAGCTCATCGCCATAGCGGATGGCGTAGATGCGTCCGTCGTAGACCGTCGTCTGGGAGAGATCCACCAGCAGGGTGTCGCCATCGGCGAGACGAGGTTCCATGCTCTCCCCGGCCACCTGCATAGCCACCAGACGGCGGGGGCTGAGACGCTGACCACGAATCCAGTCGGTGAGAAAGGCCAGCGACTGTTCCCTGTTGACCTCATACACGAAGCTCCCCGGACCGGCTGAGAGCCGGATGTTCAAGCGCGGCACCAGCACATAGCGTTCGGGGGGCAACTCATCGGGGCTCTCCCAGGCGCGGATGGGATCGAGTCCGGTTGAGGATACCTCCCCCGTTTCCAGGGGGATCATGACTTCCTCCTCCCCAGTCAGCAGCCAGTGCAGCGAGCACTCCAGCACCCGGGCCAGTTTCTCCCGTTTGTGCTCGGGCACCCCGCGATGCTTCCAGTTGGTGATCACCTGCGGGGACTCGCCCATGCGCCGGCCAAGTTCGGCCAGATTGAGGCGCAGGCTCCACAGACGCTGCTCGACACGGGACCAGGGGAGGGTATTCATAAACTTCAAGTTTACACACAACCGGATTCTTTTCAAGCATCAGTCTTGAATGTGATAAACATGCGTTGATAATAGCCGCCATGTCACCACTGGAACGGGCAAGCCAACACTTCGGCAGTCAGGCGGCCCTGGCGCGGGCGCTGGGGGTCACGCCCATGGCAGTGTCGCAGTGGAAGAAACGCGGTATCCCACCTTGGCAAGCGGTGGCTATTGAGCACCTTACCCAGGGAGCGATCGGCCGCAAGGAACTCTGTCCGGCGATGTTCGAGACCTTCGGACCCACCAAGGGGCGATCCCTTGATTAGGAATCAACGTATGTCTCTCCGTCGTCTGCTGGTGGTGGCCTTGGTGGTGTTGGTGATCCTCGATGGGCTCATTGTCTAGGGGGCTTGGTCATGATCGTAGTGTCGCAAGAACACCAGGAGCAGGTCGCGGTGTTCGACTGGGCCGGGTTTTCTACCGGGCGCTGGCCCGAATTGGCGCTGCTCTATGCCATCCCCAACGGCGGTGAGCGTCACCCGGCGGTGGCGATCCGGCTCAAGGCGGAAGGGGTGAAGGCCGGGGTGCCGGATCTCTGTCTGCCGGTGGCGCGAGGGGGTTATCACGGTTTGTATATCGAGCTGAAGAGCTGGGAGGGAAAGCTCTCCGCCGAACAGCGGCGCTGGCTTGCCGACCTCGAAGGCCAGGGGTACCGGGCGGTGATGTGTCGTGGCTGGGAAGCGGCCCAACGCTTGATCGAGACCTATCTCTCTGCGGGAGTGACGAAGCCATGAGAGCCAGATATCTAGCGGTGGTGATGATGGGGTTGTCACAGGCGATTGGCGCCGCCGACTGTCCCGATCCTGCTGCCGTGCTCGCCCTGATGTACCGCTCAGATCCGGTGTTGCAGGCCGAGCGGGACGAATACCGCGCCCTGACTGAGAAGCCCAACTGGAAGGTCGAGGTGGGCGCGGGCTGGACGTTGAACGGCACCGACTATGGCGGCAGTAGTGGACCCAATGCCGGGCTGAGGGTCTCGGTGCCGCTGTTCGATCCGAGCACGGGGTTGGAGAAGGCGAAGGCGCGGAGTGAGTTGGCCAAGGCGGAGGATAGCCGCCATCAGGCCTTGCTCGGGGAGCTGGAAAAACTCTGCGACAAGGCTTCGGAGCTGGCGGCCCTGGACGAGACCCGCCGGCTCTATCGGGATCGGCTGCGTTGGCGTCAGCAACGGGTGGACGAGGGCTACGACAAACCCCAAAGCCTCTGGGAGGACACCGAGGCCTTGGTGAAGACCGAGCAGGCGTGGATGAAGACCAAGCAGACCCTCAACGGACTGCGCGAACGTCTGGCCCGCACCTATGGTGGGGAGCGTTGGGCAGAATTGAAGCGGGTGTTGGAACACTGATGAGAGAGAAACCAAGAAGATGACCACCACGATTGAAGTGCAGGCGAAACCAGGTACACCTGTTTCCCGGTTGAGCGCAACACTGACGGGGAATATCGACACCCTTTCCAGTCGCCGGGGCGAGTATCGGTTGGTATTGGTGGGCCAGGCCGAGGATGTGGAGGCGCTGGCGGCGGTAGCCCGAATGCAACCCGGTCGGGTGGTGGTGCAGTTGACCGAGGCGGGTGAAGGCGATGACTGATGGGGTGTTCGAGGTCGGGCGACTGATTCGGCTCCGGAGCGGCAAATGTCTCCTCCAGGTCGAGGGCTGGGCCGATGTGGAAGGCGAGCCGAGGAAACTACGGGTTGAGCTGGGGTTCCAGTTGCGTCAGATCCGCGCCCGGGTGCAGCCGCTCGAAGTGGCGGATACCGCCGAGTCGATGTGCCCCTGCGAGCACATCGAATTGGTCGGCTGAGTGTGGAGGTAGATGAAGGGGTGTGTCGATCCGGAAGTGGCGCTGACGCCGGGGAACTGAAGTTGTGTCGCTGATCGGTCGCGAGCGGGAACTGGAACAGGTGCGGCAGGCC
>Ga0268298_10002270_pt1 | contig 21182 bp, 24 predicted proteins | sample WWTPWeurt_MetaG_FD_194462 | JGI IMG/M metagenome (GOLD analysis project Ga0268298, IMG submission 194462) | Activated sludge microbial communities from WWTP in Nijmegen, Gelderland, Netherland - WWTP Weurt | ecosystem: Engineered > WWTP > Aerobic digester > Activated sludge | place... | reverse complement strand
CCAAAACACGACAATGAATAGCGCGATCAACACAAACGCCATGACTTTGTTCGAGATTCTTTTCATGGATTTTTGCTTCCTCCAAGTTTTGTTCTTAGCTCATTCTCGGTTGGTTCAGGCACATTAAGCATGAGGGGGCGGAATAGGAATGGTCTTTGCATCGTGCGATCCTGGGTGTACGGGAAGCGACCGATGGTCATACCAATTGGCATATCGTCCACAAAACGACGCCATTCCTCGTCCTTGAAACCTTTCTCTGAACGAGCCAGCGCAGAAAGCACAATGTCCTTATCCTTGGAGTCCTTGATAAAACCAACCAGGACATTCGAGCAGGATGAAACAATATCGTCCGCGATCAAGTGCGGCGCCTGGGTAATGATGTGCAGCCGCGCCAGATATTTGCGAGCGTCACGGAACATGTCTGCAAAACGCTGTGTGGCTGACACGCCACCCGATTCATCCCCACCCCCACTATCCTTCACGAAAATCTTGTTAGCTTCTTCGTAAAAGATTTGAAGAATGGGTTCGTCCAGATTCACTTCATGCACGCGGCGGGCGACCATATCCATGTACAAATGCCAGCCCGTCCAACCAAGCAAAAACGCTTTTCCAAAATCGTCGAGGAACATGCCTCCTTCAATGATGGTGATGCCCCAAGGTTTCGACAGATCTTCAACAGGAATGACATCTGAACCAGGAGCGAATTGACGCTGCGCGGATCCCTGAACAAGCGGGTTGAGACGGAATAGGATGCCTTCCAACACACCTTGAAGCGTGGTGTCCCGCGCGTTGACCGTGCTCAACTTGGTTTTGATCTTTTCGTACAGATCACTCAATCCGATCGTCGAGGAGCGGAATACTGCCAGGTCCTGTTTTTCTCTTGCTGTCAATTTCTCGATCAGGGTTCCCGCTTTGGCTCCAATGATGCTTGCTTCACTCCGTGTGATCGACCCTTTCTCTCCACCACGCACAAGTGGGTCATCCACCAAAACACCCTTCTCAAGATATAGCGTGCGCAGCGCATCAAGAAGTTCCTGTTTCTGCCGCTTTACACCCAGTTGCGCAATGCCGCCGAATACATCTGCAAAGGCACGCCATTGAGTCTCCGGCGAAATGTTGCGCCCAATTTGCAGGGGGTTCCATCGCATGGGACGGGCAGCGTCCGGCCATAATTGCAGGATGTTCACATGTCCTTCAAGTCCAGGCGCATTCAGGAGTTGACGCCAACCAGCGCCAAAGTCCAACACGACCGTGCGAAGTTTCCAACGCAGAGTAGTTTCATATGCCATTCGGATCATGCCCACGGATTTACCAAAGCCAGTATCACCGGCAGCCATCGTGTGCATAAGATTTTCCGGCGATAAACGAACTTGCGCCGTGGTGAGATCACCGGTTTCTGGAGAATATTGATGCCCGATCACAACATCCCCACGCATGGATGGATAGAACCCCATCCCTTTCGGTATTTCGGACATAACTGTGGACGCCGTGCCTTCTTCAAAAAGACCGGGGGCAGTGTACGCAGCCAATTGTCCCGCCGTGATCAGCGTCGCATACTTCGTCCACATCGTTCCATTGAAGGGGTCCGCCTCATCAGGTTCTGTCCAGGGAGTGAACGAAAAAGCATGAGCACGTAAAAGCGGCTCATCCATCTCATCAGGACGAACAGTCATCACCGGCGTGGGAACGCTGGTGCCGTGGAATGCCTGTGGAACCAATGCGTCCGCAGCTTGTGCCCCGGCATCATTATCGGTGAATATCCACGCATTGGTCATGTACCCACCTTCAATGCTTGCCTGGTTGGCAACCGATTCCAAACGACGCAACACCTCGGTCAATCGAGATGCGACATCGTCTTCGGTCACCCATGATCGGTTAATGGACACCCCTGGAAGCAATCCGGTAGACATTGCCCCTGTTACTCCAGACGCTGCCGAATGTCCCACGGCGTTCGACACAGATTGCCCCTCAGAGTGACTATCGCCCCAACTTTCACTCTCACCCCAATTCTCGCTTTTACCAAACGATGACGATTGAGATACAGAATGCGAAATACCCGTGGCGTGAGATGTCCCTTTCGAGAGAGCTTCGCTTTCCTGCGTTCCATGAGATTCCATCGTGCTGTTTGATTCCGACTCCCCCCATGACTCTCCACTTGTGTGAGATGACATTGTGGTCGAGCCAGTGGAGCTGAACCCTGACACACCATCGGACACGCCCTGGTTATAGCCAACATTGATATTGCCTGCGCCAAGTGCGTCTGCAAGTCCACCGATGATTGGAACATCACCCAACTTGGCGCTTGCATTGAATCCCTGCATTTCTGTGTGAGACCATCCACCACCGGAAGACTGGGATTTGCTTTTTCCATGCGTGCTTGATTCCATCGTGCTATGTGATGTACCCACTGTGTGCGATGTGCCTTCAGACTGCGAAGACCCTTCGGATTTGGAGTGACCTTCTGATTCGCCCCAGCTTTCGGATATGCCATCCGTGACCGTTGTTCCATGTGATTCAGATATGCCACGTCCATGGCTCTGTCCCCAGCCATGCGACACACCATCCTGAACAGAATGCGCTCTGCCATCCGACGTTGAAACGCCCGATGCATGGCTTTGACCAAGTGCAGCCATCAAGGGAATGCTCAAGTTAATGCCAAAGCCGATCGCACCCTTTTGACGGGACGCGACATTGGATGCCACTTCGGATATTTTGATCAGCGCATTCGACATTCTGGGACGGGCGACATGCTCAGCCAAAATTTGATACACAAAGTTTTGCGTGAGTTTCGCAAGACCCCGGAACAGGATTTCATTCTGTTCCTTGGCAAGGTCTGCACCTCCGTCGTCTGAGGAAGTGCCATCAGCGCCATTCCCCGAATGACCTTCACGCGGGTCTGGATGTCCAAGGATCGCAGCAATGTGCCTGCTTTTGGATGTCACAAACTCCAGATACCAACGCAACCAATCCGCGTTTGGAGTTCCCAGCTTGGATTGTGGAAAATTGGCAAGCACCGATTCAACGGTGGACGCGCCGATCAAAGCCGCATTGGCGGCATCATCCTCTGATTGCCCCTCCCCTGCAGCTCCATAGTATTGAACAATACCTACGTGCTCCGGTTTGTAGATGCCCATTGCGGTGTAAACGAAATTCACACCAGCGTTATGCAAGCCGCGCAAAGCGCCCCATTGTTTACCCAGAAGATCGTAGCTATCTCGATCCGTAACCGGGATGACCATCAGTTCGCGCAGGGCGACACAGCGAAAAAACTCATCCGCTCCCTTGCGTATCTTGAACCAGGCGTAATTGAAGCCGCCGCTCTGTTTAAACGACAAGCCGTTATCAAGAATTTGGATCATCGCTTCCCTCGTGAACGAACCGCCGAGATCAGGTCTTCAGGCGCGGCAGGCGCAGGTGGATGAGCCCAGATCGACTGTGCCACCCACCCCATGAAGCCAATGGGAAATACATACAGGGCAATGCCAATCAACATGTTGAGGTAGTTCACTCCCTGTGCCATTGCAGGATCAGCAACGGAACCGCTGCCAAGCCCCAGCGTGTGCCATGCGGCATACCCCAGCGAGAGTAAAGCGTACAATGCCTGTCCCCTGACCGATGTCCAGCGCTGGGAGATACGGTTGTACTTTTCGATATACACCGCCCCCCACCCCATTAGCGCCATGACAAGTAAAAACAATGGCGCCGGGGATGGAGCCAACAAACTTGCAAGAAGACACAGAATCGATGATGCCATCGTCCATGTCTTTTGCTCCATGGGAGCTGTCAACACAAAAAAGACAGACGACACTGCCAATAGGATCGAATGAAGCTGTCCTGCGGAAAAGAAGATCACCGTCAGAAAGCCATTGATCACCCAAATGAAACGTTCGGTCACAATTTCCATTACTTGATGATCGCAGTTTCAATCAACCAAACTTCGAATTCATCGGCATCCCCACCGAAACTTCTCGGACCGGAGACGGGCGTTCCAGATGTGCGTCCGCTTACGGAAAGGTTCCATATCCCCGGATCTTCGACCTGAACATTCTCAGCCGTATCCGACCAGGAACATGCACCACCCCCGCCGCCAAATCCGAAATCAGGGTTATGCAGGTACGCACCCGGATAACGAATCGAAAGCTCGCCGTTCAATATCCAGTCGCGAGACGTTGCGGATAATGACGCAGAACCGCTTGCGTGCGCAATGCATTCCTCGAAGGTTTGCTGGATCTCCTGACAAAACCATCCAACAAATATGGATTCTTCATCCTCACTGCATCCATTCCCGCCAGGAGCGCCAGGGCTGTCCACGCAGTTGTATTCAGGCACAGCTTCATAGGTGATGTAGATCGTGGGGGCAACAGATGCTTCAAAACGCACATCCACGCCGCGTCGGTCTGGATCCTGCCCCACAACCAGCGGATAATTTGGAGCGACCTTTTCAGCAGAGTAGGAAATCTTTCCGGGAATCACCTGCGGAGCCGGACAGTTTGGCACACCAGGAGGAGGAGGCGGAGTCGCGATAGATGAATCATCGACAGGCGGTAGCATCGCCTCAAGTAAAGCAAGTTGTTCAGGACTGCACCCAACTGGAGATTGCCCACAGGAGCCAGGTGTGTAGAGCAACATATAGGTATAGAGATTTATGCCATCGCCAGCTAAAAGATCATCGCCAGTTTGACCTGCAAGACTCCAAAGAAAATTGAACATTCCAGTGGGAGTAATGCTCCATACATCAGTTTGCCCACTGGCAAGGGCAGCAAAGAATGCCTCTGGAGATGTAGGTCCCGTCAGCCCTGCTTGATTGGAAAGGTTTATCATTTCTTCCCCACCGGCATTACCAAGCCACGATGCAACAAGCCCTGCCGGACTTGCTATACCAATTGGAGCATCGGCGCTCACTGTACCGCCATTCGTGCCCAGAGTGGAAGATGCCGCAAGATAACCAGACTCAGACGGGCTCATCGACATGAAAAATAGTGTCGTCGCAGTGGGCATCAAAATTTGATTACCAGTAGGCGTGGTGTAGGAATGGTATTCCGCCTCAACAGGTTGACCAAAGATTGAAGGCATCCAATCCGCTTGTTGGGTGACCACGCCATTATCCGTAAGGTTGTTGTAATTGATTGAACCGTCTGCGTTCACAACTTCAGACCATGCTCCTGTTGGCGGGACTGTATCCTGCGCCCGCACAGGGATCACTCCCGTCAGAACGAAAAGAGCAAGCAACGCAGCAACCTGGATGGACCATACCAGGGCGCGATAAATCACGATCAAATTATTTTTGTTCATACTTCCTCGTTTCCTGATCGAATAAGATGCGGACCAACAGCCATTCCCCCGCTTCATTTTGGCTGGTGTGGATATAGACGGGTGATACTGTGCCATCAGGCTTTGCAGCATCGAGATGCCATACCTGGCTTCCATCTTCGAGTTCGTCAACAACTTCCACGAACGAGACATCCGCTCCGTCACGCGGCAATTTCCAAAGAGGTTGTGAGTAAATGGATTTGAAGATCGTACATCCCTGCTCGGTCATGTTCGAACAAATGGAGGCTTCCCATTGAGCATGATCTTCTGCCGGGGATAATGCAGCCTTGACCGCCCTGATCGCCGGGGTATCTGCCGCAATTTCATCGGATGCGAACCACCCACGAGGATTCAAGGACGATAGGTCCATATCGAATACGCCAAAGCGGTTGGCGAGGGAGAAGAAACCGATTCCAGCGAGAATCACCACCGCCAAAATGGACAGGCTGCGTTTTGACACAGTTAGTTCCATGGCAGACCTCCAACGATCAACACACCATCCAGGCTCACAACACGGTCCAGCAGCCCATCACTCATGACCGCATATGCCTGGTGTGTTTCAACATCGCCCGACGTGTGTGTGATCGCAAGTTCCACCATCCAAAGATCCTGACCATTGCCAAGATCAACCACGGGTTCAACAAGATTCATATCAACGCCTGTCGCATCAACAGACTCAAGATATCCCCATGCCGCAGTCAACTCATTGGATGTGAAATAATCACAGCCTCCCACGGTCATGGCTTTACACACCTGCGATCCCCAGTCAGACGTATTCCCTAAAAATGGGATATACACACCGGAGGAGGATGCAGTTTTTGCCCCTACAAAAACATGTGGAAAGAATGCAGTTACAAGCACTACTGCAATGATCAAGGCGTGCGCGATAATCACGATTGTCGCGCGTTGTTGGTTGTAGATTTGCACGTCATCACCTCTTGAAAAAGGAAATAAAAACAGCCCCTTCTTTCGAAGGGGCTGTTAGTTAATAGAATCATCCCACAACTATTTCACGGGATATTCTCCACGGCGTATTGTATACATGCTTTTTTGCCCGTCAATGGCTTTTTTTTTGAAGTTGTTTTCAGAGTTGCAAAGTCGGACAACAAGTTTGTTAGGTCGGTTTGTTACTTGGCTGCCTGCTCCCTGCCTTCAAGGATCGCATCCATTTCAGCAACCCGAGCTTTCAACTGTTCAATGGTGGTTTCAAACTCTTCAGCAGATGGAATGTTACGACCAGAGTTGCATGCTCTATTTGGGGTTCTCCCCCTACCATCAAGGTTGTACCAAAGTATCTCTTCAGAAGCCTCCCACCACTTTTTATGGAAGTTGGATAAGGTGACATTTTCCGGGATGGCATGAAGTGGGTCAGGTTTCACACCTCGTAAACCAGCAACCGCATAGGTAAATCCTTGCGCAGGGATGAACACCTTAATCCCATACTCCAACCCAAAGCAGCTCCAATTGACGGCATCAGGACGATACACCATCTGCTCACGTTCGAGACGTTCAAAGTCCCAGTAACGCCACTCAGCAAGTTGGTAATAGGTCAAGCCTTTGAATTCAGGTTTGTTGAAGGGAAACGCGCCACGGATGCCAAAGCCGGTGGCAACGATAAGAATCGGTGTCATAACCATGATGAACATGGCTTTGATTGTGTCGAAGATCAGTTTCATTTTGTTTTTCCTTGTGTATCCGGGAAGTTCTTTTGTTTTTCCTCCCCGGGAGATATGTTTGATTATCAACACAAAGGATAAAGTGACGAGTCGTAAAAGTCAAGCCCCTTGAAATGATGTTCCCCTTGCCTCGTAAGGGGGTATATTATACCCCCCTGCCTACATCAGCTTCAGTACCACCGCCTCCGGCGATGCCACCAGGCAGACGGTGTGGTAGCGAAAAGCCCGTTCCCTACCCCGTTAACTCCATGTGGATACAGGTATAAAAAACAATTCCCCGGTCTGCCCTATCGCATCCGGGAAATTGTGGATATTTCACTTGACCAACCAGTCAAGCATTCTCTCTGCGAGACTTTTTGCCCATGGGCTTTCGATAAGTTGCATCTTTATATTCATCTCCTCAACCCATCGATCCTGCTTGTCTCTGTCCATGCTGGCACAATCTCTCAACTCTGCCAGTAGTATCTGTTTTTTATTTGCGTCTTGTGCCTTCCCGATCCGTAGCGCCATGTCCACAAAAAACTTTGAGTCTTCAATATCGTCTGAATCAACCTGGATCGAAGTCCTTTGTCCATCACACTCGATGATCTTCACATCCTTGTTTTCAAAACCGCAGCCCACTGCTTTCAGTTTCACGATATGCAGCCCAAAGTTACAAAAAAACTCATTCGTTGATTTCGCAGATCCAGTGAATATCCCTGTTTCCTCTTCTCCTGCCGGGTTGATTAGAACAAATGCGATTTGATATCTATTCATATTGAATTCTTATTCGTTCACTGCTTTCTGAGGAACCAATTCCCATTACATGAGGTCCCATTATCTGCAAGACTTCCCTCCATCTTGGTATCGGATACCTTCCCTGACCAAGTGGTTGTCGAAAACTTCATCTCGATGTTGCTTTCAGACAAACTCCAAGTCCCATTCCCTACAGATTGTGGGAACGGTGCGTTACTCTTTGGTAAGTTCATGGCAGCAGTAAAAGTCCCATCCGCCTTGAATTCTATTGTTGTTGACCAGGCGGGATCATCGTTACCGCACAACCACTCAGATTGTCCTTTCCAAATCCCGACGATACTATCTGCAGTAAGACTTGGATGTGACTGACAAGCTGAAAGAACGGAACCAACCAAAACGATTAAGACCAAGAGGCGATTTGATATTTTTTTCATCGCAAAACCTTTCCACATTGGGGCGGTAATATTATCCAACCAAGAATGATTAGAAGACAAGGTTGACGGTTAACCATTCTTGCAGTCCCAACGTCAGATACACACTTTGTTGGGCAACCTGCCTGCTTACTAAAACGTTGCCTAGGGTTATGAATTACTCACGGCGAAAATTAATTTGAGAAGCATTTGTAGAAAGATATAGAGCTAAAAATGCCATTAAAAGGATTGCTAATATGATTGGGGACATTAACCCTGCAATAGTTAGCAAAGTAGCGCTTCCTGCTAAAAGCCCAATTATGGAAAGAAAGACTTTCCTTGAAAGCAGTGGTTTAGCAAAAAGAAGTGCGACAAGCACAATTGCAGGACTCAGAAACAAAATTGCTGGCTTCCAATATATAAGCGAATTTGGGAATCTAAAAGGTAAAGAACCGAGGATAAGGATAGCGAGTGCGATAATCACCAAAGATGTGTATGAAACAAATTTATATATTTTCATATATTCTCCATGTCTGTTGAAGTGCGAGAAGCAAAATACGGCAAGTAATACTTTTTTGATTATTCAGGATAACTCTTTGCTTTTGCACGGGGTTGCCCAACGGTTTGGGATGTGCGCAGAATCCCCAGCGTCGGGTGCACGCTTTGTTAGCCGCCGTTTTCATTTGCATTATAGTCCATTGGCATGTGGTCGTTGACCAACCGATGAATTGCTCTAAGAGCATCTACGATATGGTCTCCACAATGACCTAAAATATTGAATCTCCATTCCCAAACAGCGTCATTTTCTTTTCCAAAATCATAATTAATTAAAGGGTCCTTCAAGTCTTTATAAATATCAGCAAGGTCATCACTAATTGATGAAGTGACTATTTCTTCGTCGAATACAGGATCGAAAACCTCATTGTATAAATCATACTTTCCTAATACCCTCATAATCGAAGACATTGGGGAGGGGTAACTTGAATTTGAAATATCGCTGGTTTCTGACTCGACGTTGGGAATTTGTAGACCAAGGGCGTAAATTTGAGGAAGTAACAGAAGACATTTTGACAAAAAATCGTAAGGCATTGTCTTGTCGGAAATTTCATCAATGGTAGAAATGTATTCTCTTGATAATGCAATAAACTGCTCTAAATTTTTATCCATAAAGACTTTTTTCCCGCTTGTAATTATGATTCTCTTTTAGTTTTATAACCGGAAGGCGTTTTGAGCAGGCGGCTAACGGATTGCGTTACCTGCGCTGGGGCGGGGACGGCGAAGCCGTCCAGCCAGAAAAAGGCTAAGGCGTAGAAAACTGCCTGAGATTGCCGCAGAATCCCCAGCGTCAGGTGCACGCTTTGTTGGGCGTTTTTGAATTGCACAAGGCTTAAAGCTTTTAAGGCGTTATCAGCTTTGCGCTTAATGTTTTGGACATTCATGATTTTACCTTTTAACAAGCTATCATTCATGAAGTAAGGGTAAGCTCTTTTTTGATTGTCCAATTAGGTGGTTTTGGTAACAAGATGAACATAATATAGTAGAGCGGCATTCCTAAATAAGGAATCATGATGATAATAAGTATTGCAATAGTCCTTATAACATCAGAAATATTGTTGCTTTTGATTGCATGAAATACGTAAAACCCTACTAAAGCAAATCCCAGCATGTTTATCGAACATGCTACCGTAACTATAAAGTACCGCATAGATTCGATATTAAAAGGGAATCTATCGGGAGGAAATTCACTTGAAGGTAAACTTGCCGCTGTTGCCATAGAGAAAGCCGTATAAAGCCAGAACAAAATCAAGAGGAGAGGAATAAGAAACACAAATAGTGTTGCTATTCCAACGAATATTTTGACTGTCTTGGACAAGTGCATTTCAGCTTGCCTCCTGTATGTGCTTTGCAAGGGAACGCCCAACGGTTTGCGTTACCTGCGCTGGGGCGGGGACGGCGAAGCCGTCCAGCCAGAAAAAGGCTAAGGCGTGTGAAACTGCTTGGGATGTGCGCAGAATCCCCAGCGTCAGGTGCACGCTTTGTTAGGCGGGTTTAACCAAGCGGAATTGCTTTGATTAACGTACAACTTGGAATATCCCATATTTGAATGCTGTTTTGAAATGTCCATTCTTTAAAAGTTAGAGATGCCATTGTGAGATTATCCCTGCTAATCTTTGTATACATTCCATAATACTCCAATCCATCAAATGTACAAATAAGATTGTCATTTGTCATTAAACTTAATTGTCCGTGCGGTTCGATTTCAGGGCTAAGCACTAAGAAGTGATCTTTATTGCTGAGAAAATTGGTAGTGTCGTTGATGGCAAAAGATTCACCATTAAGAGAGACATCATTTATCCATCCCTTTGACCTGCTATCAATTTCTTCGGAACTTAAGACCTCACCTGTTCGGGTGTTAACTTTATCCATGTAATAAAAAGGCGAAGCTCCAAAATGAAAGAAGTAAATTGTATTATTTTCAGAGAAGTGAAACTCGATACTTGTAAGGTTGTTGCAGCCTTTTTTCTCAAACAGGTTTTGTCTTGGATTTAATAAGATTAACGAGAGTGTATCTTCAGGCGGAGCGCCCATTTCAGGGCATAGAAGTTTTGAATGGCGATATGTACTTCGGACTAAGAGTGTCTCACCATTAGGACTGTATTCTAATTCCCGAACATAATTTCCATTTGGGAAATTTGCTATGGTTTCAACTGTTCTACGGATATTCAAATCCCAAACGATAATAGGTTCGTCTTGAAATCTGCTCGATATTGCGATTTTGCTTCCATCAGGACTGAATGCTAATGCACCTGGAGCGCCGAAAGGAGGGTAAATTGTCGCCCATGCATTAAGCTCAGAATAATATTCATCTGTTTTAAACTTATAAAACGCTGTTCTGTTTGACGTTTCAATGTCGTATAGATAAACTCCAGTGTTCAAATAAACCCCTAACTTTTTGCCGTCTGGTGATATTGCGAAGTCAAGCAATACAATTTCATTTTTAGCCCTCGTTGTTGGTTCAACTGTTTTCACAGTGGTTGGCTCTGAAACAAGAGTAGTTGATGCGGTTGGTTCAACAATAACGGAAGATGTACCCGAACTACAAGCAGTGAATAAGAACAAGATTGCTAGAAAACTACTGTATTGACTTTTCATAATTTGACCTACAAGTTAACCGCCTAACGGTATGCGTTACCTGCGCTGGGGCGGGGACGGCGAAGCCGTCCAGCTAGAAAAAGGCTAAGGCGTAGGAAACTGCTTGAAGTGTGCGCAGAATCCCCAGCGTCAGGTGCACGCTTTGTTAGCCCGTTTTTATGCTTTAAGACTTGTTTGATAATTAGCAAAGTATTTACCTTTTCTTCATTTGCTATTTATTACCTACCCATTGGCTAGAATTTACAATGGCATCAATCTTATGTTCTAACTCGCAGAGTTTTTTAAGGGCTTCTTCTTCACCACAGGCTAATAAACCATAATGCTGAATAGTTTTACTTTGCCCGTTTAGTGTAATCGACAGTTGAATAAATGGCATGTCGGTAACACTCGGTGGATATTGATCCTTTAAGGAGAAAAAATCAATAGCCTCAATTGCATTAACAAGTTCTTCAATCTGAGCAGGACTAATTTGGCTGCTTTGCTTGCCTTCAATTTTCACAAAAGCAACACCTTCATATTCAACTTTGCCATCGAAATGGACAATCAAATTGTAAATTGGACAAGTACCAAAGCACACATCTCTCTGTAGTTTAATTAATAGGTCTGGGTAAGAAGGTGTATTTTGAACAGTGGGTAAGGAACTTGAGCACCCAATTAGTGATAGACATATTACTGTAATAAGAATTTTTTTCATTTTTTGAGTAAATTGCTGTGATAGGGAACGGGCTAACGGTTTGCGTTACCTGCGCTGGGGTGGGGACGGCGAAGCCGTCCAACCAGAAAAAGGCTAAGGCGTGTGAAACTGCCTGGGATGTGCGCAGAATCCCCAGCGTCAGGTGCACGCTTTGTTGGGCAGTGGATTTGCGAACACGAAAATCTTGGAAGTGTCATTGTTTCACTTTAACAAAATCTTGTGGGCGAAAATCATCGGGGTCTCCAATAAAACCCCAAAGAATCAACTTGATATTTTCTTCATAAATATAAAGCGATGTCATTAATCCATTGCTGTCAGGATAATCGAAACTTAATTCAAGGACAGGGGATATTTTATTACTCAAATTTTCCTGTTTAGCCAAATTCCAATTACAAGAAGTTGTATTGACTACGGGTACATCTGTGAAATAGGAATCGCCAAGCCAGACAGTATCAAGTTCTACACTACAACTGCCATCACTGTTGAGCGTGAAAGTTTTCCACGGGGCAAAACCACTCCAATCTGGAAATTTTTTAATAAATTCATTTACGTCAAACTCACTATCGGGAGTGATATTCCATGTGCCAACCATTTCTTCTGCTTTTACATCGCGCTCAATGTAACGCTCGGGAAGTCCAAAAATAACATTCATAATTCCACAGCCAAATACAATGACCAATGATGCAATTATCGAAAAGAATTTCATGTGTTAGCGATTCCCTTTACTGAACTGCCCAACGGCTTGCGTTACCTGCGCTGGGGCGGGGACGGCGAAGCCGTCCAGCCAGAAAAATGATAAGGCGAGTGAAAATGCTTGGGATGTGCGCAGAATCCCCAGCGTCAGGTGCACGCTTTGTTGGGTGGCGTTTCATGGATTGTCTTGTTTTTCCATTTCACGCGTAACAATATTCAATAACCAATATTCTACTGCGGACTGACCATCTTGGCTAAATTTTGGATTCGTATTGCTGAGCAACACATGACTGTCGTCCAACCATCGAACAGGATATAGTTCACTTTCTTGAGTTAGACCTGAAATCAACACCTCTTGTTTGCCTGTTGTTAAATCAACCAAACCTATGGAATTAATAAAGTAGTCATTGAATTCTATATTTTCAAATAGTGGAAGGACAATTTTATCTGCGCTTGGTGACATTACAGAATAAAAAATATCAATTGTTTCCGAAAATCCTATTGTGAATTCTTTAGTTCTCCAAGTCGCTAGATCAAGAACTGCAAAATCATAGGATTGCCCTTGCGGTGGCGTGAAAGTAATGTAACGGTCATCATCTGATATTACAAAATCGAAAATGTAACCTGTATTGAGAATTTCTATTTGTTCTCCTGTTTCCAAATTTAGGCGAATCAGAAGTACAAACCTTAGACCTTTCCAGCAACAACCTGAGGATCTTTGTCCGACGATGGAGTATAGGAATTTCCCATCTTGTGACCAATGATACGGGATAATACCATCGTGGCGGTCATATGAGCCTATCTCTTTATAATCGCTGAGATAAAATTTCCAATTTTGTGAACCATCTATACTACTTACTTGGAGTGGCGACTCCTCAGTTCCGTTTTCCGAATAGCAATTAGCCGCAATCCATCTGCCATTTGGTGATATTTCAGGTGCGTAAATTTCTTTAGCACCAAGACAAAAATTTTCCAATGCTTCAGCAGTGGTATGGGCTACTTGAAGCGTCGCATATGATGCTGGCGGAGTTGGATATATTAGCGTTGCTGTTGAAGTAATTGTGGGTGTATCTGTTGTAATAGGTAAAACAGTTAGAGTAGTTTGTTTCTTAACACCAGGAGAAGTCTGAGTAACGTTTGCTGTGTTACAAGACAAAAGAAATGCGCCAAGTAGTGTTATGAGAATAGAGATTTTTGAATATTTTTTCATGGTGATAGCCACCCAACGGATTGCGTTACCTGCGCTGGGGCGGGGACGGCGAAGCCGTCCAACCAGAAAAATGCTAAGGCGTAGGAAACTGCTTGAGATTTGCGCAGAATCCCCAGCGTCAGGTGCACGCTTTGTTGGGCAACCTCACAGAACGCAAGACGCACTGATTTAAAAAAGCTACAGTCATTCATAATAAATAGCACTATTGTTTTTTTGACTTAAGAAATTTCCACTTGTGACCACAATATTTACATCTGTATTCAATCTCGTACTTCTCATATGAAACCATTTTTACATCACTTCGGAACACAGATAGTGCTTGAATAGAAAAAGAATTATTTCGATGACCTTTTTGAAATAAGCCTACTAATTTTTCACTTAACTTCTCCGCTGCCCACAACTTACTGCATTTTGGGCATGTTGCTTCGGCTTCACTTGCTTTGTAATATTTCCAAAGCAATAAACCACTACTAATTAACAATATGGAAATAAAAACCATAGACATAAAATATTTGGAAATTATTTCCATCATGAGTAATGTTCTTTCGGTCTTTCGAATATTTTTTCATTGACAAGTTGACTAGAACTTTCTAATGAAAAGTTGACTTAGCAAACTTTAGTAGCTACAAAAAGAAAAGATTTTTAGAACTCAAACTTAATTGTGCATTCAAACTTACAAAAAGATGATGCGATTTTCCACGGGGTTGCCCAACGGTTTGCGTTACCTGCGCTGGGGCGGGGACGGCGAAGCCGTCCAGCCAGAAAAATGCTAAGGCGTAGAAAACTGCTTGGGATGTGCGCAGAATCCCCAGCGTCAGGTGCACGCTTTGTTAGGCGCTTTTTGCTTTCGGACTCCATTCTTTTGCACCTGCCCACATTTGCTCAAATTGACTAGTGAAATATTTATACCACTCTCCATCTCTTGCAGGAGTTAATTCAAAAAGTGGAGGAGTACCGAAACCTTTTTTATGCGGGTAAATTTCAACCAATGCTTGTCCGCTTGACTCTGCAACATTGAAAACAAATACACTAAACGAAGGAGCAAAGTTTAGGAGACGGACTTCAAAACTGCCAACACTAGCAGGATTGTCTTTTTTTATTAATTCCCATCTCTGGTGTAGAAATTCAATGTCTTGTAATGTTGCTGCCATCTTATTTTTGTAGTAATCAAAATTAGTAGGGTCAAAACTGCGGAGTGTGGACATTCTTAATGCGTCCGAGTCTGGGTCTGCAATGAGAATCTTAACCTTTGCGCCTTGTTCGACTTTCTCCAAGATATTTGGAAATTCTTTATTTAGAGTTGTAGTCAAGGTTAGACCACATAAGCCGATTGTAGATGAACTCTTAATCAAACTTGTCAAACTGGACGAAACCTGAAAGAAGCCTAAAGCGGATGGGCGTTCAATAATGCGACTTTCAAGCAGGCTCAACATTTTTTGATTTGTTTTTTCAATAGCCCCTAATTTTCTGTACCGCTCGATTATCTCTGATATTGCCAATAAACCCAAGATAGTTAAGACTGCCGTGATTAGGTCGTCGGTGGACAGAACTACGCTTGATATTTGCTGTCTGTAAATCACATATGAAGCATATACAACAGTACCAAGAACTGCTATGTTGTCGATGAAAAAATTGAGAGCGGTTTCTATCCATTTACGATTCATCATTAACTCTCTTTACGGATTAAGCGCCTAACGGTTTGCGTTACCTGCGCTGGGGCAGGGACGGCGAAGCCGTCCAGCCAGAAAAATGATAAGGCGTAGGAAACTGCTTGGGATTGCCGCAGAATCCCCAGCGTCAGGTGCACGCTTTGTTGGGCGGCTACTAGGATGCAAGGCGACTTTGCCAATGAGACAGCGCCCATTTTTCTATACTTTCCGTATATAACGAAAGTATTATTCCGATGCCTATAAACGAAGTAAGTAGAGTCTCAAACTTCAAATGCTTTTTGTCTATCAGATAAGAAATGATTGGATAATCTGGTAAATACTTAATTTGTGTAGATGGTGACGAACTTAGTTTTTCATATGTATCAATGTCAACTTGTTGCTCTTTTGAAAAGATGTACTCATTAGCATTAAACGTGTATGTGACAAAATGAGTGTTACGGCTTTTGATTGTGAATTTTACCGCCGTTCCTTCTGTGGCAACACCGAAATTATCTGTCCATAGGTTTGGGACCGTACTAAAGTCATAAATAAAAGCGATTATCAGAAAACAAACCCCCATAAGGACAAATACAAAAGGATTCTTTCCGAATTCGTGTCGAAGTTGAAATGTGCGAAGAGGTATAACGATTAATTTCGCAAGTACAACTAGTGTTATATAAAGCAAAACAAAAATTTCACCTAACAGCCACAGCCCGCTATTAATGAGCCAGGCAATGGAAAAGGTCACAGCCATATATAACAGCATTTTGAATCTGTCTTTCACTGCATTATTGTAATTTTCAGATGTGGTCATATTATTTCAAGAATTATGAAAACGGACAGCCCGCCCAACGGTTTGCGTTACCTGCGCTGGGGGCAGGGACGGCGAAGCCGTCCAGCCAGAAAAAGGATAAGGCGTAGGGAACTGCTTGGGATGTGCGCAGAATCCCCAGCGTCAGGTGCACGCTTTGTTGGGCGCTCTATGCTATTCACACGCAATATAATTCCTGCGAAAACTAATTACAAAATATCTCATTCCGAAGCACCAGCCATAATTTTCTCTACTCCCTCATTGATTTCTTCAATGGAAAATCCAGTTTTTTGAAGTATCTCTCTTGTTATAGCTTCTAGCCTATTTGCCTCATCTAATGTTAGTTTTCCTGCTTTGCCATATTGTACTTTGACAGTAATAATTTCTTTTTTGGCTCTTCCTTCTATTCCTAAGCTGAAAGAGAGTTTTCTGCCTTCAAGACTTGAAAATGAAAATTCTTTACCTTTTGCGGAAGTTACCAAAGCGGCTAATAAAAGAAATACATCTCGTTCATCACCAATTTGTATTTCTGAATATTGATTTGTTCCGAATAATGTTCCCTTCAATGCGTTTTGGTGGGCAAATAATTCAGGGAGAATACCATCGCCATTTGCAGTTGGATCAGTTCCAGTCAGAGAACCATTGTAAGATGACCAAAATGTGACAGTTCCACGCTTTGTCTCGGTGTTATAGTAAATCTTATGACGTAATGCATAACCAAACGGGTAACTAATTATCATTTGTTTTATCTATCAAGTGCGCCCAACGGTTTGCGTTACCTGCGCTGGGGCGGGGACGGCGAAGCCGTCCAGCCAGAAAAATGATAAGGCGTGGAAAACTGCTTGAGATTGCCGCAGAATCCCCAGCGTCAGGTGCACGCTTTGTTGGGCGGCGGTTATTCAAGACTCGTAATCTCTGCCGTGGTTTGAATTTTACGCCAAACTGCGCGACTTAAAAGATCAATACTGCCAATTACAATTATACAAGCCAATAGTATGACACTGGCGTCACCATAGTTTAGGAGATTTAGATTTAGTTGAAGTAAAAATCCAATGCCACCTCCCCCCATAAAACCCAGTACAGTTGCAATTAGAATATTTATCGGTAAATGTTTTAAAGCTAGTCCTGGGAAGTGGACTTTCAAGAGGCTACCCCAACTTGTAGATGTGTGCTGTTGAGCATATTCTGAGTAGATTCCTATTAAGACCGCAGTTGAAGATAATGTGAGTGCCATTACTCCCGCTGTGGCTCCAATTCCCACTAAAATAATTGCTGGAATTGTGAAAATTAACGGATGGATAGAACGAATTGCTGAAAGAAAGGGTTGTAATAGAAAATTGAACCCATGACCCAAAAAGGAAGAAGGTCGAGCACTAAAGAAAGTAAACGGAATAGCAAGAATGGCGCTAATAGTGGTGGCAAGAAAAGCAATCTGAACTGTTTCCCACATTTTCTCTGCTACTTCGCGGTTAGTTTCACCTTCAAGAAAATTTGGTTTGGATAAAGATGTTAATACGCGAATAAAACTTTCTTGGCGATATGAATTTTTTATCTCTTCAAAATCTATTATGCTTTGAAATGAATAGAGAAAGAAAGTAGAAAGTATTAACCAAAACAAAATCTTTATCCCATTCCTAATCTTGGTATTTTCTTTTAGCTTATCCATCTATTTCCCTTTTATTATTGGATTTCATACGCTGAGAGTCATTAGCCGCCCAACGGTTTGCGTTACCTGCGCTGGGGCGGGGACGGCGAAGCCGTCCAGCCAGAAAAATGAAAAGGCGTGAAAAATGCTTGGGATGTGCGCAGAATCCCCAGCGTCAGGTGCACGCTTTGTTGGGTGCGTTTTGGGAATTGTACACCTTTTGGACTTACCTACACTGTTATGAAAAAGACCAAAATAGAGAGAGCAAACAAAACGACTGAAGATATGATGTGAATTTTTGCGGCACGGCGAATTACTTTTATATCATCGTAAATAAAATACGATATTTTTCCCATTGGGTAAACATCTTTGAATATAGCAAATAGCGCTTGATAAATTCCATATCCTGAACAAAAGAAAACAAGAGTAGGATAAAACCTTCTTCCGTAATTTGCCATTGCCCATTTGTCTGCGCCTGACATCAATAACAATACTGGTGCAATTATGAGCATGATAGCAAAAAGACTAAACACCATATAGTCTGAATTGATGTTTTTAAATTTAGGCGATATTTCTGCCAACTCTTTTTCACCCAATCCTTTTGACTTTAATAAATAAGTGCCTAAACTCATGTTAATTATTCCCAATGCTCCCCAAAATAAGTACATGAACTCATCACTGTGTATCAACACCGAAAATATTATTGATGCTTTTTCCATAAGTAACCCGCTAGAAAGACTTTGTTAGCCAATATAAACTTCTTTTGTTTTCAGCGCCAGCACCCAACGGTTTGCGTTACCTGCGCTGGGGCGGGGACGGCGAAGCCGTCCAACCAGAAAAAGGCTAAGGCGTGTGAAAATGCTTGGGATGTGCGCAGAATCCCCAGCGTCAGGTGCACGCTTTGTTAGGCGCAATCTTTTGCAAGGAATTATTTTCATTTTTCTAGGTTTCCCCATTCTTGAATAATTGGAGTTACATCACTTAACGTAAGGTTAGATTGATTGGATAAACGAGGATCATTGCCGTAATATTCAATGTTAATCTGATTCAAAGGTACACCTGAAACTCGTACTGTTTCATAAGTAATGACAATCTGCTCATTAAACGTCCCATCTGGAGTGGTGTATTTTTTTGGACCCGAATGAATTTCTTGTTCATGAATCCATTTGTATCCATCAGGCGTTTTGAGAAATGCAATTGTACGTGAGGATTTGCTACTATAAATGTGCAACATGACATCATATGTTTGATGACCCTCCTCTAGGATAATTTGTGAGTCCTTAGGTATTGAAGTGAAACCAAACGAACTACGGTCAACATCATTAATTGCTTCCATCATTGGAGCAATTCTCTCATCATCTACTGTCATTCCAGAAGATAGGATACTGCAACCGAGAATAAAAAAAGAGTAAACAACGAGGCTTGTTACTAACGAGACTTTGAATTTGTCCATATTTTGTTATTAGCCACCTGGAACTTGCGCCTAACGAAACTGTCGAAAAACTCTTTTGTAACCCAAAAGAGCGTGAACTCGAAGCGACAAAAACGAAGTATTCATCCTAATTCCCGCCAACTTGCATCTACCCAGACCCATAATGAAGGATTTTACCAATATTATGGACCACTGCGAATAGCTTCCACTGCACATCGACCTTGGCTTTGGACCTGAGCGTAAACCGATCCAAACGTTTGTGGACCCGGATGTTGGCGAAGACCGGTTCAACGATTGCAAGACGGCGTGCATAGAGTGCCCTGCCATGCGGATCATCGATCTTCGCTTTCATCTGTTCGATCAGGTTTGGGGACTGGCTGCCCACTTCCACGGAGAGCGAGCGGTACTTCGCATCCGGCTTGCTCAAACATCGTGAGCGCAGGGGACAGGGCGCGCAATCCTGCGAACGGGCACGATAGATGTCGTAGACCCGATAGCGGTTGCGCTGGCTGCGAGCGCCTCGCTTCAAGAACTTGCCCTGTGGACAACGATAGACCAGTTGATCGTGATCGAAGGTGAAGTCCGAGAGGGTGAAGGTCCTTTCCTTTATAGAGGCAGGTTTGAAGCGTTGCCGATCAATAAAACGCGGGTCGCGGCTGCGGAAATCAATATCGGGGATGTAGGCATCGAGATGCTGCTCCTGGCAGAAGACCAGGTTGGCATGGCTGAAATAATTGCTGTCCGCCGTGAGGGTCTTGCCCTCGAAATAGTCGGGGCGCTTTCCCAGATTGAGCACATTCTTTTGAGCGCCGATCAACATGGGAACCAAATTCTCATGGTCTTGTGAGGCGAACGCCTCGGCGTGCAGGATCACTTGGTGCTTCTCATCGACCAGTGCCTGAGCGTTGTAGCCCTGGATGACACCATGTGAGGACGGCATCTTGGCAGATTGGTTGTCGGTGACATTGCTCTGGATCTCTTTGGAGCTTTTGCCGGTCTTGGGTTCCTGATCCTTGAGGAAGTCATTGAGGCGTTGGACTTGATGGAGCAGACGCTGTTCCTGCTGCTGGCGGCGTTCCTTGTGGCTGGGGAGGGAGCCGTCCTGATGGAGGTGTTGTGCGAGGACCTGTTTGAGCTTCTCCTGAAGTTTGTCGCGTTTGCGTTCCAAATCCTGAAAGGAGCCGCTCCATTCCTTGGACGCATTGGAAGGGAGTTTGACCCCATCCAAGCTGAAGTGTGTGCCGCCCAGGAGACCCAGTTCATCGCAGACCAGCAGGATGTTGCAGAAGACGGTCTCGACCTCACTTTGCATGGAGGAGACGAAGTGGGCAATGGTGCTGTGGTCGGGTTGATATCCGCCGCTGAGCGCCATGAAGAGGATGTTCTCATGGCAGGCGCGTTCGATCGCGCGGGAGCTGATCATGCCGCGTGAATAGGCGAAGAGGATGACTTTGAGCAGGATCTTGGGATGGATGGCTTTTGCGCCGGTGAGGTCGTTCTGATAGCGCGGCTCAAAAACGGACATGTCGATGTGTTTCTCGACCAGTTCGTGGATGGTGTATTCGAGGGTGCCGGGTTGGAGTTGCTGCTGAAGAGAGACGGGGACCATGACGGTTTGGTCGCGCTGATACGGTTTGTATCTTGCCATAAACTCCTCCGTCTTTACCACTTATTCGACAGTTTCAACGGTTTGCGTTACCTGCGCTGGGGCGGGGACGGCGAAGCCGTCCAACCAGAAAAATGATAAGGCGTGTGAAACTGCTT
>Ga0268298_10002269_pt1 | contig 21184 bp, 21 predicted proteins | sample WWTPWeurt_MetaG_FD_194462 | JGI IMG/M metagenome (GOLD analysis project Ga0268298, IMG submission 194462) | Activated sludge microbial communities from WWTP in Nijmegen, Gelderland, Netherland - WWTP Weurt | ecosystem: Engineered > WWTP > Aerobic digester > Activated sludge | place... | reverse complement strand
TCTACTGGGCCGGCCAGCGGCTCGACGTCTCGCTCAACTTCTTCCTGATCCTGCTGGCCGTGCTGTGCGCGCTGCTGGTGACGGCCTTCAACGCGATCAATGCGCTGGTCGGGCTGCCGCAGCGCGCACGCGAGTGGCGCGTCTCGCGGCGCGACCGCGCCGCCCAGGCCTCGCTGCGCGAGGCGCTCTCGCAGTATTTCGGCGGCCGCTACAGCCGCGCGCAGAAGGCCGCGCAGCGCGCCCTGACGATCCAGGCCGACACCCCCGAGCTCGTGCAGGACCACGAGTTCAGCGTGCTCGGCCACCTGCTCGCCGCCGGCAGCGCGCACCGCCTGCAGGATCGCGCCGGGCGCGACCGCGCCATCGAGCGCGCGCTCGAGCTGGCGCGCGAGAGCTCCTCGGCGCGCGCCGCGGAGGAGGGCGCGCGCCTGCTCGCCGCCGAGTGGGCGCTGGACGATCGTGATGCCGGCCGCGCCCTCGAACTGCTGAGCGCGCTGCCCACCGGCGTGGCGCGCCGCACCCACGCGCTGCGGCTGCGCCTGCAGGCCACGCGCCTGGGGCAGCAGCCGCAGGAGGCGCTCAAGACCGCGCGGCTGCTGGCCAAGCACCAGGGCTTCTCCAAGGGAGCGGCGCAGGGCCTGCTGCGCTCGCTGGCCTTCGAATCGCTCGACACCGCGCGCGACGTCGAGCAGCTGCGCCGCGTCTGGGCGCAGCTCGATGCACTCGACCGCCGCGATGCCTTCGTCGCTGCGCGCGCCTCGAGCCGCGCGGCGGGCTTCGGCGCCGGCGAGGAAGCGCGTGGCTGGCTGCGCCCCTTCTGGGACCGGCTCGCCGAGCTGGGCGCCGACGAACGTGCCGTGCTGGCGCTGGCGCTGGCCGATGCCACGCCGGGGCTGGGCGTCGAATGGCTGCCGCGGCTCGAAGCGGCGGCGCAGGCCTACGCACGCGAGCCGGCGATGGGCTTCGCCGTCGGCATGGCGCTGGCCGAGCGCCAGCTGTGGGGCAAGGCACGCCGCCTGCTCGAGGATGCCGCAGCCGACGCCACGCTGCGCGCCTCGGCGCGCCGCAAGGCTTGGTTGACGCTGGCGCGCATCGCGGCCGAGGAAGGCGACAGCGAACGCGCCGCGCGCGCCTACGAATCCGCCGCCATCCTGGCCTGAGCGGGGCGCTGCGCAAAGCCTGCTATACTGCGCGGCTCGCGCGGCTGTAGCTCAGTTGGATAGAGTACTTGGCTACGAACCAAGGGGTCGTGGGTTCGAATCCTGCCAGCCGCGCCAACTAAATCAACGGGTTAGCTCTCACAAGGGGCTGACCCGTTTCTCGTTTCTGGGCTCGGGGGTCCACCCAGGGGTCCACCGGCGCCGCGATCGTGGAAGACGCTCTGGCACCGCCCGGGACGGAAATCGCGCCGGCCTGACCGTCGCGACCCATCGCCCTCGTCGGCCGCACGCGGGAGATCGAAGCGGCTACCCGGGGAAGCTCCGTGCGCGACCGGCAGCCATAGACTGGGTGCGGTCGGCCACTTCGCCGAAGCGAGTGTCGGCGGCCGCCAAAACCGGCCGTTCAACTTCGCCCGCGGCACGTGACTGCTGTGCCCAGGAAGCTGCCTCACGCCGTGGCAACCCTTCCGGCCGACGCCAAGTTGACGGAGCGCGCGGCTATGTCAGCTCTCCCTGGTCACCAGGTGGCGGTGCCGACCAGCAACGGTCAACTGCTCGCCGTAGTCCGAGTCGGCCGTAAAGAGGGAAGGTTTGGGCCGCAGTCGCTACTCCCGCTTGGTACCGGCCACGACTACAACGGCCCTCACCTCGCCGGAGGGCTTCTTGACCATGAGCTTCACCTGTTGGCCGACCGCGAACTGCATTTGGGGTCGCAGGTCATTGGCTTTCGCCCCAACAACTTGCCTTCCTTCGATCTCGACGATCGAGTCGCCCACCGCGACCTCAGCTTTCTCTGCCGACGACCCGGCAACAACCTTGGCAACCTTGACCGATTTGATCGTAGAGTTCCAGAACGCGCCATCGCGTTCGACCTTGATGTTGATTCCTAAGTACCCGTTCTCGCCGGCGTGCGCCGCGGTCGCAAGGGCAAGCAGGCATGCAAGGCAAAGACGGCGAAGGACTGAGCCAGCTTTCATATGGCGCTGCCGCGACTGAGTGGCCCTCGTTGGTGTTGCCTAACGGGTGGGCTGCGTGGCCGACGCCGCGGAGGCCGAGCCGAGTGCCTCTCGAACGGCCGACACAACAGTCTCCGGCCTCTCCAGCGGGATGCCGTGTCCACTGTCTACCCAGATCTGCTTGGCCCCGGGATACAAAGCGGCAAGTGCAATGCGCTTCTCGTTGGCGTCGTCGGCGAGCGTTGAGCGTTCCTGCATCGGGCGCAGCGCGCTGAGCACCCACACGCGCACGCCCGTCGGGGCCGGCAGGCCGAGCACTTGCTGACCGGTGGCGTCCAGCCCGTCAAGCTCCTGCTTGGCCACTTCGGACGACATCAAGTTGAACCCGACGCGCACCCAGGCTGGCCACTGACTCTGTGCGCCCTTTCCGCGGAGCTGCTCTGGGTGCGTCGAGTCGACCAGGATCAGCGCCTGCACCTCTTCGGGGTGCTGGCGCGCATAGAGTTGCATGTATAGGCCTCCGAGCGAGTGGCCCACCAGCACGTAGGGCGGCGCGAGCTGCTGCGCCTTCAACAGTGCGCGCAGCTCGGCCACGACCTGTTCGCCAGCACGCGGCGCGGTGGGCACGTCGCTGCGGCCGTAGCCGGCGCGGTTGTAGGCGAGTGCGGCATGGTCCTTCGCGACCTCGGGCCAGACCTTGGCCCACCAGTCGAGGGTGCCACCGAGGCCGTTCTCGAACACCACGGTCGGGCCGGGGTGCCGCGCAACGAGGGCTTCCACCCGACGGCCTTCGACGCCGACCGTGGCCGCTCCCGGCAGCGAGGCGCAGCCGCCGAGCATCGCGCTGCAAGCGAGGATCAGGGCAGGCCAGGGGGATCTCACGCTCGATGCCACGCTCAGTTGCCCTTTCTGCTGTTGTTGCGCACGCGATCCTGCTCGGCCTGCATCATCTCCGCCTGCCGGCGCGCCGCCGCGCGCTCCTCGGGCGTCGGCGGCAGACAGGTTTCCTTGCGCACGACGAGCGTGCCGATGCGCGGCTCGCCTGCGGCGCAGCCTGCGTTGGGCTGAGGCCGCGCGTCGTCGGAGCCAGTCGCGCAGGCCGCCAGTGCGGCGGTGAGCGCAGCGGCGATGGGCATCATGAATGGTTTCATGAGGTGTCCTGGATCGATGGTAGTTCGCCGCCTCAGCGCAGCAGCGGATTGCGCGCCACCTCGCCCTTCTTCGTGCAGATTGCCTCCGAGACGGTGCGGCCGGTCACGCTGATCGAGCCGCCGACGAAGCAGTTGAAGTCCTGCCCCGTCTTGGTTCGCACGCTGTAGCGCGTGGTCGTGCCGTCGTCGACGCGGTTGCTGACGGCGAAGTCACCCTTGCCCAGGCCGAGGGCGAACGCGGTGCGATCGACGATGGCTTCGTCGGTCACGGCAATCGAAGCGCACCCGGTGGCCAGGGCGGAGCCGAGCGCAACGATGGTGGTCAGCGCAAGGGTGGTGATGTGGGTGTTCATCTTGGTTTCCTTCAGGTCTCTCTTGGGGGAAGACGGGGCCGATCGCCCCGGCCAGGGTTCAGCGCAGCAGGCTCACCCACAGGCTCTTGCGGACGCTTCCGGCCACGTCGCCGTGCACCCAGGCGGCCACACCCTGGCCCGCGGCGTTGAAGGCGCCGTAGACGTCGGGGTCGAAGCCGTGCGGAACCTCCAGCGGCACCGCGTTGCTCCAGGCGCCGCCCCAGGCGAGGCGACGCGAGTACACGTCGTTGAAGCTGGTCGGATTGGGCCAGCGGTCGGGGGCCACGTAGACGAGCACGGCATTGCCTTCGGCGTCCAGGCCGAGCTGCGTGTCGATGCCGTAGCCGTTCGCCACCACCGGCGCCGAGAAGCCCGCGCCAGGTGTGTACTGCATCGACTTGAGCGTGGTCAGGCCGCTGTTCCAGACCAGCACGGCACGTCCGGCGGCCGTCATCACGAGGCGGATGCGCGCGCTGAAGAGCGAGTCGACGGCGTTCGCGTCAACCTGCACCGCGCTGCCCCAGCCACTGCTGGCGCTGAACACGTTGTAGTAGAGCGAGTTGCCCTGGTGCCAGGCGGCGATCGCATTGCCTGCGGCATCCATCGCCACCTTCGGCAAGCTTGCGGAGCTGACGCTGTCGAAGCTGTCGTCGATGCTCTGCGGCGCCTGCCAGCCGCCCTGCGGAAGGTAGCGGGCGGCCTTGATGCTGTAGTTGGTGTCGCCCGGATTGCGCTCGCGCCAGATCGCCATCGCCGTGCCGTTGGCGCTGATCGCCACGTCGGCATCCTTGGCGTCGAGGCTGCCGCTCGCGTCGACGCGCGCCCAGGCCAGCCAGCTCGTGGCGCCGGCCGGCAGGGCGATGTTGTAGACGTCGCTGCCCGAGGTCACCACGCCGATCGCGCCGCCGGCGTCCACCACCGCCGCGCTGAGCAGGCCGGCGGCGAGGGCCGGCGGCACGAACGGGGCGCCCCAGCCGGAGGCGACCGTGAAGCGGCGCGTCTCCAGGTTCGGGCGCAGCCAGGTGGCCGTGCCGTTGGCGTCCATCAGCAGGCGGCCGGCCAGCGGCGTGGTGTTGGCCGTCAGGCCCGGCAGCGCCAGCGCGGCGTCCCAGCCCTGGCCGGCGACATAGCGGCGCGACCAGATCTTGCGCGTGTTGCCGTCGGGCGTGCCGTCGGACTGCTCCCACATCACCATCGCGTCGCCGTTGGGCGCGATGGCGCTGAGCACCGTGCCGCCGATGTTGAAGTCGTTGTTCGACTCGAGCAGCTGCGCGGTCTGCCAGGCCGGTGCTGCCGGCGCCGCGGCGAAGCTGGCGGCGACGCTGCGGTCGGCGCTCATCGCCAGCGTGCAGGTGGCGCTGCTGCCGCTGCAGGCGCCCGACCAGCCGGCGAAGCGCTGCCCGGCCGATGCGGTGGCGGTGAGCACCACGCTCGCGCCGTCGCCGAAGGTGGCGCTGCAGGTGCTGCCGCAGTCGATGCCCACCGGCTGCGAGCGCACCACGCCGCCGCCGGCGAGCGTCACGCTCAGCGTGCGCTGCACGGCGGGCGCGGCGGCGAAGACGGCGCTCACGCTGCGCGCCTGGCTCATCGTCACCGTGCAGCTCGGGCCCGCGCCCGTGCAGGCGCCGCCCCAGCCACTGAGCACCTGGCCTGCGCCGGGCGTGGCGCTGAGCACCACGCTCGCGTTGGCGGCGAAGGGCGCGCTGCAGGTGCTGCCGCAGTCGATGCCGGCCGGCTGCGAACGCACCGTGCCGTTGCCGGTGACCGTCACGCCGAGCGTGAAGCTGGAGGACGGCGGGGCGTTGAAGCTGGCCGTCACCGTGCGCGCCGCCTGCATCGTGAGCGTGCAGCTCGCGGCGGTGCCGGTGCAGTCGCCGCCCCAGCCGCCGAAGACCTGGCCGCTCGCCGGCGTGGCGCTGAGCGTGACCGAGGTGGCTGGATCGAAGCGGCTGCTGCAGCTGGCGCCGCAGTCGATGCCGGCGGGCGCCGAGACCACGCGGCCGCTGCCGCTGACGGAGACCGAGAGCGCATTGCCGGTGGGGAAGGGGTTGGCGCTGCCGCCCCCCCCACCGCCACAGGCTGCGAGGCAGACGGCGGTCAGCAGAGCCAACAACCCGGACGAGCAACTGAAGAGACGAGTTCGAAGCAGCGGCATGGGCATCGAGGTTTGATTGAAAAAAGGCGGCCGCCGGAGCGGCCGCAAAGGAGGAATCGAGTTCCCACAGTTTGGGTATACTTCCCAAATGCAGAAAGTTTGGGAAGTTTCCCCAATCCTGCGGCTGCCGTCAAGTGGCTTGCCCGATACTTCGGGCATGGCGTCCAAGTTGGATCTCGTTTTGAAGGCGTTCGTGGCCGCGAACCGGCCGCTGGTGCGGCTGCTGATCGGTCGTGGCGCGACCTTCCCGGTCGTTGCCGAGCGGCTGCGCCAGCTATTCGTCGACGAGGCGGTGGCCGAGATCCGCGCACGCGGCATGAAGCCCACCGCCAGCGCGGTGTCGCTGCTCAGCGGCGTGCACCGCAAGGATCTGCGCGCGCGCGAACTCGTCGTGGCACGCGACGGCGTGCCGGAGGTCGAGTCCACGAGCGCGCCGGCGCCGCTCGGCCTGATCGGTCAGATCGTCGGGCGCTGGATGAGCGAACCGCTCTTCCTCGATGGCAAGACGCCGCGCGTGCTGCAGCGCGGCGACGCACCCGACGACTTCGATGCGCTGGTGCAGGGTGTCAGCACCGATGTCGGCCCGCGCGCCGTGCTCGACGAGATGCTGCGCCTGGGCGTGGTGCGCGTGGACGGCGAGCGCATCGAGCTCGACACGATAGGCATGGTGCCGCGCGGCGACTTCGCCGCGATGGCCGAGGCGCTCGGGCTGAACCTCGCGGACCACGCGGCGGCGGCCTGTGCGAACCTCACCGAAGGTCGCAACCTGCTCGAGCAGGCGGTGTACGTCGACGAGATCTCACCCGACTCGGCCCACCTGTTGCACCAGGCAGCGACGCGCGCGTGGCGGCCGGTGGTAGCGCGCGTGCTGCGACTTGCGGACAAGCGAGTGGCGCACGACGCCGTCAAGGAATGCGAAGAGCGCCGTCAGGCGCGCGTGCGATTCGGCGTCTATTTCTACGCCGAGGACGCACAGAAGAAGAAGGAGTCGGAATGAGGTTCCCGAGATCGGCGCGGGGCGCCTGCATCGGCGCACTGGCCGCTTTGCTGGTGCTGCTGGCTCTGGGCGGCTGCGGAGGCGGAGTGGTGGGCACAGGCTCCGGCACTGGCGACGACGGCACGAGGGATATCCAATACATGCCGCTCGGCGTGTGCGCCGCGGAGTTCGCAGACCTTGGACTGCGTTGCTCGACCGTCTCGCCCGACCCCTTCCGCGGCACGTCGAACGTGCAGTGGAGCGATGCCGACAAGAGCCGCGACGCGTCGGCGCTGGCCGTGCTCGAGGGCAATGGTGCCATGCTGCAGGTGCCCTGCCAGCAGCTGGCCTTCCTCGGCAACTGGGGCGAACTGCCCGACGGCAGCGTCGGCTTCGTCGGCCGCTACGTCAGCCCGGCGGCCCCCGAGGGCAAGCCGGCCGTTGTGCTGGTGCTGCCGGCCCCGGCCGAGCCCACCGCCGTCGGCTGGCTCGAGATGGTTGATGCCAGCGGCGCGACGCTGTTCGGCCCCTGGCTGATGCGCCGCGTCGACGGCGACCTGAGGTTCGCGGCATGCGCGCCATGATGCTCGCCCTTGGCGCCGGGGTGACGGCGCTGGTGGCGACACCAACGGAGGCGGCGACGCTTTACCTCTGCAAGGCGTACGGCGGCGGCTCGTTCTGGTCGACCGCCGCCTGCAGCACGCAGCAGGCGACGATCGAACGGATGGTCAGCGTGCCCGGCGAGATGCCGTTCGAGCAGCAGGTGCAGCTCGGCAACCAGGCGGTGGCAGAAGGTGCACGCCTGGCTGCGCCGCCACCGGCCTCCAGGGCACCGTCGCAGACCGCGAAGACGCCGGCCCCGACCGACGAGTGCCGGCTGCTCGACGAGCGCATCCACCGTCTCGACTCGATGGCGCGTCAGCCGCAATCGGGCGCGACGCAGGACTGGATCGCCGAGCGCCGCCGCGAGGCGCGCAGCCGGCAATTCGAGCTGCGCTGCCGCTAGCGACCGCCGCGACACCATGACCTCCCGAACGAGAGTCGGCGGCTGGGCCGTGGTCGGCCTGATCGCGTTGAGCATCGTGCCGGTGCTTGCCGGCGGCGCGCGCCTCGTTCAGCTGTCCACCGGCGCTGCGGTGACCGTCGACAACGCGCGCTTCGTCGCCGCGCCGTGGCCGGTGGTGCTGCACGTGATCGGCTCGGCGATCTACTGCGTGCTGGGCGCGCTGCAGTTCGCGCCGGGGCTGCGCGCGCGCTGGCCGGCGTGGCACCGCCGCAGCGGGCGCGTGCTGGTGGGCTGCGGGCTGACCGCCGCGCTGTCGGGCCTGTGGATGACGCAGTTCTATCAGCCCCCGCCGCTGGACGGCACGGCCCTGTACTCGATGCGCTGGGGAGTGGGCATGGCGATGACGGCAGCGCTGATGCTCGGCGTCATCGCCGCGCGCGGGCGCAAGGTCGCGGCGCACCGCGCCTGGATGATGCGCGCCTACGCGCTGGGCTTGGGCGCGGGCACGCAGGTGCTCACGCACCTGCCCTGGCTGCTGTGGCCTGCGCTGCACACCCTGGGTTGGCGCACGCTCTTCATGGGTCTAGGCTGGGCGATCAATCTCGCCGCGGCGGAGTGGCTGATCGCGCGCGCCCGGCACTCGCCGCGCCTCAGCGCTGCACGTTGACGAACTCGGTCGCCGCGCACAGCCCGGCGTTGGAGCAGCCTCCGGATCAGGTACCGCAAGAGCGCGCCGACGCCACCGCCAATCGGTGTCCACACACCTCAGCGCAAGCGGCTGCTTGGTTCAGCGACCCGCAGCCAGCCCCTCCGCCAGCGCGTCGAACACCACGCGGATTCGCCGCGAGGTGCGAAGTTCGCGGTGCGTCACCAGCCAGATCGGGAAGCGCAAAGGCGGAACGTCTTCGAGCACTCGGACGATGCCCGGGGTGTCGCCGGCGATCTCGTCGATCATGGCGCCGATGCCCATGCCGTGGCGCACCAGCGACCATTGGGCCATCGAGTGGTCAGCGTAGCAGCTGAAGTTGGCCTCGCTCAGCGGCAGGCCTTGCTGGTGGAGATAGGCCAGGAAATGGCCCGAACGGTCGGCGCCCACGAAGGGCAGGTGGGCCGCCTCTTCGGCGTGGCGCGGATGACCGTGCACCCGCACCCAGTCTTCGGACGCGTAGAAGTTGGCCGTGGCCTCCCTGACAAACCGGGCGATCAGGTCCGGCTGATCGGGCTTGACATGGCGGACGGCGATGTCCGCCTCGCGGCGGAGCAGGTCGCTGATGGCATCGGAGGCAATCACCTCGATGGCAATGGTTGGTTCCTTCTCGCGCAGCTTGCGCACCAGCGGGGCTACGAAGTAGGCCGCCGCCCCGTAGGTGGCCGAGACGGACACCACCCCGCCCACCGACTGCGAGCGGCCGCTGGCCGCAAGCCGCAGCGCCTGGGCGGCAGCGCCCATGGCGCGCGCATGTTCCAGCAGGTCCAGCCCGGTGGGCGTGAGCGCCATGGCCTTGCCAACCCGCTCGAACAGCGTCACGCCCATGCGCTGTTCTATGGCCGCCACTTGGCGGCTCAGCGTCGGCTGGGTCAGACCCAGCTTGCGCGCGGCCGCCGACAGCGAGCCGGTTTCAGCGGTTTCCAGAAACGCCTTCAGCTGGTTCCAGTCGAGGTTATCCATGCGCGGATGTATATGTTCACTGCAATCTACCGCAGTTCCTATCGAGGCTGCGCATGGATAGCATCTGTGCACTGCCTTGAACGAACCTCCCTTCTGTCCATGCCGTTTTCCGCCATCGCCCCTCCCGCCGAAGCGTCGCCACCTGCCGATGCGCGCGGTCAGGCGTCACGGACTTACACGCACTCCATCCTTAAGCGTCCCATGCTCGCCGCTGTTCCTCTTATCGCGCTCTGCGGCTGCGCTGCCACCACCAGCACGCACTTCACGCCCTCGCCGCAGCAACCGGTGTGTCACGTGTCGTCTACCGCAGTGGTCGTCTGGTCTCCGCAGTGGCGTGCAGACCAGAAGGACGTTCAGGCACGAGAGGTTGCCGCGAGCGAAGGCATCGCCCGGTTCTTCCAGGTCTCGGGTTGCTTTGCATCGGTCTCACTTCGCCGAGTCCCGCAACTGTCCGCGCCGTACGTTGAGTCGGCAGCCTCCGAAGCTGGGCTGCGCTACGACACACTCGTTGGCCTTGCAGTTCGCGAGCTCGGGCCGGTCGTCAAGCTAGGCTCGTCCGCGGCGCTTGTTGAAGGCGGAACCGAAGTCGTACTCGACATCCAAGAGTACAAGCCGCCCAACGAGAAACGGCGCTCATTCTCAGTGCATTGGCGCAACGGTGGCCCGGGCATCATCAAGGGTGTGGCCACGCTGCCGCAAGACATAGAAGCTGCATTGGCGGCGGCGTTACAGCCGGGGTTGCGGTGATGCCCAACCCTTCGTTGCACGAGACGTGCGCCAGCCCGCTTCGGTCTCTGTCGCCCGCAGATGAACTCAAAGGGTCGGCCGCCCGCAAGGCCCGTTTCTGGGACCGCATCGCGGTCAAGTACGCCGCCGATCCCATCGCCGACATGGCCGGCTACGAGACCACGCTGCGGCGTGTGCAAGCCCTGCTGTCGTCGGAGCAGGACGTGCTGGAGCTCGGCTGCGGCACGGGTACCACCGCCTTGCGCCTGGCGCCGTGCACGAGGCGCCTGCTGGCGACCGATGTCTCGGCCGGCATGATCGCCATCGCCCGCGAGAAGCTGGCTGCCGAGCCGGTGCCGCAGCTGAGCTTTGCCGTGGCGGATGCCGATGCCCCGGTGGCTGGTCAAGGCGAGTACGACGCGGTGCTGGCCTTCAACCTGCTGCACCTGGTGACCGATCTCGACCGTGCCCTGGAACTGGCGATGCAGGCGCTGCGGCCGGGCGGCCTGCTGATCTCCAAGACCGCCTGCATCGCCGAGATGAACCCGTTGATCCGCTATGTCGCATTGCCCGTGATGCAGGCCATCGGCAAGGCGCCCCATGCGCTGCGCTTCGACGCCGACGCTCTGCGGTCGGCCATCGCCCGCCAGGGCATGGACATCGTCTCGGTCGAGCGACACGGCACCCGGGGCAAGGACTTCCGGGTCTTCATCGTGGCCCGCAAGCCGGCCTGACTTCTCCTGACCGCACACCAGGCCCTGGTTCGGACCCGGGTCGGGATTCGTTCGCCCTGCCGATTCGCAGGCGCGCTGTTCGTCCGATTGTTCGACACAAGAAACCTCACATGCCGATCCCCTCCGCCTTGCCGAGCCTGGCTCAACGACCTGCCTTCGCCCTGATCGCACAGGCTGCATCCATCTTGGGTACCGGTGCCGGACACAGCCGACGCGGCACTACTGCCGTGACCTCGGTCACGGCGATGCAGGCCGTACTCGCGGCCGCCTTCCTCGTGCTGTGCCCGCTCGTGCAGGCGCAGACGGTTTCGCCGGAGCCGGCACTCGGGCTCAGCGGCCGCATCGGCCTGGGCGTGGCGAACGTGCCCACCTACGAGGGCAGCCCGAACCGCCGCACGCTGGCGGGCCCGGATCTGACGCTCAGCTATCGCAGCCGCGATTGGGGCACCTTCGAGTTCGGTCAGCGCGGGCTCGTCTGGAACGCCGTCGAAGCGGGCCTGTTCAGACTTGCCCTGGTCGCCCAGTTCGACCCCGGCCGCAAGGACAAGGACACCGCGACGCTCGACCCGACCCCTGGCGACAAGCGCTTGGCCGGCATGGGCAGGGTGCAGTCCAGCACCGAGGCCGGCATGGGGATCGGCTACGGCCCGTTGATGGTGGTGGCGCGCCAGTCGCTGAGCGATCGCGGCCCCAAGGGCGCGCAGGTGGACATGACCGCCGAGGTTCCGTGGTCCTTGTCCGACCGGCTCAACCTTCGCTTTGCCCTCGGTGCGACGTGGGCCAATCGCGACTACATGCAGACCTACTTCGGCGTGACGCCAGCCCAGGCGCAGGCCACATCGTTCTCCGTGTACACGCCGAAGTCGGGATGTCGCAAGGTCGAAGCCAGTGTCGGGGCCGAATACGCCATGGCGGCGAGCTGGAAGCTGCAGGCCAACGTCGGCTTCACCCGACTCGCAGACGATGCCGCGGCGAGCCCGCTCGTCGCAAGGCGCAGCGGAACTTCGGCGGCGCTGGCCGTCGCCTACGAATTCTGAGCTCCGCCATGCCGAACCGCGATCTCGACGTTGCAATGATCCGCGCCTTCACCCGACCGATTCCGCTGGTCCTGGCCCTGGCCTTTTGCACCTTCATCCCGGTGATGATGGCCACGGTCCGCGTGGTGCAGATCCCGCTTGGCGCATTGCCCGAGGACAGCCTGCGGCTGGCAAGCGCTCCGGTCGCACTCTTCTTCCATTCGCTCGCGGGCGCGCTGTTTGGCGTATCAGGGCCGCTGCAGTTCGTCCGCGCCGTTCGCCGCCGATTCGGAGCCCTGCACCGCTTGGCAGGCCGCGTCTTTGTGCTCGCGGGAGCGGCGTTGGCGGTGTCGGGGCTGGCGCTGCTTATGCAGGTCGAGAGCATCACGACCGGGGTGCTGGACACCGCACGCGGTGTCTTTGGCTTGGCACTCATCGCAGCGCTCGTGCTGGGGGCCGCGGCGGCACGCACGCACGATATGCGTCGACATCGGGCCTGGATGATCCGCGCCTATGCCATCGGCATGGGGACGGGACCCGTCGCGCTGGTCATGTTCCCCCTCTACCTGATCACCGGCGAACCGCCCGCGGGGCTGGCCTCTGACATCGTGGTGGTCGGCATGTGGCTGCTCAACATTGCTCTGGGTGAATGGGTCGTCCGGACGCTTGCGTTGCCCGGGCCACTGCAGCCCCTCACCAACGTGACCCGACCAGGGCTGTGGTGAGCGTCGAATGTCGGCGGTCGAAGCCTTCGACCGCTCGCGGCCGACTTTTTTTAACACTCGCTGGTGGCCGCCCACGGTACTTGCTGACGGGCCTTCGACCCCTTGGCGCCCTTGCAATCGTGGGTCGATCTACGAGGTCGACTCCCGCGAACCAGGACAGTCACGCATGACGAATCGAGTTCTTCAACCGAATCGGCCGGAAAGAGCCATTCACCGGCGACGGCATCCGATCTCTCGCTGCCGGAGGGGCGCCGCATGACCGACATGAACCGACGGGTGCTATTGAAGAGCCGGCCCTCGGGCATCCCCCAGGCCGAGAACTTCGAGATCGTCGATACGCCCGTGCCAGAGCCCGCCGACGGTGAAGTCCTCATTCGCAACCTCTATCTGTCCGTCGAGCCTGCCATGCGCGGCTGGGTCAGTGCCGTGGCCAACTACGCCGAGCCGGTGGCCCTCGGTGCGGTGATGAGGTCGCTTGCCACCGGGCGTGTGGTGGCGTCGCGGGCCGCGGGCTACCAGGCGGGCGACCTTGTCACGGGATGGCTTGGCTGGCAGGAGTACGCCTGCGTGCGGCCCCAGGCGATTCAGCGCAAGTTGCCGGCGTCCGGGCTCCCGATCTCCACCTCGCTCGGTGTCCTGGGCCTGAACGGCCTGACCGCGTACTTCGGCCTGCTCGACATCGGCCGGCCGCAGGCCGTGGGAATTGCCGGAGGAGCGACCAAGACGCAACTCTGTACCGAGGTCTTCGGCTATGACGCGGCCATCGGCTACAAGGCCGACGATCTCGATCGAGCCCTCGCGGCCGCCTGCCCGCGCGGCGTCGACATCTACTTCGACAACACCGCCGGCGCCATCAGCGATGCCGTTCTCGGGCACCTCGCGGTGGGCGCTCGCGTCATCGTTTGCGGCACGGCATCCGTGGCGAGCTGGAGCCCGATGCCCCAGGGGCCGCGCGTGGAGCGCCACCTGCTGGTCAAGCGCGCATCGATGCATGGCCTGCTGGTCATGGACCACGAAGCCCGCTATCCCGACGCGATCGAAGAACTGTCGCAGTGGGTGAGCGCCGGCCGCCTGCGCTACCGCGAAGATATCCAGGACGGCATCGAGCAGGCACCCGGCGCCATTGCCGGCCTGTACCGCGGCGAAAACCTTGGCAAGCGGCTCATCCGTCTGCAACACGCCGCCGCCTGAAACGAGCCGAGCGGATACTGCCGCGAGCTTTCGGCACGTTTCTCAGGTCCGCCACGTGAGCTGCTCCATCCGGGCCGCCCAGGCCGGCTAGTGTCGCCACAGCGGCGCTAGCGCGTCGCCCGACGGTGGCGCTGCCGACCATTGCCGCTGCCTGTCGTGTTGCCCATACCCGGAGGAGCAGCCAGTACGAGGTCGTCAAGGGATACTGCTGCCTTGGCCAGCGACTTGGACGCGATGGCCTCGGCGGTTCGATCGAGCCTCAAGGTGAGTTCGACCGCGGACGCTAGCCAACGGCTCGTCCGCCGAAACACTTCCATGTCAGCGATCGCAGCGGCGTGGAGATTCGCGATGACAGCGGCGCCCTGCCTGATAGCGCCAGCCAGAACGCGCTCCAAAGACGCCGCCTCGGCTTCCTTCTTTCATCTGCGCAGGACGTCAGTCGTGAACTGCGGATCAGGGGAATCGATTGCCGTGCCGTGGTTGCGGCCCATCCAGACTCCGTTCGTCACTGATCTGCGCTCCGCTGGCAACATCTTCTCGTCGTGTCGAGGGCCGCCTGGCGTGGCCGCACAGATACGGGAGGCCGTCCCGAGGCTCATGCGCCTTTGGTCGTCGTAGGGGGCCCCTTCCGTAGGAGCCACACAGCCGCGCCCGACCAACGTGCGCCAGGTCTACGGCCGCCTCACCTCAGATAGCCGTCCTTCGTGCGTCCTTGGTCGGAATGCTCCAGTGACTGGTTGATGGCGCTCAGCGTGAGCTCGGCTCTCCGCGGCGACTGGCAGCAACCGCTGCCGTTCTGACGGTCAGAGCGCACCGCGGCCGCTGCCGCTTCGGGGACCTGCAGCGGCTCGCGACTTGCGCGACGCGGACGGAGAAACTGAAACCGTTCGTTTCGACATTGCCCGCCCTGCAAGACTTCCCGGGCCAATCGGAGACAGGCTGAGATCTTCCGGGACGCTCCGCCTGCCGCTAGGGTCCTTCTTCCGCACCTGCATGGACAGCGGCACGATTCGCACATGCGCGTGCCCTCGCCCGAATCGCAGCCGACGCAGCTAGATCTGCTCAGCGACGAGCCCGTGCGTTCGCCTCCTGAGCCCCTGCGCATCAGGCGACGATCAGCGATCTCGTCGACCGGCGGCCCGCATCTGGTTCCCATCGAGCAGATCGAAGAAGACCCAGCCAACCCGCGCGTCGAGTTCCCGGAGATCGAGCTCAAGGATCTCGCCTCCGACATCCGCATGCGCGGCGTCCTGGTGCCGCTCGTGGTGCACCCCGCTGACGCGAACGGTCGTCACAGGCTGCACTTCGGCGCCATGCGGCTTCGCGCGGCAAACCTGGCAGGTTTGCGCGCCGTGCCGGTTGTCGTCCGCGATGCGCCCGCCGATCGCTACGCGCAGGTGGCGGAGAACCGGAAGCGCCACAACCTCTCGCCGCTGGACTTGGCGCGCTTCATCCGCAGCCAGATGAACGCGGGCGAGTCGCAGACGACGATCGCCCGGCAACTCGGCATGAACCTCACCACGGTGGCGCATCACCTGTCGCTGCTGGAATTGCCGCCAGTGCTCGACAACGCGCTCAGGGCTGGGCGGTGCACGTCGCCGCGAACCCTGCATGAGTTGGGTAGGCTGCACGATCGGCACCCCGAGCAGGTCGAGGCACTGCTGGATGCCTCGGCGCCCGTCACGCGCGATGCGGTCAAGACGCTGCGCGCGCGGGTCGACTCGATCTCCGCCACGGGCCCGGCGCGGCTGATCGGCCAGGCGATGGCGGCATGCGATCGGCTGGAGAAGTTGCTCGTCGGCATCGACACGCGCGGCACCGCCGGCGACCGTTGCGCTTTGCAGGCGTTGCAGGCGTTGCAGGCGCGGCTGGTGGCTTTGTCCAGATGGTCGGGCGTCGGGTCTGACCGTCAGACCCCATGAAGCCGGCTCGCATTCACCCGCACGGCGCTTCTGCGTCGCCTGGGCGTCGGCTTGGCGTCGCGTTCGGTTCGGATCGCGTCCGCTTGCAAGTCGCTTTCGCGCCGGTTCTTACTCATTGCTTGGTCGGTCGTTGTGCTTCCTCTGGCCGGTTTATTCAGTGTGGCGATGAAACGGCTGCCGGCAACCTCGCGACGAGCTGGCGCAAGAGCCTCAAGAAGCCTTCTTTGAACGTAGGGCAGGATAGGCGGGCCGCCACAAAGTGGATGTCATGCTGCGTGCGGCGTCGTTGGATTCGCCATGGCGGGCTCATCGCGTGACCGCGTGACGATCGACCTGCGCGGCATCGGCGATGCCGTGCGGACTGCCGCGGCAGGGCGCGGGCAGACGGTCGCCGCCTTCGCCCGGCAGGCACTCGTCGCATCCACTGGCCCCCAAGCGCTTGCGATCGAGCGTCTCGACTTGCCGGCCTCTTCGTCGCGCAGCGTCGCCAAGCTCCATCTGCGCATGGACGAGCGCGAGGCCGAGGTGCTGATCCTCAAGGCCCGCGCGCTGGGGCTGAGCTACGGCGAGTACGTCGGCCGCCTCGTGACCGGCACGCCCCTGCCAGCACCCGTGGCGCAGCGCGACGCCGACCGCACGGCACTGCGGCGCTCGTGCGACCAGCTCGCCGCGCTGGCCGGCGACATCAATGCGCTGATCCGGCTGATCCGCCTGGCCAAGGGTGCCGAGGCGGCACGCCAGTTCGGCGACCGCATGCGCGGCCTCGAGGCCGACGTGCGGCAGCACATCGACCTGGCCTCCCGACTGGTCGCACATCCAGAGGACCAATCATGAACGTGAACCGCATCGACGGCGTGCTCGTGCAATGGGGTGACCGGCTCTTCTACGGCTCGAATCGGCTCGTGAACAGCCGCACGCCGGTCGTCGGTGGCAGTGCGGTGCAGACACGAGCGAACGCGGTGCGTCGCCGCATCCAGGCCATCGTGGTCCGGCATGCACCGCAGGTCATGGTCAAGGTCACCGGTGGCGGCCGCGGGATGGGCGCGATCGCGGCGCACCTGCGCTACATCAGCAAGTCGGGCCGATTGCCCTTCGAGGACGACCGCGGTGTGGTGCGCGATGGGCCCGAAGCCTTGCGCGACCTGGTCGATCAATGGCGCTGCGGGGGTGCTCGCATCCCCGAGCGCAGCGAGCGGCGCGAGGCGTTCAACATCATGCTGTCGATGCCGGCCGGCACGAAGCCCGAGATCGTGCGCAACGCGGCGCGGGAGTTCGCCGCGGCCGAACTGGGGAACCACCGCTTCGTGATGGTGCTCCACACCCACCAGGCCAACCCGCATGTCCATCTGGCGGTCCGCGTGGAGGGTCGGGATGGGCGACGCCTCAACCCGCGCAAGCAAGACTTGCGGCGCTGGCGCGAGGTGTTTGCCGAGAAGCTGCGCGGCTGGGGCATCGAGGCGGAGGCCTCGTCCCAGGTCACGCGCGGCAGCCGCCATCACAACGAGCGCCTGTGGCAGCGCAAAGCGCGGGAGCAGGGGCGGGCCACGGAGAGCAGCAGCACCGAGACGAAGCTGACGCCGTCCCGGCGCCACGCGGCGCAGGCCTGGTGTGAGATCGCCAAGGCGCTGGCGTCCTCCGATGAGATGGCCGACCGCGAGTTGGGCCGGGCGGTCGTCGACAACGCCCGCTGGCTGCCGGGCGTGCGCTACAAGCCGCCGGAGAAGCAGCCGCAGCGGGAACTGCCGGGGCTGGAGCGCACCATGCCGCAGAAGACGCGGCCCGAGCCGGGTTGGGAGCGATGAGCAGTGAGCACCCGGTCGGAAGCCGCTGATGGTTCTACCGGGCCTTGAAGACGTTGAGCAGCCAGGCCTGCAGATCCTTCACCACCTCTGCGAGCGTCGGTCCCGGGGCCGAGAGGTTGCGGACGAAGGCGTTCCATTGGGCCTGCTTGCCCGGGTCGTCGGCGAAGGCGTCGCTCAAGCCTTCGGGCGTCGTGGCCGGTAGGTCGGTGCGGCGGCGTGCGAAGGTCGCCGCGATCGCGCGCTGCAGGCGGGCTTCGTCGATCTTGAAGCCCCGCTGCAGCATCCACACGTCGTAGTAGTCCTTCATGCGGCTGTTGGCCAGGCCCAGCACCACCATCGCGTGCACCTTCTCTGCGATGACGGTCTCTTGCGGGTAGGCGCGCAGGTGCGGCGAGGGCATCTCCAGAAGCACTGGAAGCTCGATGTCTTCGGCGCCTGGCTCGATGGTGTCGCCGAAGCCGATGTCCACGACGACGGGAATGCGCGCCCCTGCCAGCGCCGCCGTCGTGCGCAGGCGCGAGCCGCCGTACTCCAGCTCTTCGCGGATCGGCTGGACCTGCAGCCTGGCGATGTCGAAGCTCACGCCGTCGTCGCAGGGGATGCCCATGACCTCGCGGAATACCGCCAGCAGTGACTCGTCCGACGGGTCGCCGTAGCCCAGCAGGTCGAGATCGCGGGTGGCGCGGTGCGGCTCGTCGAACCAGGTCGTCAGCAGCAGCGCGCCCTTGAGCACGAAGCGTTCGCGGTGCGCGGAGAGGCTCAGCCGGTGCAGCAGCCGTTCGAGCGCATAGCGGGTGAGCAGCAGTTCCAGCGGCTGGCCGCTCGCACGCGCCAGGTTCAGCAGGCGCTGGCGCACCGAGGCGCCGACGTTGCGCGGCTTCTCAGGCATCGCTGGTCAGCGCCATCAGGTACGGCTGGATGGTGTTCCACACGCCGGCCGCCTGGGCTTCGCGGGCGATCTGCGCCGGGGTCGCCTTGCGCTGCCGCAGCGCCTGGCGCAGCCCTTCGACAGCGAGCAGCTCGCCGACGGTCCGCCGATAGCGGAACAGGTCGACGACGGTCTTGGCCACGCCGAACACCGGCACGGCGATGCCGGCGATCTTCTTGCGCTCGACGCTCCGGCCCAGTGCTTCGTCCGAAAAGCGAGCAACGCGCAGCGGCGGATAGGTGACGCGTGGGCGCCAGTCCTTGCGGCCGATGGCGATCCAGACCTTGGGCGGCATCTGGTCGGTCAGGCCGTGGAAGGCCAGCGCGGACGCGAGACAGATCACGCCCCTGGGCACGAGGCGCGCAGCTTCCGCCAGCGACTGCTGCGAGTCGAGCGCGGCATCGGGCAGTTGGTACAGGCCGCGCGCGAGGCGAACGACTTCGCCGGCGCGCTCCATGCGGCTCACCGTGGTGGCCGTGACGCCTGCGGTCTGCAGTTCGGCCAGGCGCACGATGCCCCGCCGCTTCAGCAGCGTCAGCGCCTGGTCGCGCTGCGTGAGGGCGAGGGTGGGCATGTTCTGGAACCTCGGATGAATCGACAAATTATCCGATGATTTGTACCAACACGGTGATCGTCCTCGCCGCCGGACGGGCTCGGGGGCTGGCCGCTGTGAGCAGCCAGCCCGGACGGCGAGCATGGGGTGCCGCCCGCCGCGTCAAGGGTGCGCCTGCGGCCGGGCTGCGCCCGCCCTTGACCCGGCGTGCGGCGCTCGTGATCGTCATGTCGAGCCGCTGACGAGACGCAGCCGCCGCGCCAGTGCTGCCTCGATGGCCGCGCCCAGCTTCGCCCAGGCCTGCTTCGTCTCGTCGGCGTAGTCGTGCTTCAGGTAGTGGCGCCGAACGCGGCTGCCGGCCAGCACGTGGTTCTGGCAGCGGTCGATCACGTCAGGCATCACGCCCAGCGCCTGCATCATCGTCGCGCCGGTGCGCCGCAGGTCGTGCGGCGTCCATTCGCCGTTCTCGCCGCCCGACAGCACCAGGCTGTTGTCGTTGCGACGGTTGCGCAGCGCCTTGCGCTGCTTGAATCGGTGCTGGCGGTCGCCGACCTGCTTGCTCACCGACTTCACGCCCACGTGCAACTCGCCGTCCCGGCCCGGGAAGCACCAGCGCGTCTTGCCGGTGCGTGCATGCAGCGCGCGGAACTGGCGCAGTGCGAAGGACGAGAGGTAGACGAAGTGATCGCGCTTCTTGCCGCGCGAGCCCTTGACGTTCTCCTTCGGCACGAACCAGGTGCCGGCCTCGAAGTCGACATGTCGCCACTCGGTCATCAGCAACTCGCCGATGCGGCTGAGCGTCGACAGGCAGATCCACAGTGCGGCCTGCGTCTCCAGTTCGATGGGGCGCGTGGCTCGGCGCTTGTCGGGCGCGGCCTCGTACTCGCGCGCCATGTCCGCGAAGCGGTCGCGCAGCTCACGGATCTCGTCGTCGTTCAGCACGCGCGAGCGGATGTTGCTCAGGTCGTAGTCGGCGTCGACGATCTTCGCGATCTCGACCAGCTCGGCCGGGTTGCCGTCCTGCAGCAGGCGGCGCCAGGGCTGGCGCTTCTCGGCCCAGCGGAACATCTGCTTGATGTTGCGATGGACTTCCACCGCTGTGCGGTTGACGCCACGCGCCACCAGCGCGCGCAGCACACAGCGAACGTCGTGCTCGGTCACCAGGCGCACGGGCTTGGCACCGAGCGTCGGCAGCACGTCGCGCTCGAACGATCGCTTCAGCGCGGCATTGCCGTCCCGGCGCAGCACGCCGTCGCGGATCCACTGGTCGTAGAGATCCTGCACCGAGGCATCCTCGGCGCGGCGTCGTTCTTCGGCCGCGAGCGTGGCCTTGACCTGCTCGCGCGCCTCGATGCGGTCGGCCTCGCGCTTGGCATTCGGATCGAGGCCGCGCTTGAGCGTCTCTCGTGCCTCGTCACGTGCGCGGCGGATGGCGTCGAGCGACGACATCGGCCAGGTGCCGCAGTAGTGCCAGGCCTTCCTGCCCTCGCGCTTGTACTCGTAGCGGAAGTGCACGCGCGGCGCACTGTCGCCCGCGATGAAGCGCACCGCGCCCACGAGCCCGTCGCCGTCGCGCAGCGCGTCGCCGCGCCAGTCCGCCGGGATGGCTTTCAGCTCGGCCACGGTCCACTTCCGGCCGCGGCCCGACTTGGGGTAGCGGGTCACCTCGAACTTCTCCAGGGGTCCACCCAGGGGTCCACCGGAAACGGGATTTTGCGGGTAGATCCGGAATGGGTTGAGATGAAGTGTAGAGACTAAGCTATTGATCTACAAAGGAATTTACAGTCCAAGGAGATCCCGGAAAGTCTCGTTTTAATGCGCTACGAACCAAGGGGTCGTGGGTTCGAATCCTGCCAGCCGCGCCACTCACATCGACGGGTCAGCTCCCACAAGGGGCTGGCCCGTTTGTCTTGGTGGAGTGCGTGAGCGTTCCGCCTGCGAGCCACGACACGGGTCCTGCCCCATGGCCATCAAGAAATCCGACCTCTACTCCTCGATCTGGGCCTCGTGCGACGAGCTGCGCGGCGGCATGGATGGGCGTGCGGGTATCGGCCTACTTCCTCCAGCGCATGAAGACCAAATGGGGAAGCTGCAATCACCGCGCCGGGCATATCCGCCTGAACACCGAATTGGTGACGAAGCCCAAGGATCTGCTCGAGTA
>Ga0268298_10002268_pt1 | contig 21188 bp, 16 predicted proteins | sample WWTPWeurt_MetaG_FD_194462 | JGI IMG/M metagenome (GOLD analysis project Ga0268298, IMG submission 194462) | Activated sludge microbial communities from WWTP in Nijmegen, Gelderland, Netherland - WWTP Weurt | ecosystem: Engineered > WWTP > Aerobic digester > Activated sludge | place... | reverse complement strand
CCGGCCTCAACATCGAGGAATACTGATCGCGGCGAGCGGACGGGTCACGCGAATGACGGCGTCAGCAACGGTCATTCGGGCGAGCTTAAAGCGTGGGGTTTGAGTAGGACGCCAAGTTCGCGCATGACAGCGGTGAGGGCCACCTGCTTGCGCAGCCGGCCCGGGTATTTTCCATTGCGCAGTCTTGCCATGGACGGACCGGACATATGTGCTGATAAAAATTACATCCCCATGCCTACTCAGAAATCCCTACTCCGCGGCCCGGTCATGTCTTCATTGCTGGCGGGCCTCTGCTTGGCTGCTCCGCTCGCCCTCCGGGCCCAGTCCGACGCCAATCCGTTGCTCACCCCGAGCACCCTGCCCTATCACCTGCCGCCTTTCGCGCAGATCAAGGACGAGCATTTCGCCCCCGCCTTCGCCCAGGGCATGGCGGAAGACCTCAAGGAACACGAGGCCATCGCCAACAATCCCGCCGCGCCCACCTTTGCCAACACCATCGTGGCCATGGAGCTCTCCGGCCAGTTGCTCGACCGCACCGGCACGGCTTTCGCCATCCTCAGCGGCGCGCTCACCAACCCCACCCTCCAGAAGCTCGAGGCCGAGCTCTCGCCGCAACTCGCCGCGCACTCCGACGCCGTCCGCCTGAACCCCAAGCTCTTCGCCCGCGTCCAGGCCCTCTACGACACCCGCGACACCCTCGGTCTCGACGCCGAATCGAAGCGCGTGCTGTGGCGCTATTACAAGGATTTCGTCCGCGCCGGCGCCAAGCTTTCCGAGACCGACAAGACCAAGCTCAAGGCCCTCAACGCCGAGCTCGCCGTCCTCGGCACCCAGTTCTCCCAAAGCGTGCTGAAGGAAGTGGGCGCCTCCGCCGTGCTCGTGGACACCCGCGAGGAACTCGCCGGCCTGACCGACGGGCAAATCGCCGCCATGGCCGCCGCCGCCAAAGCCGCGGGGCATGAGGGCAAGTTCCTCATCCGCCTCCAGAACACCACCGGCCAGCCCCCGCTCGACGCTCTCACCAACCGCGCCCTTCGCCAGCGGATCATGGAAGCCTCGCTGGCGCGCGGCAGCCACGGCGGCGAGTTCGACACCCGCGAGACCGTCACCCGCATCGCCCGGCTCCGCGCCGAGCGCGCCAACCTGCTCGGCTACCCCACCCACGCCGCCTTCCAGCTCGAGGAGCAGACCGCCGGCTCGGTGGACGTGGTGAACAAGCTCCTGGCCCAGCTCGCCCCGCCCGCCGTGGCCAACGCCCGCCAGGAGGCCGCCGCCATGCAGCGCATCATCGACGCCGAGAAAGGCGGCTTCCAGCTCGCCGCCTGGGACTGGGATTTCTACGCCGAGAAGGTCCGCAAGGAGCGCTACGCCTTCGACGAATCGCAGCTCAAGCCCTACTTCGAGCTCCGCCGCGTGCTCGTGGACGGCGTGTTCTACGCCGCCACCAAGCTCTACGGCATCACCTTCAAGGAGCGCACCGACCTCCAGGGCTACACCCCCGACATGATGGTCTTCGAGGTCTTCAACGAGGACGGCAGCCCGCTCGGCCTCTTCCTCGGCGACTATTACGCCCGCCCGAACAAGCGCGGCGGCGCCTGGATGAACGCCTACGTCTCCCAAAACGGCCTGACCGGCGACAAGCCCGTCGTCGCCAACCACCTCAACATCCCCAAGCCGCCCGCCGGCGAGCCCACCCTGCTCACGTGGGACGAGGTCAAGACCGCCTTCCATGAATTCGGCCACGCCCTCCATGGCATCTTCTCCAACGTGAAGTATCCGCGCTTCGCAGGCACGGCCGTCCCGCGCGACTTCGTCGAGTATCCCTCCCAAGTGAATGAGATGTGGCGGGTCTGGCCCGAGATCCTTGCCCACTACGCCAAGCATTACCAGACGGGCGCCCCCCTGCCGCAGGCCCTCCTCGACAAGGTGCTCGCCACCACGAAATTCAACCAAGGCTTTGCCACCACCGAACTCGTCGCCGCCAACGTCATTGACCAGGCTTGGCACCAGCTGAAGCCCGGCGAGGTGCCCGGCGCCGACGGCGTGCTCGCCTTCGAGGCCGCCGCCCTGCGGAAAGCCGGCGTGGATTTTGCCCCGGTGCCACCGCGCTACCGCACCACCTATTTCTCCCACTCGATGGGCGGCTACTCGGCCGGCTACTACTCCTACTTCTGGAGCGAGGTGCTCGATGCCGACACCGTGGCCTGGATCAAGGCCCACGGCGGCCTGACGCGCGCCAACGGCGACCGCTTCCGCTCGACCCTGCTCTCGCGCGGCGGCAGCGACGACGCCATGAACCTCTTCCGCAACTTCACCGGCGGCGAACCCGACATCAAGCCCCTGCTGGAGCGCCGCGGGCTCGAAACCCCGGCCAAATGACCCCCGGAGGCGTAATTTAGTAAAATTTTCACAACAAGCCGGCGAGACAACAACTGATTTGTCTGCTAGCACTTAGGCATCGCCCTACATGAGCTCTCCGCTCCAACCCCAGGCCACGACGACAAAACCGAAGAAGTCCCTGCGCGTGCTCTATGCCGACGACATGCGCGAATTGCGCCAACTGTTGGAGGTGGTGCTCGGCCGTGATGGGCACACGGTCGAGTCAGTCTCCGACGGCCATCTCGCCTACGAACTGCTGAAAGCGAATCCCGCCGCCTACGATGTTGTGATCACCGACCATCACATGGCCAAGGTCAGCGGACTGGAATTGGTGGCCCGCCTGCGGGCGATGGCGTATCCGGGACGAATCATCGTCTTCAGCTCCGAGCTGAGCGAGGAGGTCGATGCCCATTATCGCCAGCTGCAGGTCGATCACATCATGCCCAAGCCCGTCTTCCCCTCGGATCTCCGGGCGTTGTTCGCGACCCTCTGACGGCGCCATGCCTGCCACGCAATCCGCGCCCGCCCTGCGCGGATTTTTTTGCGCCTGACCGGCCGACACGAGCCTGCCCCGGGACGGCATTTCAGGTTGTCCCCGCCCGCGAACCCTCAGACCGTCGCTCCGTGCCACCGGACTCCGCCGACCTCCTCGCCCGCTTCCTGCGCTACGTGCAGATCGACACCCGCAGCGATGACCAGTCGCCCACGACCCCGAGCACGCCCGGCCAGTGGGACCTGCTGCGGCTGCTGGATCGGGAACTGAAGGAGCTCGGCCTCGCCGAGGTGCAACTCACCGCGCACGGCTACGTGCTCGCCACGCTGCCCGCCACCACCCCGAAACCGGTTCCGGTAATCGCCTGGTTCGCCCATGTGGACACCGCGACCAATCTCCCCGGTGCGGCCAAGCCCCTCGTGCACCGGGCCTACGACGGGCGGCCCATCGTGCTGCCCGACGATCCAACCCAAAAGCTCACGCTCGAGACCATCCCTGGCCTGCGCGAATGCCTCGGGCACGACATCATCACCGCCAGCGGCACCACCCTGCTCGGCGCCGATGACAAGGCAGGCGTGGCGGTGATCATGGCGGCCGTGCGCCATCTCCGGCAACACCCGGAGATTCCGCACGGCCAAATCCGCGTCTGCTTCAATCCCGACGAGGAAATCGCCCGCGGCATGGCCAAGCTCGACCTCGCGCAACTCGGGGCCCACGCCGGCTACACCCTCGACGGCTCGTCGCCGGGCGAGATTGACGGCGAGACATTCAGCGCCGATGCCGCCGTGCTCGAAATCCACGGCGTGTCCGCACACCCCGGCTGGGCCAAAGACGTCATGGTCAACGCCGCGCGGCTGGCGGGGCGTTTCCTTGCCGCGCTGCCTCCCGAGTTGTCGCCCGAGCGCACGGACGGCCTCGCGGGTTTCATCCACCCGGTCGAGTGCACGGCCTCGGCCGAACACGCGAAGGTCCGCTTCATCCTGCGTGACTTCGAACTTGCCGGGCTCGCCGCCCAGCGTGCCCTCCTGGAAAAACTCGCCGCCGAGCTCCGCGCCGCCGAGCCGAAGGCCGCGATCACGCTCACCTTCACCGAGCAATACCGCAACATGCGCTATTGGCTGGAGCAGGACATGCGCCCCATCGAGTTCGCCCGGGAAGCCATCCGCCGCGCCGGGCTCACGCCGAAGTCCACCGCCATCCGCGGCGGCACCGACGGCTCCAACCTGACCGCGCGCGGGCTGCCGACCCCCAACCTCTTCACCGGGATGCACGAGGTCCACAGTCCGCGCGAGTGGGTCAGCCTGCAGGACATGACGAAGGCGGTTGAAACCCTCCTCCACCTTGCCCAAGTCTGGGCAGAGCGCTCCGCATGAAAAAGCTCCTCGCCCGCTCAATGCTGTTCCTCGGCCTCGGCCTGTTGCTCGGGGGCTGCGCGTCGTTTGAGGCCACGGTTGACCGCGGCCGCAGCCTGCAGGGCGTGCAGCGCTTTTTTGTCGTGAGCAACCCCAACGACAATCGCGCGCTCGATCAGCAGATCGCCGCCGCCCTGCGGGCCCGCGGCCGCACCGCGGAAGTCGGCCCGCTGACCATGATGTCCGACGACACCCAAGCCGTCGTCGCCTTTCAGGATCATTGGTCGTGGGATTTCGGCGAGCACCTCAACTACCTGCGCATCACGGTCAGCGATCCGCGCTCCCCCCAGCCCTACGCGGCGGTGACCTTCAGTGCCAAGGTGCCGTTGCGGGAAAGGACCGGCGTGACCATCAGCCGCCTCGTCGACGATCTGCTCGGAAAATAATCCCAATTGCGCGGCCCCGAAGGTGGAACGCGGCCTCCGGACGCGTTATCGGGACGCTCATCCACGTTCAGGACGGATACGCAAACAACCTTCCACGGAACCGCAGACCGTTGGCTTCAGGCAAACACCGCCGCGCGCTCCCCGGCAGAAAGCTCCCGCCACCGGCCCGGGGAGAGATCGCCGAGTCGGAATTGCCCGATGCGCACCCGGATGAGCCGCAAGGTCGGGTGGCCGATGGCGGCTGTCATGCGCCGCACCTGCCGGTTCTTGCCCTCGATCAGCTCCAGCGACAACCAGCAATCGGGCACGGATTTCCGCGCGCGGATGGGCGGGTCGCGCGGTGGCACCTCAGGTGCCGGCTCCAGCCGGCGCGCCACGCAGGGCTTCGTGGCATGGCCGCCGATTTTCACGCCGCGCGCCAGCTGCGCCAGCGCGGCCACCGTCGGAAGCTGTTCGACCTGCGCCCAATACTCACGCGGATGCGCCGCCGCCGGATCAAGCAGACGGGAATTCAGGCCGGGCTCATCGGACAAAAGCAGCAATCCCTCGGAATCAGCATCCAGCCGCCCCAAGGCGTAGGTGCTCGGCGGCAACTTGAAATCTGCCAGCGTCCGCCAGCGCGAGCCCGGCTCGGGCGTGAACTGCGAGAGCACGCCGTAGGGTTTGTGCAAGGCGATCAACATGACGGGTGATGACGTGGCACGGGTCTCCTGACCCGTGTTCCGAGCTCACGGGTCGGGAGACCCGTGCCACCGGGCGTTCAGCGCGTCAGCCGCGCCCAGGTGAAGTTCGCGTTGCGGCCTTCGCGGATGTTGAGGCGGATCCAGAGCAGGGCCAGCGGCTCCAGGCTGCGCGACATGCCGAGCCCGCCCGTGTCCACTGGCTCAAAGTTGAGGTCGGATGCCAGTTGCTGCACCGTCGCCTTCGCGGCGTCGTGATCGCCGCAATAGAACATCACCGGCTTCAGGCTGGCGGCATTGGGATAGTCCGGATTGGCGAAATTCTCCCAACCGTAGGTATTGAAGGCCTTAACCACCTGCGCGCCGGGCGCCATCTTCTCGATCTCTTCCGCCCCCGACGTGGTCGAGCCCAGCGAGAGGCTGAGGCTGCCGTCGCCGTTGAGTGACAGCGGATTGGTGCAATCGATCAGCACCTTGCCCCGCAGGTCGCCCATCGCCTTGATCGCATCGGCCACGGCGGGCCAAGGGGTGGCGAGCACGATGATGTCCGAGGCGCGCGCCGCATCCGGCACGGCCATGGAAGTCGCCCCGACCCCGATCTCCGCCAACGGGGGCTGGGTCTTGCCCTGCCCGGGGCTGCGCACGCCGAAGATGATGTAGTGGCCGGCCTTGGCCCACGCCTTGCCGAGTGCGCTCCCCAGCTTGCCCGCCCCGATGATGGCTATTTTCATATGGCGGGCAGATTGATGTTTCCCCGGGCCTTGGGCAACTACTCCCTGCGCGCGCGCCTAAAAACGTTTGGTAAAAGATTGGGGCCGCCGCGCCCCGCCTTTCAGTGCGCAACGTGGCAGAAGTGGTCGTCGAGCGTGCGCAGCCTCCGGGCGAGGTCGCGCGCAATGTTCAGCATGACGATGCCGTATTGCCCGGGATGCTGTCGGTAGAGATGGTAGAAATCCGCCCCCTTGAGCGTGAACACGCGCGTCGGCTCGAGGGCGATCACGCTGGCCGAGCGCACCACGCTCTCGACCAGACTCATCTCACCGAAAAAATCTCCCGGCCCGAACTCCGCGAGTCGCACCGCCGGTTCCCCGGGGGACTCCTTGACCACCCGCACCCGCCCGGCATGGACAAAATACACCCGGTCGCCCGGGTCGCCCTCGCGCACAATCACGCTGCCCACCGCATACGATTCGTCGCCCGCCTGCGTGCCCAAAAATTGTAGCGCGGTCTCATCGAGCCCCGCCATCACCGGCAGGCGGTGCAGAAAATTATCGAGGGTGGCATCCATGTGCGGGCCTTCGCCAGGCAGGACGAGACTGCCCGGCACCGCGCCGAAAGCAAATGCCAAGCCCGGTCGCCTGCCTCTCGCTTATTGTAGCGGCGGTCTATGACCGCCGAGGGACACATGAACACGCCTTCAACGGCGGTCATGGACCGCCGCTACAGAGCCTCAGCCGGCATCCGGCACTACATACAGGAACACCGCCGCCCAGTGACACGCGCTGCCGCCGAGCACGAACAGGTGCCAGATGGCGTGGTGATAGGGCAGGCGCTTCCAAAGATAAAAGACCGCGCCGCCGGTGTAGCACAGGCCGCCGGCCACCAGCAGCTTCATGCCACCCGCCGGCAGAGCCGCGACGAGGGGTTTGATCGCCACCAGCACCAACCAGCCCATCGCGACATAGATCAGCGTGGACAACAGCTTGAACCGCCCCGCCAGCCAGAACTTGATGGTCATGCCGGCCACGGCGAGGCCCCACACCACCCCGAACAGGCTCCAGCCCCACGGACCGCGCAGCGTGACGAGCACGAACGGCGTATAGGAGCCCGCGATGAGCAGGAAGATGGCAGCGTGGTCGAATTTCCTCAGGCGCTGCTTGAGCCGCTCCCCGCGCAGGCTGTGGTAGAGCGTCGAGGCCGCGTAAAGCAGCACCAATGTCGTGCCGAAAATGGCCGTGCTCACGACGTGCCACGCATCCCCGTGCTGCGCGGCACGGATCACCAACAGAACCAGCCCCGCCACGCTCAGCGCCGCGCCCAGCCCATGCGTCAGGCTGTTGGCGAGCTCCTCGCGGGGCGTGTAGGTCGTGGCCATGGGAGCGAAAGTCTCAGGGCCGCGTCAGCGCCTGCAGTCGGGCGAGTTCGGCCCGCGCCGCCTGATCGTCCGGGTGCAACCGCACATAGGCGCGGAGGTGCGTGCCGGCCTCGGACAGACGGCCTAGGTGGGCGAGCACCGCCGCCAGATTGCGATGGGCATCGGCGTAGTCGGGCCTGAGCCGCAAGGCCTGCTCGTAGCGCGTGATCGCCTCGGGCAGGCGGCCGAGTTCCGTCAGGACGTTGCCGAGATTGTTGGCGGCATCCGCGTCGTCGGGTTTCAGGCGCAGAGCCTCCTCGTATTGCCCGAGAGCCTCTGGCAAACGGCGGGCTTGGGCGAGCGCGTTGCCTAGGTTCAGGCGCGCTTCCGCGAAACGGGGATCCAGCCGCACCGCCTCCTCGCCGTGGCGGATGGCTTCGGCCGGAAGGCCCTGCTCCAGCCGGACATTGGCCAGGTTGCTGTGCGCCTCCGCCCAGCCCGGCCGGCTCCGCAGCGCGATTTCGTAGCAGTTGCCCGCGTCGGCCAACCGGCCCACCGCCAGCAGCGCGTTGCCCAGGTTGTTTTGCGCGTCCGGATAGTCGGGCTGCAACCGCAAGGCCTCCTCGTAGTGAGCGATGGCCTCGGCTGGACGTTGCAGCCGGGCGAGTGCCAGCCCGAGGTTGTAGTGAGGTTCCGGTGCGGCAGGCTGGAGCCGGACGGCCTCCGCGTAATGCACCAGCGCCTCCGCCGGCCGACCGGCTGCGAAAATCACCTTCCCGAGATTGTTGTGCGCGCGACCGTTGTTCGGCCGCTTGGCCACGGTGTCGGTCCACAGCGCCAGCTCGCTGTGATAGTCCGCATTGCGCCAAAAGGTGACTCCGCCCAATGCCATGGCCAGCGCTCCGCAAAGGAGAAGGCTGCGCCGCCCCAGCCAGGCATGCAGCCCGGCCACCGCCGCCAGCACCACCGCCGCCAGCGGCAGATACATGCGATGCTCGGCCATGGTTTGCGAGGCGACCGGCACCACGCTGGAGCTTGGCGCCAGGATGAGAAAGAACCAGGCCCCCACAAACCCCCACACGGGCCGACGCACCAGCGCCACCCCGGTGCCCGCCGCCAGCGTCACCAGCAGCAATGCCTGCGGCCAGACCTCTCCCAACCGGCTGACCGTCGCCGTGCCGTAGTCGAACACCAGCGGATGCGGCCATAGGCTGAGCCGCAGGTAATGCATGATGGCCTGGCATTGTGTCAGCAGGTAAGACCACGGGCCAACCACCGTGCCGAAACCGGCCGTGCCGCCACGTCCGGTCGTGCCAGCCACCAGCCAGGCAAGGAGGAGCCAGGTCCCAGCCAGGCAGAGATAATAGCGCCCGCGGCGGCCCCAAGCTTCCCGGAAGGTTCCGGCCACAAACGTGCGGTCGTAGAGGAGCACCACCAGCGGGGCCGTCACCATGACCTCCTTGGCCGCCATGCCGGCCAGGCAGGCCGCCCACGACAGGATGACCCATGCACTCGGCTTGGCGGACTCCACGCTCCGGACAAAGGCATACAGTGTCAGCAGGTAGCACAGACCCATGAGCGATTCCGCGCGTTGCACGACATAGGTGACTGATTCCGTCTGCAAGGGATGCAGCAGCCAGATGACCGCTATCACCCAGCCCATCGGCAGCGCCACCGCGCCGAACCGGGGTGCCTGCCGGCGTTGCTGCAGGGTCCGCCGCGCGATCCCGAACAGCGTCAAACCCGCCAGCAAGTGCACGAGCAGGTTGAACAAGTGATACCCCCACACCGCCTCCCCTCCCAGCGCGTGGTTTAGCGCCAGGCTGAGATTGACCAGCGGCCGGCCGCTGACCGTGAGGCCGCCATCCAACTCCGGTGCCAACACCGCCCCCAGCGAACCGAGCTGGCGGATGGACGGATTCCCCGTGATGGCCGGCACATCGTCGAAAACGAACGGCCCGCCGAGGCTGTTGCCGTAGGCGGCGAAGCCCGCCAGCACCAGAACGCCCCCTGCCAGCCAAAGAGCGCGACGCGGCGGGGCGTTGGTCGGTGGCATGGGGTTCACAAACGCCGATAGGAATGCGGATTCAGCGGGAAGGAAACTGTATTTTCTATGGGCACCGCCCGCCGAAAGTTACAGCCATGAAACATCATTGTCCCGCGGGTAAAGGAGGGGGGTTGCAGGCTTGACTCAGCCATCTGACAGGCGTTCGCTCCGCCATTCTCACTTTCAGGCCACCAACCTGAAACCCTAACACCAACTGCATTTACACCATGCACAAATCGTTCGTTAGATCGTTCGTCCTCGCAGTGGTCACGGCACTCGCCCTGACCCTTTCGCCCAGCGGCTTCGGCCAGCTCGTCAGCTCCGGTATGACCGGCACCGTCCGTGGCTCTGATGGCAATGTCGTTGCCGGCGCGTCCGTGACCGCCGTCCACACGCCCACCAACGCCACCTATACGGCCACCACCAACCAGAACGGCCGCTTCAATTTCCGCGGCCTGCCGGTTGGAGGCCCCTACACGGTGACCACCCGCGCCTCGGGATACAACGAGGGCGTCTCCACCGATATCACCACCGAACTGGGCAATGACATCGACCTCGCCGTGACCCTCAAGTCCGAGGTCCTCCAACTCGAGAAGTATGTCGTCGGCAGCTCGCGCAACGAGCTGGATGCCGCCGCCGCCGGTGCCGGCTCCGTTCTGAACAGCCAGCGCCTGGCCGCCAAGCCCACCGCCGAGCGCTCCTTCGCCGACATGATCAGCGCCAACCCCCTGGTCTCGCTCCGCTCGCTCTCGAGCGCCAATGACCGCGAGGAAGCCCACATCACCGCCGTCGGCCAGAACAACCGCTTCAACTCGATCATGATCGACGGTTCCCGCACCAACGACGTGTTCGGCCTCAACGGCACCGGCATCGCCGCGTTCTTCAATCCCCTCTCCGTTGACACCATCGAGCAGCTGGCCGTCCAGATCTCGCCCTACGACGTGACCCTCTCCGGCTTCACCGGCGCTACCATCAACGCCGTCACCAAGAGCGGCACCAATCAGTTCCACGGCTCCGCCTACATCTACTTCCGCGGCGACTCCCTGTTCGGCCAGGCCCTCCAAGGCTACAACGCCCGCGAATACTCCCTCACCGGCGCCAAGGTCACCCCGAAGCTGCAGCGCACCACTTGGGGCGGCACCTTCCACGGCCCGATCATCAAGGACAAGCTGTTCTTCTTCCTGAACTACGAGAACTACGAGAGCATCAGCGCCGGTCGCGACATCCGCTTCGCCCCGGCCGCCGGCATCGAGACCCAGATACTGAACCGCCTCAAACAATACTCCGCCACCATCCCGTGGGGTGACCCCGTCACTCAGGCCACCTCGAACACCCAGACGGACAAGAAAATCCTGGCCAAGCTCGACTGGAAGATTTCCGCCAACCACCGCATGAGCGCCCGGTATTCCAAGACCGACGGCCTCGTGCCCCAATTCGGCAACTTCGGCGGCACGCTCTCCATCAACGGCGTCTCCGGCGGCGTGTCCACCACCCCCACCGGCCATTTCTACGACCAGTCCCGCGTCGGTGAATCCTATGCGCTCCAGTTCTTCAGCCAGTGGACCCCGGACTTCAAGACCGAGGTCAAGTATTCCCACACGACCGACGACCAGCTGACCCCGACCGCCTCGACCGCCCCGTTGGTCCTTATCACCGGCCTCACCGGCACCGATCTGCTCAACAACTCGACCATCACGAACGGCTCCTACATCGCCGGCACCGAGCAGTTCCGCCACGGCAACGTGATCAACGTGGTCAACCAGCAGCTGTCCGCCACCGGCGACTATTTCTGGAAGAACTTCGTCTTCACCGGCGGCTTCCAGCGCGAGTGGTCGGACTTCCTCAACCTGTTCCGCGCCGGTTCCTACGGCTTGGTCGCCTTCCGCAATCTGAACGACTTCATGGCTGACACCAACGCCGTCATCACGCGCAACTACGTCGATCCGAACGCCCGTCCCATGGCCGACATCTCGGAGTTCGCCACCACCGGCATCTTTGGCCAGGCCAAGTGGAACGTCAGCGATCGCCTGAACGTCAACTTCGGCATCCGCCTTGAGCTCGCCGAGGCCGGCCTCAAGCCCGCTCTCAACCAGGCCCTGCTCACCACGACCGGCTTCCGCAACGACGGCTCGCTCGACGGCGTGAAGACCGTCTCGCCCCGTCTCGGCTTCAACTACGCACTGGATGACAAGCGCACCACGCAGCTCCGCGGCGGCGTCGGCCACTTCCTCGGCCGCTCGCCCTGGGTGTTCTTCTCGAACTCCTTCGGCAATACCGGCGTCGGCACCTTCTCCCGCTCCTCCACGGACACGCTCAACCCGTTGTCCTCGAGCTTCGCGGCCTACATGGCGGCTTTCGACCCCGCCAACCCGATCGGCACGGGCACGGACAACCCGACCCTCCGCCGTGAGGTCGCCTTCAACGACGACGGTGTCCGCCTGCCTTCCGTCTGGCGCGCCAATATCGCGGTGGATCGCAAGCTGCCCTTCCTCAGCTCGACCATCACGGCGGAATACGTCCACACCAAGGTGGACACCGCCCTCCGCACCACCAACGAGAACCTGCGCCCGCTGGCCGGTGCCTTGGCCCTCGATGGCCGCGCCCGGTTCTCCGGCACCCCCACCACCCAGGCCAACGCCCTCTATTCCGCGTTCACCAACCTGTATCGCGTGAGTAACGCCAACGTCGGCAAGTCCGACTACTTCAGCATCACCTGGGACCGCCCGATGAAGGACAAGTGGGCCTTCAACCTCGCCTACACCCGCGGCCGCGCCACCGAGGCCCAGGCCAACGGCCAGACCACCGCCGGCGGCCAGTTCCAGCGCAACGTGGTCTTCAACCAGAACACCATCGAGGAAGGCACCGCCGACTTCGAGATCAAGGACCGCGTGCAGCTGAGCCTCAGCCGCCAATTCGAGTTCATCAAGAAGTTCAAGAGCACCGTCTCGATCTACTACGAAGGCCGCAGCGGCAACCCCTACAGCTTCGTCTTCGGCGGCGACCCGAACGGCGACGGCACGACCTTCAACGACGCCGTCGTGATCCCCACCGGCCCGACCGACTCCCGGTTCGACTTCTCCGGCATGACCAGCGCCCAGCAGACCGCCTTCTTCGCCTTCATTGAAAAGAGCGGCCTCTCGAAGTATGCCGGTCAGCAGTATGTCCCGAAGAACACGTTCACCGAGCCGTGGGTCAACCGCCTCGACCTGAACTTCAAGCAGGACATTCCGATCCGCGGGCCCGCGAAGCTCCAGGTCTTCTTCGACTTCATCAACCTCGGCACGTTCATCAGCAAGAAGACCTTCGGCTACACCGAGGTCGCCCCCTTCGGCCCGAACGACGTGTTCCGCACCCGCACCCTGACCGGCACCACGACCTACAATGCCTCCGGCCAGCTCCGTCCGACCTTCACGGCGGATCCCACGGGCTTCAATATCGACAACCTGCAGTCCCGCTGGCGCATCCAGGTCGGCGCGAAGATCATCTTCTAAGCCAATACCTGTTTGACCCCTCTCGAGGCGCCCGGTGCAAACCGGGCGCCTTTTTTGTGTCTGGCTGCCTTCGCCTTGGTCAATGGCTGGGTTGCGTTTCGCCGGGGCTGACCCATCATGCTCTGACCGTGATCACTCTGGCCCAGCAAATCGGCGAACCCGCGCACTGCTCCCTCCTGCAGCGCAAGGCCCGCCGCCACGGCTTGACCGACCTGACCTCCATCATGCGGCTGGCCGTGGCCCGGGGTGCCCGGCACTATGCCTCGGTCTACCCTCCCGCCCGGATCGATCCAGGTGTGGAAGCGCTCAGCCACGAAGACCTGGTCGCGCTTCTTCTGCTCGGTTCCCAGCCCTATGAGCCATTCGCCATTCGGTGTGCCGCCCAGATCATCTGTCTTTGCGACCCGCACCGCTTGAGCCTGATCGCTGGACGCGAACGTGTCACCCGTCCGCTCGCGCATATCGCCCGGGCCGGAGCCGTCCACGACGCGGGCCGGGGTGTCCACTGGCACGAACTGCTGCATCTCCTGCGTTCACCACCGCCGGTTGCTTCCGGCCGGCTCCCGCATTGGAGCCGGTTCGTTTCCCACAGCGGCTTCACCCGCGACGGAAGCCCGCGCACCGACTGGTTGCACGCCGCCAACCATGAACAATCCTGAGCGCATTCTGCACACGCTGGACCGACATCTGCGCCAGCAGACCCGCATCGTGCTTTTCGGCCGCGCCGCCCTGGCCCTGGGCTATCCCGATGCCCCGCAGGAATTTGGAGTCACGCAGGATGTGGACGCGCTGCTTCCCGCCGTGGAGATGACGCGCATCGAGGCGGACCGCCAATTCTGGGACGCGCTGGAAGCCGCCAACACGGAACTGGAGCCCACCGGCCTCTACATGACCCACCTTTTCACTGATGAACAGGTGGTGCTGACCTCCGCATGGCTACAAGCCCTTGTGCCCATCCCGCCAACCCTCGCTTTTCGCCATGTGGAACTGGCCCGGCCCTCCGGGATAGACCTGATTCTCACCAAGATGATGCGGAACGACCCGCAAGACTTGCAGGATATCCGGTTCCTGCTCGGGCGGGAAAAATACAGCGCAGCCCATCTCCTCCGGGCCTTTGCCGATGCCCGAGTGCCGGCCATCGCTGAAATCGGCGAAGCCTTTCTGGCGATGCAACCGGTTGTATTGTCAATTGCGGACAGCCAAGCCAGCTGATTGACCCCAGTCGCGCTCGCCCACAGCCGCCTCCCCAGGTGCGGCGCAATCTCGCCGATCCGTGGATCCGTTTTGGTGTTATTGCCCAAGGGGTTTTTCTCCTATGAGAAATTGCCGGTGATTCCAAATATTTCACGTCAAGAAAATATTTGCGCACCCTCACTGTCCGTCGCGGCCACTCGTTTTCAGAGGAGAAATGTGTCTTCCGGCTTTTTTCTCGCGCGCAAAATACGGGCGCCCAGCTGATGCTTGGTTGTCCACCCAAAAAATCGCGGAAAATTCGCAAAACTCGCCCTTAATCTGTTTGACGGAGCTATGGCCGATTTCCATTAGTTGTGGTCAAGGTTCCGGGCATCCACATCCTGTGGTGGTCGACAACGTGTCAGGAAGTTTTGGCAACTTGGTGTCGCCAGAGACTTTCCGCCGTCGCTAGACCACGGGACACACACCGCTTTTCTTCAAAACTCCCCCTGCGCCAGCCATGCAAAAATCATTCACCGTCGGCACCAAGACCTTCATGTTGGATCAGGACAAGGCCGAGGCCGCGTTCGCCGCGAAAAAAGTCATCAACGGCCGCCAGGTGCCCTACTTCAACATCCTGCCGCTGAAATACCAATGGGCCTACGACCTCTACAAGACGATGAAGACGAACCATTGGGAACCGGAGGACATCCCGATGGGCAAGGACATCGAGCAGTGGCGCGATTCCAAGACGGTCAGCGACGTAGAGCGCTGGATCATCCGCATGGGCATCGGCTACTTCTCGGCCGCCGAGGGCATCGTCGGTGACAACATCCAGCATGTCGTCCGCGAGTTGGTGACCGCCCCCGAGCTCAAGCTCGTCCTCGGCCGCCACGCCCACGAGGAGAACATCCACGCCGACTCCCTCCTCTACATGATCTCCTCCCTCGGCATCAACCCGCACGAGTGCGAGGCGATGTTCGAGGACATCAAGTCCATCGAGCGCAAGAACGAATTCGTCAACAAGGTCAGCCGCGACCTCCGCCGTGATCTCGACCTGACGAAACCCGAGAACAAAAAACTCCTCGCGAAAAACATCTTCGTCTTCGGCCAGTGCATGGAGGGCACCCAGTTCTACGGCCTTTTCGGCATGGTTCTCTCGCTCTACCGCCAGAACAAGTTCCCCGGCATCGGCCAGATGTTCCGCTACACTCTCCGCGACGAGTCCAACCACATCGAGCTCTTCCGGAACCTCTTCATGGACCTCATCGAGGAAAACCGCGAGATCTGGACCGCCGATTTCAAGGAGGAACTCCGCGCGACCATGGCCGAGGGCATCCTCTTGGAAAAGGACTTCATCCGTGACTGCCTGCCCGTGAATGCGGTCGGCCTCTCCATCGAGGAATTCCTGACCTATATCGACTACATCGCCGACCGCCGCCTCGAAGGCTGCGGCCTGACCCCGCTGAACCCCGGCACCAAGAACCCCCTGCCCTGGCTCGCCGAGATGATGGACATCAAGAAGGAGCAAAACTTCTTCGAGGGTCGCGTCACTGAGTATCAAAAATCCTCCGCGCTCCACGGCTCGAGCGACGACGAACTTTAAGCCTGCCTGTAAGCGGCGGGCCCCGCGGTCCGCTTGCCTTTTTCCGCCCATACCCCACCGCCTCCTGCCTCTAGCCATTAGCCTTTCCTCCATGAATCCTCCTTACATCGCCCAAGATCTTGCCCTGAAGAAACTCACCGGCGCGCCACCAGACCAGAAACCCAATTACAACTGGCGCGACATCCTTCGCGAAGAGGAAGTGCCCGTGCCGGAGGTGCAGGTGCTTTGCCCGCACGGCGACGAACGCTTCGACCTGAGCGAGGTCGCCGACACCGTCGGCCGCTCCCTCGCCAACCTCCTCCAAGCCAAGGGCGAGAAAGACATCTTTAACGAGAAAAACCAGCGTTTCGTGGCCGACGTCACCCGCGAAGTCGCCGCCAATCTCACCAAGAAAGCCCTGGAGCGCGGCCCCATCCGCGTCTCCCTCCACGATCTCTACGTGCTCATCGAAAAAACCCTCGTCGACAACAACGCCCACGACGTCGCCAAGAGCCTCCTGCTCAAGCGCTCTTCCAAGCTCAACATCTCCGCCGAAACGCACGGCGTCTCCGTCCGCCTCATCCGCCGCAACCACCAGGTCGTGCCGTGGAACGAAAGCAAGATCGAGATCGCCATCCGCAAGGCCTTTCTGTCCCTCCAGAAGGATCCCTCCCCCGCCTCCGCCATCACCCGCGCCATCACCGAGCGCGCGCTCCAGGTAAAGCAGGCATTCCTCCACATTGAGGAAGTCCAGGACATGGTCCAGGAGGAGCTCATGAAGGCCGGCCATTACAAGGTCGCCGAGGACTACATCCTTTACCGCGCCGCCCGCGCCACCGCCCGCCTCTCCGACCCCGCGCTTGAGACCCCGGCCGCCCCGACCCAGCAGAACACCATGGTCGTCGTTGCCAAGGCTGACGGCACCACATTCCTCTGGGACGGCCTCGACCTCAAGAAGCGCATCGAGTTCGCCGCCATCGGCCTCGACCTCTGCCTCACCCCCGACCAGATCGAATCGGAGCTCCGCCGCGCCCTCTTCGACAACATCGCGCTCGGCGACCTCAACAACACCATCATCCTCAACGCCAAGACCCTCATCGAGAAGGACGCCGACTTCGCCAAGTTCGCCGGCCGCATCCAGCTCTCCTACATCTACGAGGAGGTTCTCGGCTGGGACATCGTCCGCGACGGCATCGGTGCGCTCAAGCGCCACCACCAGCAGGCCTTCGCCGCCTACATTGACCGCGGCATCGAGATCAAGCGCCTCTCCCCCCGCCTCAAGGAATACGACCTCGCCAAGCTCGCCGCCGCCCTCGATCCCTCGGCCGACCTCGAGCTCGATTTCCTCGGTGTCCAGACCATCTACGACCGCTACCTCATCATCGACAAGACCGGCAAGCGCTCCAAACGCCTCGAGACCCCGCAGTTTTTCTGGATGCGCGTCGCCATGGGCCTCTTCCTCGACGAAAAGAAGAAGGGCCGTGAGGATTGGGCCATCCGTCTCTACGAACTCTACAAGTCCCGCCGCTTCTGCTCCTCCACGCCGACCCTCTTCAACTCCGGCACCCTCCATTCCCAGCTGTCGTCCTGCTACCTCTATTACGTGGACGACTCCCTTGAGGGCATCATGTATCGCGGCATCGCCGAGAACGCCCAGCTCTCCAAGTGGGCCGGCGGCCTCGGCGGCTCCTGGACCTCCGTTCGCGGCACCGGCGCTCACATCGCCGGCACCAACGGCGAGTCCCAGGGCGTCATCCCCTTCCTCAAGCTCCACAACGACCAGCTCGTCGCCGTCAACCAGGGCGGCAAGCGCAAGGGCTCCGGCTGCGCCTACCTCGAGTCCTGGCACAACGACATCTTCGAGTTCCTCGAGCTCCGCCGCAATACGGGTGACGACCGCCGCCGCACCCACGACATGAACACGGCCAACTGGATCCCCGACCTCTTCATGAAGCGCATGGAGGCCCGCTCGCACTGGACCCTCTTCCGCGCCAACGAAACGCCCGACCTCCACCACCTCTACGGCAGGAAATTCGAGGAGGCCTACCTCCGCTACGAGAAGCTCGGCGAGGAAGGCAAGATCCAGGCCCACAAGATCGAGGCCCTCGAGCTCTGGAAGAAGATGCTCTCGATGCTCTTCGAGACCGGCCACCCTTGGATCACATTCAAGGATCCCTGCAATCTCCGCTCCCCGCAGGACCACGCCGGTGTCATCCACTCCAGCAACCTCTGCACCGAGATCACTCTCAACACCTCGAATGACGAGACCGCCGTCTGCAACCTCGGCTCCGTCATCCTCGACTCCCACCTCAAGCCCGACGGCTCCCTCGACCACGAGAAACTCCGCGACACCATCCGCGTCGCCGTTCGCGCGCTCGACAACGTCATCGACATCAACTTCTACCCGACCGTCCCGGCGAAGACTTCCAATCTTCGCCATCGCCCCATCGGTCTCGGCGTCATGGGCCTCGCCAACGCCCTTTACCTCAAGGGCCTCCCCTTCGCCTCCGAGGCCGCCGTGGAGTTCAACGACGAGTTCATGGAGGCCATCGCCCACTGCGCCTACGAAGCCTCCTCCGACCTCGCCGCCGAGCGCGGCACCTACTCCACCTACAAGGGCTCCAAGTGGGACCGCGGCCTCCTCCCGCAGGACACCATCGACCTCCTCGAGCAGGAGCGCGGCGTGCCCATCCAGGTGCCCCGCGGCGCCAAGCTCGACTGGACGCCCCTGCGCAAGAAGATCGCCAAGCAGGGCATGCGCAATTCCAACGTCCTCGCCATCGCCCCCACCGCGACCATCTCGAACATCACCAACACCTCGCCCTGCATCGAGCCCACCTACAAGAACCTCTACGTCAAATCCAACCTCTCCGGCGAGTTCGTCGTGCTCAACCCCTTCCTCGTGAAGGACCTCAAGACCCGCGGCCTCTGGAATCAGGAAATGAGCGACGCCTTGAAATATTTCGACGGCGAACTGAAGGACATCGAGGCCATCCCCGCCGACCTGAAGGAGAAATACCTCACGGCCTTCGGCGTGGAATTCAAGTGGATCATCGCCGCCGCCGCCCGCCGCCAGAAATGGATCGACCAATCCCAGAGCGTTAACCTCTGGCTCAAGAGCCCCGACCTCAAGGTGCTCAGCCATATGTATCGCTCCGCTTGGCACGCCGGCCTCAAGACGACCTATTACCTCCGCAGCATGGGCGCCTCCGGCATCGAAAAAGCCACCTTGGCCGGCAAGAAAGACGTCCGCGGAGCCGTCGGCGAGACCACGAGTCACACCCCCATCACCGCCGCTCCTTTTGGGGCGACCGTGACCCCGCCGACAGAGAAGAAGAGCTACACCGACGCCGAGAAAAAGGCCTGCTCCATCGAAGCCATGAAAAATGGCGAGGAGTGCGAAGCCTGCCAGTAAATCCAGGCGCAAGCCTGACACTTCGTAAGCGTCCGGCTGAGGGCCTCTTGACTTCGTAATGGCGGCCATTGCCGACGGAGTGGGCGTCGGATTGGTGGCTATTACGAAGGGGACCAACGGGCCGGGGTGAGAGCGGCGAAGTCGTCCTGGTTGGTCATGGCCGGCAGGCGGGTGAGCACGTCCTTGAGGTAGGCGAAGGGGTCCTTGCCGTGGCGCTGGCAGGAGACGACGATCGAGTAGATGATGGCGTAGCGCTGACCGGCGTCGGGGTGACCGATGAACAGCCAGTTCTTCTTCCCGATGGCCGAGGGGTGGATGGCATTTTCGACGAGGTTGTTGTCGAGGCGGCTCTCACTGTGGCGGAGGGTAGTGTCCGTCAAGTTTCGCAGGGCGTGTTGCCCAAATCGGCGGCGTGATTGAACGCCGCGACGGCGCCGTGCGTCGGACCTGGGCAATATGATGGGCACACACGACGGGCAGAAAGAGTTGTTCAGCTACGAGGTAAACCTGGATCGGCGGGTGCGCGCCGATATCATCCGCTGCGAGCGGTGCGCGCCGCCCTCGACTTCAGTTTCGTGCGTCGGAAGGTGGCGCATTGCTACGGCTACAACGGCAATGAGTCTATCGATCCGGAAGTGATCCTGAAGCTCATGTTCGTGCTCTTCCTCGATAACGTGAAGAGCGAGCGGGAGCTGATGCGGATGCTGCCGGAGCGCCTGGATTACCTCTGGTTCCTCGGCTTCGGCCTCGATGACGACATTCCGGACCACAGCGTGCTCTCGAAGGCCCGCGCCCGCTGGGGCCGGGAGATTTTCGAATCCCTGTTCGTGCGCACCGTGCAAGAGTGCGTGAACGCCGGGCTGGTGGCTTCACACTACCTTACGCTACCGCTCACAGGTCGACAAAAAAGGCCCGGACGCTGCTTTCGCAGCATCCGGGCCATAAACCTGGCAACGACCTACTCTCGCGGGACCTAACGTCCTACTACCATTGGCTACGCGGGGCTTAACGGCCGTGTTCGGGATGGGAACGGGTGGAACCCCCGGTATATGGTCACCAGGAAACTCTTACTCCTTGCGGAGAAATTGAAGAAAAGTTCAGACCAACCGATTGCGTGTAAGCAGGTGAAATAAACGCCTAGAAACCAGAGTATCTGCATAAACCGGCAAGGTCATTAGTAACAGTAAGCTGAACGTATTACTACGCTTGCACTTCTGTCCTATCAACCGGGTGGTCTACCCGGACCTTGCACCGTCTTGCGACGGATTGTGATCTTATCTTGGGAGGAGCTTGGCGCTTAGATGCTTTCAGCGCTTATCTCTTCCGCACATAGCTACCCGGCGCTGCCACTGACGTGACAACCGGAACACCAGAGGTGCGTCATTCTCGGTCCTCTCGTACTAGAGAATGAACCCCTCAAATCACAAACGCCCACAGCGGATAGAGGACCGAACTGTCTCACGACGTTCTGAACCCAGCTCGCGTACCACTTTAACCGGCGAACAGCCGGACCCTTGGGACCTTCTCCAGCCCCAGGATGTGATGAGCCGACATCGAGGTGCCAAACCGCGCCGTCGCTGTGAACGCTTGGGCGCGATCAGCCTGTTATCCCTAGCGTACCTTTTGTCCTATGAGCGATGGCGATTCCACATTCAACCACCGGATCACTTGAACCTGCTTTCGCAACTGCTCGACTTGTTGGTCTCACAGTAAAGCTCCCTTATACTCATGCGCTCTATAGCCCGATTACCGACCGGGCCGAGGGAACCTTCGTAATCCTCCGTTACTTTTTGGGAGGATTCCGCCCCAGAAAAACTGACCTGCTATCACTGTCCCACGACCAGTTGATGGTACGAGGTTAGACGCCTAACCAACAAAAAGTGGTATTTCACGTTGTGACTCGACCCGATCCTGGAACCGGGTTTCGCAGTCTCCCACCTATTCTACGTATTGAAAGTCAAGCGACAATAACAGCTTACAGTAAAGGTGCATAGGGTCTTTCCGTCCTGCTGCGGGTAGGCGGCATCTTCACCGCCACTACAATTTCACCAGG
>Ga0268298_10002267_pt1 | contig 21188 bp, 17 predicted proteins | sample WWTPWeurt_MetaG_FD_194462 | JGI IMG/M metagenome (GOLD analysis project Ga0268298, IMG submission 194462) | Activated sludge microbial communities from WWTP in Nijmegen, Gelderland, Netherland - WWTP Weurt | ecosystem: Engineered > WWTP > Aerobic digester > Activated sludge | place... | reverse complement strand
ACCACGCAGCCCGTGCAGGCGCCATCGAGCCGCAGGACAGCGAACTTGGCGGTATCGGTGCAGGAGATTTCCACCCCCGTGACCGTCACCTTCGATGGGTTCGACAGGATGACGTTCCCTGTCAGCGTGACGCCGGCCTCCCCGGTGATCGTCGCCTGCGCCGCGTAGGCCACAGAGGCGAGCACATAGTCGCCGCCCACCGCATAGGTGCCGGTGCGGAAGCGGATCGTGCGCCCGCCGCCCGCGCCCATCGCCGTGCGCGCAGCGGTGAACTCGGCCAGCGAGGCGACCGAATACTCGTTCGCAACCACGGTGACGTTGGTGGAGCCGATGACGACAGTGCCGACCGCAAGTGGCGAGGTGTTCGGCGTGATGACGCCGGCCGTGACGGTGAACTGCCCGTAGGTGCCATCCGCCTCGGAAATCGCCTTCGCCCCGGCGCCCGAGGCGGTGAACTGGCCGAACTGGATCGTTGTTCCAGAAGCCGCGTTGGTGGTGGCCGAAGCCGAGGCCGACCACGGCCCGAGACCGACAGCGTTGCGCGCCGCGTTCTGGACGTAATAGGCGGTCGAGGCCAGAAGACCGATGATCGAGCGCGTCTCGCCCGCAGTCAGGCCGGTGATCGTCGTCCAGTTCACCTGGTCGAGCGAGTAGCGCATTTCATAGGAGGTGATGGCCGATCCGCCGTCAGCAGGCGCCGCCGCAACCGTGGCGTTGATCTGCGAGGCGGAAACGACCGCGAGTGCCGGCGCGGCCATGACGCCGGGAACCTGCGCCGCCGCGGTGATGGTGGCCGTGGCCTGCGCCGTCGCGTTCGGGGAGACGCCATTGGTCGCCTGCCACGTCGCCACCAGCGGGCCGGCCGCCGTCGAGGTGAAGGTGTTGCCAGATACCTGCGCCAGCCGGTCCACGCCATTCTGGGTCAGGCCGATGAGCGTATTTGCCGGCGTCGGCTGGCCCGCCACCGTGCCGGGGTCGAGCGTGAACACCGTGCCGACCGGGCCGGAAGCCGGCGAGATCGTCGGCGGGTTGGTGTAGCTGGGCGGCGTGTTCGCCCCGGAGAGGGTCAGGTTGGCGACGTTGGGGGAGAAGGCGGCGGCGTCGAGCGCGGCCCCGTCCTTCCAGAAGGTGCGCGCCTTCAGTGTGACGTAGCGCGTCGATCCGGCTTGAAGCCCGGTGATGTCGATGGTGGTGGCCGCGCCGGGGAAGGCGTTGAAGACCTTGGTGCCGTTCGCCTCGGTCAGCGGCGTCGTCGCGCCGTGCAGCATGACGACAGATGTGATGGCGGGGGTGTTCGCCGGGGTTGCCGGTTTCGTTACCCGCAAGGATGTGGAGGTCAGTTCGGTCAGCGTCGGCGCAGAGAAGGCACCGGGGCGCTGGGCGACGGACATGGGGACAAGGGCGTCGGCTTGAAGCCCGGAGATCGTGTTTGTGGCCCGCAGAACGATGTCGGCGTTCATGTTCGCCACGGTCGCCGTGCCTGAGAGCGTGCCATCCGGGTCGAGCGTCAAGCCAGTAGGAAGGGCGGGAGAGCCGGCCGCGAGCGAGAACGTATGGCCCCCGGCGTAGTGCTGGGCGAGGCTGTAGGAATAGAACTCGTCCCGCACCACCTTCAGGTAGGCAATCGGCGTGATCTGCGTGTTGAACTGCGAGCCGATGCGGCCCTTGCGAACCACCGCGCCGCGCCCGGAGAACCGGCTGTTCTTGCCCTTCGCCAGCATCAGAGGGCCATGTGCCGGAACTCGGACGCACCCGAGTGCCCGTTGACGTAGTGCACGGTCAGGCCGCTCGAAAAGACGACCTTCTCGCCAGCGTCGAAGGGGACGTAGGTTGTTCCCGCATCCGTCGAGAACAGCACCTTGCCCGTCGCCACATAGAACACCTGATCCGAAGGGAGTGCCCCTGTATTGCCAGACGCAACGCCGGTCGAAAGTGATACGGTAGCCATGTCAATTCCTCATATCGCGTTGTATTTACGAGACTTTCCAGATCATCACGTCGGTGTAGACTTCGTTGTCACCGAAGCCGCTAGCCCAGCCGAGCCCTTGGCTTGCGAAACTCTGCTCGCACCTGTGACGGATCTCGATTTCGGACGTGACGCCGAGCGTGAACTGGCCGGTCACGAATGACCGCGTGACGACATTTGCGCCTGGCGTGGCCGACTCTGCGGTGCCGATCTTCAGGGTTGCGGCCCCGGTGACGTTGTAGAGGATCGCCTTGTGCCGATAGACCCTGTATCCGGGGGCGGATGCGATGATCCGATAGGTTCCTGCCGGCAGCGTGATCTTGTTCCCGGCTAGAGACGCCCCGGTGATGGTGTTCGTCTGGGTGTTGTTGAGCGTGCGTGTGACGTAGGTGCCCGCGGTGAACGTGCCTGCGTCGGTTCCTGATGCCTTCTGATCGCGCACATGAAGGAACTGCTGGATCGCCGCGATGGCGCTGTCCGCATAGGACTTGACCGCCGCGCTGGTCGGCAGGGTCGTGTTGTTGTTGTTCGAGGCGATGGTTTCCGACGACGTGACAACGGCCGCCGCGTCGATGTCCGCGAAAAGCGCCGTGGTCTTTGTCGCCAGCGCGCCAAGCCCGAGGTTCGTGCGCGCGGTAGGCTTGCTGGCAAGTTCGGAGAGGTTGTTCGCGGCGAGAAGGTCGCCAGTCCCCGCTCCTGCCGAACCCTTCTGTGCGAACAGGGCCCACTTACCGCCCGACAGATCGGTTGCGAAGGTTCCAGACGTGTGCGGGACGATGCAGACGTAGGATGAGCCGCCTGTCTCGACAAGATCGGACGGAGCGTAGGGCGTCCCCGTGAGCCATGCGCCCTTCCATTCGAGCAAGCTGTTCTCGGCGGTCTGGGCGGCGCTGGCGCTGGCGGCGGCAGCGGCGGCAGAGGCGGCGGCGGCTGTTGCGGAAGCCCCGGCACTGGCAAGCAGGCTCACGTCAAGGTCTTCGACGGGATCGACGGCGACAAGCCCGCGCAGCGCCCGGTCGGCATCGCGTCTCAGTTCGCCAAGGGCGGCCCAGACAACGGCGAGTTCGGCGTTCAGCTTCGCAACGAGGTTCCGGTCGCCGTTGACCAGATCATCCTCGCGCGCGGGGATCATCACGGAGTCGATGACGATGGTGCTGCCAGAGCCCACCGCAGCGCCGAAGGTGACGGTCGCCGCGTCGTCGTAGCCGTCGATGAACGTGGCCGAGAGGGTCCATGCGACGGACTCCACGCCATCGACATAGACCTTGACGCTATCCTCCTCGAACAGCCTGAAGGTGAGCGCAAATGGCCCCGCCGATGGCGAGGCCAGCACAATCGTCGTGGAGCGGGGGGCGGCGGAGACAGTGACCATGCGCGCAAGGTGCGAGAGGCACCCCGCGCACCAAATGCACTAACGGCCCAAAGCCGTCCCCAGATCGGGCAGTCGTGTGGGTGTGATCTGCCCCGGAAGCCAGAACTCGCCAGCCCCCGTGAGGTTCTTCCGCTTCTGCGAAGCCTTCGCCATCGCGTCCACGCTGTCAGGGTCAAGGAACAGTTGCATCTGGTCCCACAGGAGACGGTCGATCGCGGGCCCGACTGCGGGCGTCTGCCCCAGAGGGAGATACCGCTTGCCCATGCGCGCAAGGTCTTTGGCGAAGTTCGCATCCTCGCCCGCCAGCACCGCCGCGCCGTTCTTGAAGGTCAGATCCCACATGTCCTGCGCGGCCTGCGGGATAGGCCCGCCAGCCCACGACATGAAGCCGCCGCCCCATGAAGATTGCCCCGTCGAGATGATGTCGCCCATGATGCCGAAGCCGCCGCCCTTTGTGGAGGCCCGCGCCCAGAACATCGGGTTCGTCATGTCCTGCGGATCGCGGCCAAGCATGATGTCCCCGACCTGAAGCGCCATCGCGCCCATGACGGTCGCGCCAGCCGCAAGGTTGAGCCCGTACATCACGCGGCCCTGCATGGTCTGTTGTGCCATCATCCGGCGCCACTGGTTCACCGTGAAGGTCGCCGTGAACGACTTGAACATCAGCGCGCTCTTGGCGATTTCGTAGGGGAAGGAGCCCGGAGGGGCGGAGGTTTCAAGGAAACTGCGGGCATAAAGGCTCTGCGTTGGGACCGCAAACTCGGTCTGTTCTTCGATGAGAGACTGGACTTTCTCGAAGATGTCCCACGCTTCGGCCTTCGGAAGATCAGTGCTTTCGAGCCACCACATAGGTGAGGCGAAGGTCGCGCCATTCCCGGCCTTGAACATGTGCTCCGGGTTCGTGAAGGCGGCCCATTGCTTTTCGGTGATGCCGCGGCGCATCAGGAGCGAGCGAAGCGGCTCATCGACATCCTTCAGCGCACGCCCAGAGAACCAAGCAATGTATCCGGCCATCTCCATCTGGAAGGCAACCCGTGCCGTGTCGGTCCAGAAGGCCAGCCATTGTGCGCGCATCGAGGCGGAAGAAAGCCGTTCTGCCAGTTCGGCCGGTGCAATCTCATGCTGTAACCGCGCCATTGCCGTTCCGGCGTCGGAAATCGTGTCCCAGATCCAGCCGGCGCGCATGGCTTCCTCGCGGCTCATGCTGTCTGCCATCAGTTTGACGTGGCGGGCGACGACGTTTGCCGGGTTCATCTGCATAGACTGCGCGGCGAGGCGCATGGTGTTCAGGTCCGACATCGAGGAAACGATTGCCCGATCAAGGAACGCCGAGGTGATGACGTGGCGCGTGCTGCTGAAGAAGGTGGCGATGGAGTGCTGAAGCGCGGTGTTCGCCTCGCCATGCCCCATCATAACGGCAAGCATCTTCTGCGCACGCGTGGCGTCACTTCTCACCTTGTCAGCAAGGGCTTCGTCTCCAAGGTTGCGCGCCCGCGTTTCTGCATACTGGCGCATGTAATCCATGCCCATGTGCGGGCTTGGCCCGAACTCCTGCATCACGGCGATGTCGCGCGTCATCTTGTGGACGTGGCTCATCAGGCTCTTGAACGGGTCGCCCGTGCCGAACTTCCGGTTATAGGTGATCCAGTCGTCGGCCGACCTGAAATGAAGGACGCGATGCTCGCTCATCTGCCGATACATCGCCGCGCCTTGCGGCCGGCCATAGACGGCTTCGCGGCTCTGCTTCCCGAAGGCGATGTTGTCGTAGACCGACTTCAGCACCGTGCGCTTGATGGCTTCAGAGGGAGGCGGGCCACCGGCTTCCTGAAACGGTTTTCCGGTCAGGTGATCGGTCATCCGTTCCCAATTGATGCTCTCGTTGATTTCCGCATACCACCGATCGAACCCGGCCTTGGTGACGGCACGGCGATTGTGCGCGTGCGGCAGTCCCCAATCATCCAGTTTGCCGATCAGCCCCCCTGCCTCGTTGAACATGAGGCGCAGATCCTCCAGCGCCGCCTTGACCGCCTGTGCTGTCACCTTCGCCGTGGGGTTCCCAGATGCCTCGCCGTGCAGCTCGCGCACGATGTCCTTCAGCCCTGCCGGGTTCTTCACGCGCCCAAGAATGTCTCGGTGATGTTCCTTCAGGAAGGACGATAGGCGCCAGTTGAAATAGCGCCGCAGCCCGCGCGCCTTGCCTTCCAGAGAGGCCGGCGCATCTGCTGACCGCTCGTTATATTCGATCTTGCTGGTCTGGATGCGGCCAAGGTCTTTCGCGGAATCCACCTGATGCTCGATCCGGCGCAAAGCAGAAAGTCGCGCCAGATAGGTATGGCGAACCTCGCCAGCCTCTTTCCTGAACGACGCCTTCACATCCTCAGCGGCCAAGGCTTCGGCTGTCTGGCGGGAATGGCCTTGCCGCTCGTAAAGGTCGGAACGATCCTTCCACAACTTCTGCGCCCGCGCGCCGCGGTCCTTGTCGATGGACCCCTCATCCATCGCATCCTTAACGCAGTCGAAGAAACTCATGCCGGTCCCTTTCCGCAGAGATCAAGCCGCGCGCTCACGCGGTCGCCTTCGTCTATGTAATCCAGCACCGCTTGCTTGCTGCGCAGCTTCGCCCCATCGACGGTTTCTAGTTCGAGTTTCACGTCGCCGCTCTTGGCAATGTCATCGCGCACATCGGCCGCGATCTGGTCCTGAACCGCGCGGTCTTCATTCCCGGCAGGTTCCGAGAACATGTCCCGCTGTGCGCCGCCGAACAGGCCGCCAGCATCATCCTCCACGCGGCTCTGGTCGAGCCTGCGGATCATCGACTGCTGCTGTCGTGCGGCGATTTCGGCGCGCTGGCGCTGGTCTACGCCGGTTTGGGTTCGTTCCGTGCCGGGGATGACGGCCTGTAGAGGCCCCTCAGCATTTCCTGAGCCCGGAGTGCCTTCTGCACCTGCCATTGCTCCGACTTCGGGTCGTCCACTATCGCCTGCGCCCGGTCCCACAGCGCCTTCCTGCGGGGCAGCATCTTCTCCGAAGGGTATGCCATTGTCGTAGACCTCCTGCGGGCGGGCGGTTTCGTCCAGTTCACGCTCCGCCATGCGTTCTACCAGAAACTCCGCGTCGCCGCCACGGCTGCGCAGATGATCCAGCATCTCGGCCTTCTCGTCGGGTGTGAAGAAGGTGCCTTCCCATTTCTCGCTCAGGTATCGCTCGAAATCACGCGCGATGTCGGCTTCCCATTCCAGATTGTCGAACTGGTAGGCGTTCAGATCCACGAAGAACCCGCCATCGGCCTTCGCGCCAGACGTGAAGTCCTCTGCCGCCGTCATCGGCCGGTCTATGGCCTCGGCAAGTTGTGCTTCCAGATCGAGCACGTCCTTCCTCATGCGAAGCCACGTCGCATCGCCCTGCAAGTCGCGGGTCAGGACAGAGAGAAAGCCTTCCTGGTCGAGATAGGTGTCCCCGTACCGCGTCCCCGTGGCTTCCATGATGCCGGGGAACATGTCGGCCCATTCCGTCGCCGGGAGGTTGTCGAAGTCTTTCCTGCCCCGCTTGGAAAACAGGCCGGGGGCTGTCTTTGCCGTGATGCCGCGCGCCTTGAGTTCGGCCGCCGCGCGCCCCTCCGGGTGGACCTGCAACGGCTCTGCGGACTTCCATGTCGATCGCATGTAGGACATGAGCGGCTTGGCGCCACGCCTGTCATTCTCCTTCGCCACCTTCAAGGCTTCCTCAAGCCCTGCGATCAGGTCTTCGTTCGGGATAGGCTCTGGCTTCTGGCCGGGCAGTGTCGGGAGGCGGCGCTCCTCGATCTGGTTGGGCACAAGCGGCGAGTCTGGCGCTGGAACCCTGTCCGTGAGGATGAGCGGTTCGCGGGGCGCGGGCTGCGGCGTCACGAAGCTGTCGATGGCCGCCTGCACGTCCGCGAACGGGTCGCGCCCGGCGACGATGGCGTTCTCGGCCGCCTCGACTGCCATTTCTGCCTGCACAGGCGAGACGCCGGGGATGGCGCGGCGCGCGGAGCGGTTGCGGAAATAGGTGATACCACGGCTTCCCGCCTCGAACATGCCGCCGAAGACCGCACCGCCGACAGCCGCCGTGAGAAGCTGCGTCTTAACGTCGGGGTCGGGGATATTCAGGCGTTCGGCCATGTCGTACTGCGATGGCAGCGTCGTCAACTCGACCGCCATGTTGATCGCGGCTTCCCGCGCGAGAACCTTCAGGATCGAGCCGCCAGCTCCGCCGCCGACAAACAGGAAAGGCAGTGCGCGAGGATCAAGGGTTGATGCCGCAGCCCCACCGATGAACGAAGCAAGGCCGGGATTTGAGCTCATGCTCAGGATTTCCTCGGCGTCCTGCAACTCCGCCATCATCGGTTCGTTCGTGTCGCGGTCGATGCGCTCCTGGCTCAGATCGAAGCCGTTCCACGCAGAAGGGTCTGCCGTCTGCGCCTCTCGCGCCATGCGGATGATTTCGTCCTGCGCATAGGATGACGCCTTCAGGTCATCGAAGGGCATCACTTTCAGCCGGCCGGGGACGTTCGGGGAGTGCTTGAGCATGTCGAGCACTGCGTCCTGACCGAGTTTCGGCATGACAAGATCAACGACGTTCGCCTTGGCTTCCTGTTCTGCGCGGGTCTTGCGCCCGAAGGTGTTGCTTTCGAGAGCGAGTTTCTGGAACCCTGCCCCGATTGCGGTTCCGAAGTCAGTAATCGGCAGGTCCGGCCCTTGCGGAACGAGATCGGGGATTTCGCCGTCCTGCGGGAGAAACCACGTCATTTCAGCGCCCCGGCGAGTTTCGCGGCGTCGAACAGGAACAGGCCGCCATCGGCATCGCGCACATCGGTAATGCCGCCTTTGCCAGACTCGACCTGCATCCGGTAGGTGTTGCCCTTCACGGGGATGAGCCGAAGGTGCCCGTTGCTGAAGGTGCTGTAGTCCAGCGGCTTGCCGCCCAGCATGGGGGGCGATTTCGCGTCGGCCTTGGCCCACATCGCGGCGTCGTGCTGCGGAAGGTAGGAACCCGAGAACATGTCGAGGCTTTCGAGGAAGGACTGTTCCGGCTTCGGCCCGCCCGTGAACGCCTTGTCGAGCGCCGCATCCAGCGCGATACCGGCGACGCCGACCGGCAGAAGAACATCATTGCCGCCGACTTCCTGAATGCCGCCCGTCAGCGCCCCGCGCTTGTCGGTCTTTTGCCCGAGAGCCGCCTGCACCGCGTCGCGCATGATGCCGACGGCCTCTTGAGACTTCGGATCGAGGTTGCGGGCGCGGCTGGCGTAGATCGCATTGGCAAAAGTCATGATCTGGCCCTGTTTCACAGAGTCCACGCCGGCCGCCATGAGTGCCGTCGCCATGCCTTCGGTAAGGGCCCCGCGCCGTTCCGCCGCCTCCGGGAGCGTCACCAGCTTTTCATCGAGAAGCGCCTGCCCGCTCATGGCCTCCATCGCCACCGACGGATCGCCGCCGCGCGCGACCAGCATCCCGGAATAGAGCGTCGTCGGGTCGTTCGACTTCACTTCCGAGAGAACCTTAGCCGCGTCATCCCCGAAGCCGGCGACGATGGCCGACACCAGCGGAAGTTTCAGTTCGGGGGGCGTTTCCTTGCCGAGAATTAGGCCGATGTCCTTGGCTTCCTCATCCGAGAGGAAGGCATCGAAATCGACGTAGCCATTCGCCCGGAGCCCCTTGGCATAGGCACGTCTGGCGGCCAGCGCCTTGACGAAGGTGTTGGGGTCGCCAGAAGTGAAGTCTGGCAGCGGCGGCGGCTTCTGCGGCAGAACCTTTTCGGCCTGGGCAATGGGGTCGTCATTCCACGCCTTCACGCTGGCAGCGTGCGCGTCTTCTGCCGCGCCGATAACGTCCACCTGAAGATCGTTCGTGACCGGCTCGCCGCGCATCGCAGCGATGGTTGATGCCTGCTGATCCGGCGTCGAGGAGCGGAAGGTCGGAAGCCAGTCGCGGATCGTTACCGCACCCACGGCCTTCTTCCAGAGTTCCGGCATGGCAGCTTGAATTGTCGGGTCCGAAAGCAGCGCCTCATTACCGGCGTGCAGTCCTTCCTTCGCCGCCGAAATGATGGTGTCCAGCGCGTCCTCATTCTGCTTCCTCACTTCGCTCGTGCGGGACGCGCGGATGCGGTCGGCCTCGTCCTGCGCCTTCATGATGACGTTCTGCGACTGCTCCGGGGTCCATGACACGCCGGGGAGACGTTCACGGGCAAAGAGGATGCTATCGAGTTCCGCCCGCGCGCTGTCGATCTCGTCCTTGTTCCCCGAGGCGACGGCTTCGGCGTAGTTCTGCGACCATCTGTCCACCAGCGCGGCCGACGAATTGTTCGCGCGCTGCCGCGTGTCGCGCTGCTTTTCCTCCATCACGCCGAGGAAGCGCCGCGTCATCTCCTTTTCAAGCGAGGCGCGCATGTCGGTCCTGAAACGCTCGGGCGCTTTCGACACCAGGTCATCGACATAGGATCGCGCCGCACCGCGGAACCCCTCTGGATCGAGCGTGAACTGATCCGAAAGCGCCATCATGTCGGTGATGCCCTTGGTCAGGACTTCCGAGGTGTAGGCCACGCCGGCCGCAGCGTCATGGGCCGCAAGTATTTCCCCGGAGAGAGGCGAGTAGAGGCGGCCTTCGAGTTTCCCGTCCGACGTTCTCAGGACGGTCGGCTGATAGTCAGAACGTGCCACCTCACCGCCGCCCACGGGGGACGTGACCGCACCGGACGCCCATGCCGGGAGAGAACCGCGATGGTAATCCGGGCCCCACGCCCGTTCGGGGCCAACATCGAAGTGCAGGGCGTTGTCATACACGCCGATGCCCTTGAAACCGGACGCCCGCGCCTTGGTGATGAGGTCCACGCGGTCGGCTTCAGACAGGTCGGACACGTCCACATCGAAGGCGTTTCCGTGCGTGTGCTGGGAGTTCTTCGCCCCGCCGACCTTGGCGTTGTGCTCGGGGGAGCGATAGGCGCTGTTGACCTTGAGCGGCTTCCCCCATGCGGTCTGAAGGCTGGCGAAGGCGGCGTTGGCGCCGGGCGTCACCCCTTCATGGTTCGCGGGCGCGATGGGCGTCCCGGCGAGCGGATCCCCGATCTGCTGGCGGGCCATGTCGAGCCCAAGCTGCGTTCCCTTCTCCTCCTGTTCCTTCAGCGCCGCGGGGGCCAGTCTGGAATAGGCAGCCTCGGCCGCGACGGCGAGGGCGCGGAACATGCCGCCAGCTTCCGGCGCAACCTGCTGGAAGTTCGAGAGGACCGGGCTGCGAACGATCTTGCGGATTTCGGCCATGTCAGCCCGCCTTCTTCAGTTGGTAGAGGTCGAAAAGCGAGGGGCCCGCCTTAAACAGGCCGCCGATGAGCGAGCCGGTCGCCGCATTCCCGGCATTCTTGGCCGCCATCTTCCAATCGGCAGCTTCGGCCATGCGGTTTCCGACTTCCACGCGGCGTTCCCGTCCCCGCGTGCGCCTGAGTTCGTTGAAGATGTCCATCGTGCCGACGCCGGGGCGCTGGCCGTTCGCCGCCATCGTCGCGCGCAGGGTCGAGAGTTCGTCTTCCAGACCGAGGCGCGCGTCCGTATCGGCCTGATTGGCCCGCGTGCGGCCGATGTAGGCGTTGATTTCGGCGCGCTGCTTCTCGCCCTTGGCCTGCGCAGCCCCGGCCATTCCGCTGACGATCGGCCCGCCCGCCTGCGCCCCAAGCGCGAGTGCTGTAATGCCCATCAGACCTGTACCTCTTGCGTGATGGCGAGAACGTGGAACGGCCCCGGCTGATGCTTGACGATTTCGACTTCGGGATGGTCCGTCCTGCCAATGACAGGGAAGCGGTAGACCGCCGTCTTCTCGGGCGGCGGATCAGACAGGTTGTCACCGACGCCGTAGCCTTCGATGGTGCGCGTAGAGCGGTTGGTGCGGCACTGGAATGTAGTCGTGGACATGACAGAAACAGACACCCTTATGAGGCGTGCCTTCAGCATCCCGGCGCGCGGGCTGTCGATGGCTTCCACCGGCCAAGGGCTGACGCGAGAGGTGAAGTTGAAGCCGATCTGCGATCCGACATCCACGTCTGTCAGATCGTAGAGCGTGCCATCGTAGAGGATCGTCGTCACGCCCTGATAGTATCCGCCGTTCCAGACATGGGCGAAGTTCCCGGCGAGTTCCGGCACTGCCACGCCGTCGTATTCGACCGTGCAGTCCAGCATCGCCAGTGGGTCGAACTCCTCAAGCATTCTGGTTTCGACGCCAGAGACGAAGCGGTCAACGATGGCCCAATAGCCGCCGAAGATCGGCGCGACGTTGACAAAGGCCCCTTCCGTTACCCAGGGGACAAAGCCGATGTTCTCGGCACCGAAGTTGTCGATCCACGACACCGATGCGATGGTGCCGTCGGAGTTGATGACGAACAGGTATCGCTCAGGCGAGTTCGAGTAGATCGGCGGCGCGCAGAGTTTCTTTGGCGTCTTGATGAGGTGCGAATGGAAGTTGGAGATCGGTGCGACCGACCACTTCAGGTAGATATTGCCGTCCAGCCGTGCGGCGGCGATTGTCTCGCCCGACCCTTCCACGAAAACCACGGCATCATCGACGTTCACGGGCCGCACGCTGTTTGCCGCGCGCTTGTCGATCAGGATGGCATTGAAGGTGCGGGGAGAGAGGACGTTCGTATCCCGCACGGGGACGTAGTAGATGCCCCGATCCGAGAATAGCAGAAGGTCGCCGGCATTGACCGCATGGAGGAAGCGCGGTGCGTTGTCACCGACCTGCCGCACGATGGCATCGTCATCATCGGCGCCCGTCTCGAAATCGGTGATGTCGCGGACGGAAGACAGCGCCACGAGGTCTGGCACGCCGGGGAAATCCGTCAGGGCAAGGCGGCCGGAAGCGGACGATCCGGCGCCGGGGTAGCCCCTGGCCGCTGACATGAGGGGTTCATCCCAGATGGGGGATGCCACGGGGGAAATCGTCGTCTTGGAACTCACGGTCGAGGAGCCGGATGGACCAGACAGTTTTTCGGTGTTGTCCGGTCCATCGAAGAACTCGATGGTGGCGCAACTCAGGACGTTCCCGACGATGGCGGTGATGATGCCCTGATAGTTGGTCGTCTGGCCGATCACCACGTCCCCGACGCGGAAGGACGACGACGATGCGACGGTGATGTCGAAACTCGGGGGGAGAGACGACACCACGGTTCCATTCACGACGGTAGGCGACGTGTATCCCGTGATGGTGATTTCGCGCTGCCCGTAGCGGATGCGCGTCCCGACATAGGCAGCCGTCCAGAACGCCGCCGATGCGGTGACGGTGATGTTCCCGGTCGCTGCTGACGGCCGCATGGTGATGTCCTTGCGGTAGGCCCAATAGGGCTGCGCAAGGCTGTTCCCGGCCGTTGTGGCAAAGGTCATCGCCGCGAGGGACCACGATCCGGTGTAGGTCAGCGTGTAGAGGCCGAATGGACCGCCGAAGACGGTGCGCTCCCTGAAGGGTTCCACCCAAACGGTCGAGGCATCTGTCCACGGGACGGAGTTGATCGTGTGGACCGTGGCCGCCGTGCTGTCGATGATGACAAGCGACGTGTCGTTGAGGATCAGGCCGAATACAAGGTCTGTCGTCGGCCGGATTTCGATCACGTCCTCGGCGGTGCTGACGGTCTTGCGGTAGAAGGTGCCGTGCCGCGCCTTTGCGGTGCGGGCATTGGTGATGCGGACATTGAGGCCGGTGCGAACTGAACCCTGCCGGGCTTCAAGATCGTCGGCTTCAAGGAAGTCGTCGTTGATTTCCCCGAGGGCGAAGCTGCGCTGGGTGATGGTCTTCTTAGCCACGGCGGAACCTCGCCAGTGCGAAGCGCCCCTCCCTGTAGGGCTGTTCTGCGCTGCGCGACTTGCTCGACTTCACCCGCGCCCGATCGAAGTGCATCTCGGCTCGCGCGTCCATGTCGGCCGCCTGACCCGGTTCTTCCTTCAGGGCGCGCAGGATGACCGCCTCAAGTTTCATCTGCACGCCGCGGCAGAAGTTGGCGCTCCACAGATCCTGCCCTGGGACTTCAACGATTTCCACGAAGCAGCCATCGGGGTCGTTCAGGTAGACGTTGGTGCCGTCCTGCGTCCAGTCGGGGAAGGACCGAACGCCGGTCGAGTCCTCCACCCAAAGGCGGCGCACATGCAACGCGTCGATGGGAACCGCATAGGCGTCATCGAAGCCGAACTTGCCGTCGTTGCGGTTCAGGAGTTCGACCTGCCGGCGCGTGAAGTTATAGGCGCCGTCTTCAAGTTCCGCTTCCACGATGAGCGGCCAGTTCCGCGAGAGGACCATCCACTCGTCGGACCCGTCGTTTTCAGTGACCGTATACTGCCCCTGTTCGGACAGCGCGGCGTTGATGATCTGAAGCATGGAGAATTGGCTTGCCATGCGCCGGATATTCCGAACCGGACACGGCACACCAAATGCACAAAGCGATGGGGGGCGAGTTTCCCCGCCCCCCATCAGGGCCCCGGTCTGTCAGGAGGACCGCCCGCGTGGGGCCTATTCTTCCTCCACGATGTCGATTTCAGCCATCTTGGCGCGGACCAGACGCTCCACATCGCTGCGGCGCATCTGCTTTTCGGTCTTGATGCCGAGGGACAGCATCATGACCTTCAGTTCTTCGAGGCTCATGTCCTCAAGGCGGCGGGGGGCCATCGACTGGACCGCCTCCACCTCGGGAACGATGACGTAGAGGCCGCGGCTGTTTTCGATGTTCTCCATCGCGGTCACATAGTCGTACTCGACCGGGCCCTTGGCCTTGATCGTCTTCAGGAGCGCCTTGTCCTCGTCGGACACCGCCTTGTATGCCGGGTTGGCTGCGAGCTTCACCATCTTCGGCATGTCAGCAAATCTCCGTCGAGACGTAGGCGTTGAAGGCGATGGACGGCGAGGTTCCTGCCACGTCGAGGTAAAGATCGACGTAGCGGTAGCGCGTGCGGTTCTTCTCGGTACGGAAGGGCACCACGAAGCGGTCGCCAGCGGCGCCGTCACGGGTTTCCTGCGTGCCGGTCAGTTGCGACGCCTTGCCGGTCATGAAGGACGCGAGAACTTCGCCATCCGAACGGTCAGCGACGTTCGAGCCGACGATGTAGAAGCGGTACGTCTCGCCGGTCGCGCCGTTCGTGACGATGCTTTCGACGTTCGCCACGAGAACGCAGTCGGTCGCGGCTGCGGCCCCCTGGTCCCACTGCGAACCGACGTAGCCGTCAGAGGTGAGGGCGGCCTGTGCAGCGGCCCGCTTGATGAGGCCGGTTGCCGCGTCGATGGCATAGGCTTTGCGGAAGGTCATCTGGTTTCCTCCTTATTTCACGATGGCGGCGTCGGTCACGGACGACAGGCGCATACCGGCGTAGGGGCTTTCGATGCACATGCCGGTGTCGTGCTCGATGTTCGTGCGGTAGTGGACGCCGTTTTCCATGAGGCCGATGTCCGTGACCTGCATGGGCGAGGTTTCGAGGCCACAGACGCCGGTTTCACCGAACGACAGGATATAGATCGACGCGGTGACGGCCGATCCGCCGCCGTAGGCGACTTCGTTGAACGGCAGGAAGGCGCCGAAGGGGGTGATGCCGTAGCCGATCAGCATGGGAAGGCCCTGGTAGCGCGCCACGCGGCGGCCAAGGTCTTCGGTGTCGTTGGTGTAGACGCCGCCGACGCCGGCATCACGCACCGCAGCCGGGAAGCGGTCGCGCAGCTTCTTCGGCAGGAGGATGTGGGTCGGGTTCTCGACAAGCGAGATGGCGAGGTCAAGCATCGCCAGCGAGAGCGCGCCGCCACCGGACGATTGCGAGTTGGCGATGACGCGGCTGTCATAGTTGGATCCGTCCACCGACGAGGCGCCCGAACCGACCGCGCGGAGGCGGTTCTTGATGCCGGTGTATTCCTTCGGGTTCGACGCGTTGTCGCCGTTCATGAACGTGTCGGTCAGCACCTTGGCCTTGCGCTTGATCGACATGCGTTCCTCGGTCGAGCGCCGTTCCATGCCGTAGCGGTTGATAAGCACGCGGTCCACGTCGATGTTGCCGGCGATGGGGAAGCACTGTTCGGTCAGGTCGTTGATGACGCCATAGCCTTCGCTCGGCGTCTCGTTGATCGCCCGGAAGCCCATGTTGTTCGGCAGCGAACCCTCGCGGAAGTAGCCGTAGCGGCCACCAGGCGCATTCTTGTAGGGCATCACGCCGAGGACGTCGGACTCCTCGGGGAACAGTTCCATGACGGCGCGGGACTTCTCCACCGCCACGGTCTTTGCATATTCAGGAATGGTGTGAACCATTTCTCAGCCTTTCAGGTTTTCGAGTTGGCGAAGCGAAGCCGTTCCATCGGAGACATGTTGTCCGTGTCGGGCTTCGGCGGTTGCGGTGCGGGGGTGGTGTGACCGGCAGGGCGGAGAAGGGCTTCGAGCGCCTTCACGCCAGCGGCGGAAGTGACGGCAGCCTTCAGGGCCGTGACCTGATCGGCTGGGAGGCGGGACTGAAGCGCACGGTCCACGGCGGAGAGACGCGCTTCCTGCTGCGCCGGGGTTCCGAGAGCCTGCATCTCGGCCTTGTTCGCAGCGTAGGCTTGGGAATACTTCACCGCCTCATAGCGGGCGATGAGATCGGAAACCTTCGATGCCGCCGCCGCAGGGGCGCCGACTTCCTTCAGGAAGGCCCCGAGTTCATCGAACAGCGGCGACATCGCCGGATCGTCCTTGGCAAGCTGGACGGAGAAGCCTTCGGGAAGGTCCAGCCCGTCGAACTTCAGCCCCTCGGACGTGGCGAAGTCATAGGCTTCGGGGATCTGGCCCGCGCGCTCGGCGGCTTGCGCATCGCGCGCCACCAGATCCTGATAGTGGGCGGAGAAGGCCGCGATGTCGGGCTTCCCATCGGCCTGAAAGTCGGCCGGGATGAAGGATAGATCGACCGCCTCGGGGGCGGGGGTGGGTTCAGGTGCCGGCGCGGGGGTTCCGCCGTCTGGCGCCCGCATCAGCCTGTCGTTGAAGAAGTTGTTCAGTTTCATCGCTCATGATCCTCCTGAGATCGAGCGACATGAAACTCTGTGCGTTTCGAGCCTCTAATGCACGCGGGTCTGCCAAAATGCTGACCCTGAAATCTTTGGTCGATTTTTCCATTAAATCCAACAGGATAGCACCTTCCTCAGTGGAAAGGACCGTTCTGACGGCCGCGACGACGCGATCCGCAGACTTGGCATCGAAGCCCCTGAGCCACGACAGGTAGGTCAGCAGCGGGCCGGGTTCACTGAGCGGGAGGGGGAGCGGCATTCTGTTCTGCAATGACGGTGAGTTCGTCGCCAGAGGCGCGGACGATGTTCTTCAGGGTTCCGGGCATGTCGATGATCTGCGGCAGGGACTCGCCAAAGGTGACGGCAGCGAGTTCGAGGTTCGATCGCGTGACCATCACCTTGTCCTGGTTCTGCGCCTTCTGAAGCGGCGAGATCGGGGTAACGGAGATTGCGCGGCCGTTGTGGGTGATGGCGTCGGGGATTTCACCGAGTTGAACGCCCAGATACTCGAAACGCTGGACCATCGGCAGGATAAGTTCCGACCACAGCGGGGCGGATGGCTTGCCGAGGCGCTGTTGCACGCGGCGGCGTTCATCGAGCCATTGGGCGGCGGTCGGAGGCGTTTCGCCGCGCTGGCGTGGGCCGTCCTGATAGAAGGCCCGACGGATGCGATCTTCGATGCGGTCTTCCGCGAACCAGCCCTGATCGACGTTCACGTTGCGCGAGAGGTCGTAGATCTGATTGCGGTCGAAGTTCCGGCCTGCGGGTATCGCGGTCCCGGCAACGATGCCGTTTTCCAGATCGAGGGCACCATCCGAGGGGTAGATGATGGTGTTGAGAAGGGACTGGTCCAGACCGGAGAGGACGGTTTCGTCCATCTTGTCGAGGACGCGCATGTCGGGGAGGGCTTTCCGCCCGGCGCCCCTGCCCCACGGCTTTCCCGTCTGCGGGTTGAAGCGGCCGACGAGAAGGGGGCAGGATCCGGCCATCGGACCGATGATCTGCTTTTCATCGGACACGCGGATGCCGTCCACGGTGACTTCCGAGGCCCATTGCGGGTTGCCGGGGTCTTCCCAATCCAGCCAGTAGCCCCAGCAGACCTTCACGGTAGCGCCGGGCTTTTCCATCTTGGCCTTGATCCTCGGGTCGGAGAGGTCAAAGCCGGTGCCGTCGAACAGCGCCTTCAGCGTCGATGCGAGAACGGCCTTTTCCCTGAAGCGATCGAGGAAGCCGCGATGGCCTGGGGTAAGAAGCAGTTCATGGGGCGGGACGGCTTCGCAGTGGATAGGCATGGCGATGTGCGAGGCTTCGACCCAGATTGCCGGGGTGCCGTGCGACGCCGCTTCAAAGCCCCACTGCGGGGCCATGTCGTTGTAGTTCGAGGACTGGATCAGGGAGAACAGCTTGTCCTCGCGGTCCTGAACGAGGGAAAGAACCTGGTCGGCCAGGTCAATCGGGACTTCCGAGATGACTTCGTAGGACGCCCATCGGACTTCGGCAGGGGTGAAGTAGGTGATGAGGTCGCCGGCAAGGTCTGTCGCCATTTCCTCGGGAAGCGAGACGAAGACCGACGTGTCGTGTTCCTTTGTCGGGTTCGAGAAGTCATGTTCCCGGCCGGGGCAGCAGAAGGACAGCACTTCCTCGATGGAGGGGCGCACTTCGTCGCGCCACCGCTTTGCGGCCGAGTAGCGCGTGGAGAAGTCCTTGCTCGGCTTCAATGTTTTTTGTCCTGGTTGCCGGGCTTCTGGTTGCCCCAATTAGGCACCCACCGCGTCGGTGCGGATGGTGTCTGCGATGCTGTGGGTTTTCCGGCCATGCCGAAAAGCGGGATGGAGCGGATGCCGTAGACGGCGCCGATGTCGGACATGAGCCCGCCAGCCTGCTTTTCGGTCGCCATTGATCGCTCGATTTCCGAGATGCGCCGCTCGCGCAGCCGCGCGGCCTTGTCAGCCGGATCTTCTTTCGGAGTCTTCACGGATCACCTCTGCGCCTAGTGCGAGCAACTTCCGTTTCAGGCCCCTTGGCGTAAATGCACGAATGCCGAGGATGTGGCCCGCGATGGTGGCGCAAGTCATTGGCGGATAGAGTGGGAGAAGGGTTTTCCCGCAGGGCTTGAGGCGCAGGATTTCGTCGCAGATCGAGTGCCTTGCGGTCAGGTGGTCCATCACGTCGTCGTAGTGGTGGGTGACGACGATGCGGGTTCCGGTGCCTTGGGGATCGAGGAACATCCAAGTGTCATCGACGGTGTAGCCCCAGAGTTCGACATGGCCGAACCATCCCATCGGGTAGATGCGGCCGAGGTGGTTTCGCAGGCGCGCGGCGTGGAAACCGACGTACCATTCGAGGATCAAGCGCGCCTCCGCAGGGAAACATGGTGCCGTGAGACGATGGACACCTTCGGCTTCGAGACAGAGGACAGGACGATGCTGTCGCCTTCGCCGCCGCCGAGGAGCGCGTTTTCCACGGCTTCCACGATGTGGGAGTAGCGGTTCTTTCGGGGGCGCTCTGCGTAGACGCCGGGCAGGCCCTTGATCTTCGGGTAGTGGTAGCCGCCTGCAAAGCCTGTCTTGGCGGTGATGCAGGACGGGTTGACGTGGAAGCCGTTGCGGCGTTCCAGGACGGCTTCCACAGTGGACCGGCGCATTTCCGGGTTGTTGTCGGTCGTCGCCGGAAGAACCCTCATGCCGTTGGCCTGGAACACGTCATATGCGGTCGTCTCGACGGACTGCACGCCATCGGCGCCGCGGGGGTCGCCCCAGAACTCCGCCTTGTGGCCGGGGTATTTCTGGGCGAGATGGCGGCGAACACGCGGGGCAAAGAGTTGCGCGGACTCGTTGTCACCGATCAGTTCCGACAGCAGCACCCAATGGCCGTTGACGCACTGCATGAAGGCGGCGGCCGGATCGCGGCCGAAGTCGAGGCCGACGATGATGGTGGCGCCGGGCGATGGGCCCATGTCGGACGGGGCGATGTGTTCGTATTCGGAGAAGGTCGGGTAGACCGGCTTCCCATCCGAGTAGAGGCCGACCTTGTTCATGACGCGGCGGTCGATGAACTCCTTCGACTTACCCGCGATGATCTGAAGGTAGTTCTTCTTGGTGTGCTTCTGGTTCTCGGCCTTCGGGTTGGCCTGGTAGACCACCTTGCCGTCGATCTTCTTCTCGATCAGGCCAGGGGGCTGGACGAAGAACTTCCAGCCGGCAGGCTTGACGTACTCGGCCTTCTGTTCCTCGCTCCATTCCTGCGGGAGAGGCAAATCCCCGCGCATGTATGGGATCCAGTGCCCCTCCCGCGGCGCGTTCAGGTCCACGAAGCCGCCGTGCCACGTCGCGCCGGGCCCGTTCTTCATGGAAGGATACCGGCCGCAGCGCGAAAGCAGTTCGTCAATCACCGCCTTTTCGCAGAACTGCCCCTCGTTCCGAAAGAAGCCCGTGATTTCGTAGGACGCGCAGACCTGTTCCGCCACGTCAGGATCCGGGATGGCGATGAAGATCACCTCGCAGTCAACAAGCGTGCCGTCCCCGGATGAGTGCTTGCGCTTCAGGTGGTGCAGCGCAGGCTCCGCCCGGATGAGCGAGCCCCATTCGTTCTCAGGAAACCAGTCCAGCCACGTCTTGATCGTCGTCTCGCGCAACTCCTTGTAGGTGTCCCGCGTCACCAGCCACCGCGACCGCCGCACGCCGTCGAAATCCGGCTCCTGCTCCTCCGCGATCGCCCATATCTTCATCACCGAAGCCGAGGATGTCCCGCTCTGGATTGGCCCCTGGATGATCGACAACTCCCCCCGATCCCAGAAATACTCCGCCAAGACCTCCCCATCAGGGACATAGACGAAATTCCCGCGCGTCGTTCTCGGCAGCATTACAGAACCTCCAACACGCCAGAACCAGAAAACGCCAGAAGACCAGCCTCCGACAAAGCCCGTGCCGCACGCTCTACACGCATCTCAGCCCAACCAAGATGCGCCGCCGCACGCCGAACCGTGAACCGACGACCACGCAACGCCTCCATCATCTCTCGCTGATCCTCAGACCAACGATCCGAAGCCGCCACAGGCAAAACAACCCCAGAAGAAACCCGTGCAATCGTTGCAGCCGCCACACCCTCCCGAGCATACAGCGCCGCATCAATCGCAGACCGGATGAAGTCAGACCGACGGCCAAAACCAACAAGCCCATCAATCCGCTCCGCAACACCATCACCCAACTGAACCAGAACCCTTTGACCGCCAACCCTACGACCACCCATCCAGAAACCCCCAACCAAAATGTATATACGTTCTATGCTCCCACCACCGGCAAAACACTCACATGCACCAATCGTATATACGTTCCGAAAATAAAAATTCGCGAGAGGGGGGGTCGAGTAGCACAGCCGAGCGCCCCGATTTTCCCCCCGCACCCGCCCCGCGCCGCCCCACGATGCCGGGGGTGGGTCGGCAGATCCGGCCAGCCCGAGGGCGCCGAACTTGCGGTTGTGTCAGCCGCATAACTCAACCTTGCACCAATTGCCTTAGTTATCAGGCTCTTGCGCGTCTTGGGCACCAGATGCGCTATCTGGTGCTGGCTCAATCTCGACCATCCGCGCGCCAGGTCGGACGAACTCGTAACCGCCCCGATCCACGTTGACTTGCACGTTGACTTGGCTGCCCGGTTTAGCCTCGCCCGCGAAGAACTCCACCATCCTTGCTTTGACCTGTTCGGACTTGGCTTCGTGCATCAGCTGGAGGCCGACGCGGATAGCTGCTGCTCTGGCCTGCTCCTTCAAAGCGCCTGCGTCCATTACGGCTTGTGCTTTGAGGGTTTCGAGGTAAGCGCCGATCTCCGGCCGTTGGATGGCGCGA
>Ga0268298_10002266_pt1 | contig 21191 bp, 20 predicted proteins | sample WWTPWeurt_MetaG_FD_194462 | JGI IMG/M metagenome (GOLD analysis project Ga0268298, IMG submission 194462) | Activated sludge microbial communities from WWTP in Nijmegen, Gelderland, Netherland - WWTP Weurt | ecosystem: Engineered > WWTP > Aerobic digester > Activated sludge | place... | reverse complement strand
TGCAGAACAGTATGTTTTTTTTCATCTCATTGTGAATTTGTAACTTAATGAAAACTGCATGGCATGGGTCTTATACAGTCGCCGCTCTTTGGGAACACTGGGATCTATATTTATAACATTACCTTTCTCTCTTAAAAGAAAAAGTGGTTCTAAAAGTCGAGCTCCAAAATACAGATTATTCAATAAATGGATTTGAATGCCTACTGTATAATCAATTTCAAAGTTTTTAAATGGCTTCATAAAAAGATATTTCGAATATACTAAATACTGAAAACTTACCCCGGCCTCAAACTGAATATCCCGATCCTTTAATGGCTTATAAGTTATTTGTAGTGGAATGCCAATAAACCCATAGAAATCCTCATTGTATTTGTTAAAGGAGGTATGAGATGAAGCCCTTTTATCAAAGTTTAATCCGTATTTGAAGCCTAAATATTTTTTTGAGAAAATATTTTCTTCAACACAAATTCCAAAATGATATCGTAAAGAATAATAAGGTCTTTCCGGCGAAGCAAAAAAATGTTTTTCACCGTTTATTATTTCTTGAACATTGGTTATACTGGGGCCTCCGTATACAAATAAAGTTCTTGTTTTTTGACCAAATAAATTAATTGACCAAAGGAGCAAGCCGAAAATTAAAATTGTTTTTATCGTTTGTGTAGAATCCATTCTATTTATTTTTTAATATTAAGGACATTTTGGAGCTACATAATAGCAATTGTTGTAAACGAAGGCCTTGCCTTCATATCCTGATGGAACAGGCCCCAAGTAACAATTGGCACCATCAAAAGAGCCTCCATAAGGACAAATTCCTCCGTTAGGTCCATTAGGATAAGATTTGTAATAATACCCATTATTCCAAATAAACGGCAATTTAGAGCAGAATGTGGAAAAACAATTGGCCTTATCCCATGAATATCCGGATGGACAAATATTACAGAAACAGGGGTTATTTTCTTTAAAACATTCAAGAGCAGGACTCGCTTCTGGCGCTTGGTTGAATTCTTCAAATATGGTAGTTGTAAATTTAATTTTATAAGGACACACCATGTCTTTTGGAGTAAAGTTAAATGGTCCAACTTCTTCGGATATAAAAGTGGTTAGGGCTCCGGTGACTTTGCAAGCCTTTACGCTACCTTTTACCACAAAACCCGACTGGTCATGTTCAACTTTTGACACATAGTTAATAAACCAATCACATTCTAGATTGAAAGTTAGATGCTTCTTTACGCAACTCCAAATACCTAAATCATCTTTTTTATCTAATTCCAATTTATTCAATCTAAATTCTATTTTGGGAGTTGAATAGGTTAAAAATGAACCATTCAGTCTCCTGTGAGATGTCCTTTCAATCCATTCCAGTTCAACTTTTAATCTTCTTCTGTTACTTGGTCCAAAGTAATGAGTACTTGATAAATTTTTTGAGCAACAATTAATGTCACATGAAATTCTTGAAGTGAGAACTGGGTCTATAATAAATGCAGTATCACCCTCGTAATTCACCGTGTCAGAGGGGTAACCTGGAGTAGTTCTGATTTGCGTGAGTTTATTCCAATCTCCGTCAAAAATCGTAATTCTGATTCCTTCAGATTCTGCTTCAATCTGATCTCCTATCATAAAATTACCATCCATATTTCTGTAACCCGAGTAGGTCATGAACTTTGGAGATATACTTAATTCATCTTCATTTATCCAGTGGTATCGAATTGTATTTCCGGAAGAACTGAGTAAACCATTTATTTCACTTATGGATTGGTTGTCTATACAGTTATATTGATCCATAAAATCCTGATATGCCTTTTCTGAGGTTAGCACAGGCAGTGAATTGTACCAGGATTCGATTTCAATGGCAGTGGCATTATTTAAAAATATTTCAGTCTTATTGAATTCCTCATGGTTTGTAAAACGGATGCAATTATTTACAATGGTATAAGTCCCTGGTTGGAAGGACCCCGTTACTGCGGTATTGCTTTGCGTACTATTCCAGCAACTTGTGTTCAAACTTAAAGTTAGTGGTGTTTTTGGTTCACTCATTTCGCTTAATTCATTCTTGCATTGTGTGGTGAATAGTATCATTAATGCAGTGATTAAAGATTTTCCTAGAGTCGGAATGAAAGCATTTGTTGGAGTAAAAAATTGTTTTGTTAATTTTAGTTCAATAATTTTGATAAAAATACTAATTGTTCTCATAAATTTTATTTTTTTGTTATTTAGGGTTTAATAATATAGACTTTTTTTAAAGCGAATCTGACTTCTTAATAGAAGTACACGTAGAGCTCACAAAATCTGAAGTTCGTTTTTTAAATTAGATCCTTCATGTGCGTAATAATTTTAGGGTTTAATCAATTAGGGTTTTAAAAACATGTTCTTTTTTCGATCTTCCTGCATGTTACAGAAGTAGATAATATTCCTGATCTGATCTTGCTTAGCAAAATATTATTTCAAATATTTTCGGTCGGGGTTTACCATAGTATAAATTCAATATGGTAATACCCCTAAGACATTACAGGATATCCACTCCGCCCATAAGCAGAAATGATTGATAATTAGAAAAATGCAAATTAAGGTGTTGTGTGAACTGACAGGTTATTTTTTTACATAAGTCTCATTTTAGTTTAGAAAAGGGCGTGTTCGAATTCAAAGCACTAAAATAAATGGGTTCATTTTATTTTCCAAATATTTTTTAATTTATTTTTTGAAATTTATTTATTTGGGATTTGGTGGGATGCTCTGTTACGGATCATATGTAACCTACCTGGCGGATCTACATTTACGATGATGCAGGGTCTGGTTTTGTGTATTTCTGATCCAACAGCTGGATCAAATATAAGAAGACAAATTTCCCCTCGTTTCTTAAAAGTTTTCCATTTCTAAATCAGTTAGAGCTGTTAAATCTTCATCATGATGATAGTCCTCAATCATTGCTGCTGTTGCCCTCTATAATTTCTCCTCATCAGACTCTTGAATTGTTTTAACAATCAATTCAAAAAATTTCAACCTATATTCTATTGAAAGGGCCATAATGCTGGAAATAATTTCAACAATTAGTTGATCGTATCTTAATGGGGTGGACCTGTGGATTAGGATGTTGGGGTTAGATTTTCTCCCCTTTTTTTACTTTAATTTATATCCCGAACAGTTCTTATAGACAATTTATGATAGGACTAAACAGCCATTTAGAAAAATATGTCAGAAGCGCTTATTCGATCATGCGCTTACCACTTTAATTAGTTAGTAAAAGTTTCTTTTTATTTATTTCAACGCTAAAGTTTACTTTCGCATGCAATGCCTTAAAAACTTTCAGTACGGTTTCAAATCGGGCATCCGTAGCTGAGTTTTCAATTTTGGATATTTGTGCTTTTTGCACGCCCACAAGTTCTCCCAATTGTTCTTGAGTTAAGTTTTTCGCTAACCTAGCTTGTTTTATTGCTTGTCCCAATAAGTCCATTCTTAATTCTTGTTCAAATTGATCACGTCTAGAAGTACCTTTTTTACCAATGTATTGATTGGTTAATTCATCTAAGCTATATGTTTTCATGATTTTTTTGTTTTAAAATATTCACTTCGGATTTTTCTGCTCTTTCTAGTTCTTTAAGCGGTGTTTTGTTTGATTTTTTTATAATTCCATGAGTTGCGATCACCACTTTATTTTCTGATTTATCCCAAAATGCAAATAACCTATAAGCCAGCTTGTTATAGTTTGTTCTAAATTCCCAAATTTCACCGTTGAGTTTCTTAAATAGCTCATCGTCAATCATACTTCGTGACTTTCAGATGTTATAAATTATTTTATCCCTTGGTTTATCTTCTAAATGATCAAGAAACTCCTTTGCCTCCTGAAGAAATTTGATTGTAAATCTAGGTTTTACATCCATTTAAGACAAAGATACAAGTTTCCTAAACAAGAAACAATTATGTAGTCATTTATTTTTAATAATCGAGTATAAAGGATGGGGTTTGTATCCGAAAATCGCCAAAACAGGGGTAAAAGTCCGGGGAAAAAGGCAAAGAGAAATAAAAATTGGTGTGGTAAACCAATGGCGGGAATAGAAAATATGGATCCAATAAGTTGGTCGTATCTTAGGGGGATGGACCAGGGGGTTAGGATGTTGGGGTCAGATTATATTCATCTTTTCATTTTCAATTTCATCCGGGAAGTTTTTTATGGACAAGCTATTTCAGGATGAGAGACCTTTATTTTACTCAATATTTTTATTTAGTTCATCAAACTTTGATTTCATGGTTGGATTCCCGTGCGTTAATTTCTTAATCGTTAAATCTTCTGCTTTATCATTGGCCAGACGGAGATTATTTTCGGAAGACAGCAAGGCGTCTTTCGTTTTCTGGAGGTGAATAATAGTTTTATCAATTTCATCAATGGCCTCCTTAAATTTACGACTTGCCAAATCATAATTCCTTGCAAAACCTTCTTTAAATGCATTCATTTTGTCTTCAAAATGAGTAATGTCAATATTTTGGTTTTTTACCAAGGCAAGTTCGGCCTTATACTTTAATGAGGTCATGGCAGCATTCCGAAGGAGGGTAATAATGGGAATAAAAAATTGAGGTCGTACCACATACATTTTGGGATATTTATGAGAAACATCGACAATACCGGAGTTATAGAGTTCGCTTTCTGATTCTAAAAGTGAAACCAGTACAGCATATTCGCATTTTTTTTCAGTACGGTCTTTGTCCAGTTCTTTTAAAAAATCTTCATTTCTTTTTTTAGTAGCGGTTTCGTCTCCCTCATTTTTCATTTCGAACATGATGGAAATGATTTCATTACCGGTCTCATCGGTTTCTCGGTAGATAAAATCACCCTTACTGCCGGACCTGGAATCGTTGTCTTTTTCGAAATAGGCCTTCGGGAAGGCTGTTGCACGAAGTTTGTTAAATTCAGTTTCACAATGTTGTTCAAGCGTTTCGCCTATCATTTTGGTAGATAGTTTCAACTTCATATCTTTTCTAAGTGCAATTTCTTCATCTTTCAACTTGATGATGTCTTCCTTTGTCCTGAGTTCAGCATTAAATTTTTCGATAAGTGATTTTTCGAGTAATTGCTTTTCCGTTTCCTTATTTTTCAAATTATTAGCCAGTTCGTCTCTTTCTTTTTCAATTTTTTGGACGGCTTCCGTTACCGTGAGTTTTTTCTCAATTTCTGCATGTTGAATTTTTGATCTCATTTCAGCAATTTCAGCTTCTTTCATGGCTAGCTGCAAAGAAAGTTCACGCTCATTCTGGGCTCTTAGCTCTAAAATTACCTTATCTTTTTTGGCAAGGTGTTCTTGTAAAATATTCTTAAGATTAGCTTCTGCCAGTTTGACAGCATTTTCTTTATCTCTTTCGGCAAGTAATAATCGCTTTTGTAGTTCTTCATCGAATTGATGATCTCTCACTTGTTTGAGTATATCCGCAAATCCTGCCTCATCAACTTTAAAAACCTTTTTACAATTTGGGCAAATAATATCGTTCATAATTTTTCGGTTTATTTATTTATCTATTATTGTGAAAAACGTTTTGCAACTAAGAGAACTTGTCGATTTTGGACGAAAACTGTCTGCAAGCAACATACTTGATACAAAGGACAATGCTTCATTTGACAGCTGATCCATCAACTCCATTCATGCTTGATAAAGGTTCGGGATTTAGCATGCTTGGAATTCTTTAGCACGGAAATTGGACAAAAATTTATTGGATTATTTATCCCCAACATATTTGCCGTCTGCATAAATGGTAATTCGTTTTGGTTTTTGTTTTTCAAGGTGTAAATAATTTTCAAATTCTATTTTATCCAGCTCTAAATAATTGGTTAATGGCTTGGTGTCAAAATTTATATAATAATCATACTGATGTTCTCCACCATTTTTGAATATCACAAAAATGAATTCTGCTTTATCATTGTCAATCCAGCCCATCAGGTTCACATAAACTAGTGATTTTCTTTCAGCCCCCATTTTTTGTCCGATTTCCGGGTCTATAAGTCGGATTTGAGTTTTTTCAATTGTCTCCGGTAAATCTATGTCAGGAAAGTCATCAGGTTTACCATAAACATGCTTTATAAAATACAATGTGTCAAATGCGGTCTTATCCTTATTATAAGCTGCTTTAATAAATTCAGCAATGGCTTGGGTGTAAAAATTTTTCAGTTTATCATTCTGCTGGTTCAAACTATCTGTTACAGCAGAGTTTGTTGGTTGACTTGCAGGTGAAGAACTGTCGTCAATGGATTTGTCAGTCAGTGACTTTTCGCCTTTATTGTTTAGGCAAGCAGTCGATCCAATGAAAATGGTCCAAATTAAAACTTGTATTAAGAATTTATGCCTGTTCATTTTCTCCACAGTTTGCTAATGTTAGAAAGGTAATTAAAGTCTGACCGCCAACATACTTGAGGGGTGAGATGGAGGTGTGTATGAGCACTAAACTTCAAGAGGAGAACTGAATATCCACCTTGTACAAAAGTGTCAGTGAAGGACAGCCTGTCCCAAACTTGTTTCAGGAGAACCGCCGCTGTCGCAGACCCCTTGTTGCCGGCTGTACTTCTTCTGTTCATATAGCCCAAATTGTCTTGGAGATTACAGATCATGTCAGCTTGTTTCAATCACTTTTTTAAGTCTTGCATAGTCAGCCTTCAAGGATTTATTTATTACTCCGGCCAATAGGAATAAGAATACATTACCCATAAACCCTCGTGCTGTTAATGTTTCGTTGAAAGTGGCTTTAGTCCCATTGTTCTCTGCTTGATATTCGGACGCATCATGGGCAAAAAACAAATTTGTGGTTACCTCTAAAGTTAGTTTTTTTCCATGGATAAGTTCTGCCACTTTAAATTCTTCTACTGCGGTGTTGGGTCCTTGTTTTCGTGTGAAACTTCCGGTGGAGTTCAAAGTCAATTTGTCCCCCGCATAGTTAACGGCAATAACTCCTGTTGAGAATTTTTTCCAGTTCTGTGGATGTAATAGAAAGTCCATAACCTGTTCAGGCGATTTCTCAATGTAAATTTGATTTGTAAAAGTCTTTTGCATAGTTGTCCAAAGTTATTAATTATTTTTTGGTTACAGGCTAAGATGTTACGGGTCGTTTAGTATTGAGTATAATATCCGCTTGTGAAATTACCATTTTTTATATTCAAAATTTTCTAAAATACATGGCATCATCTCATGTAATGCAGTTTAAAGTGTTATAAGTGTAGCATTTATTTGAGTCCGCAAAAGTTCGATAAAATTCAAAAAGGTCTAAAGGTCATAAATCAAGGCAATTTAGAATCCCTGTTCGTCGCAGTTTTAAACTGCGATGCCAGATGACTACAGCATTTTTAATGCGGCCTGGTACCACAATATTTTTATAATATCCCTGTTCGTCTTAATGATTCTAAAATACAAAAAATATAATGTTTAAAAATAAATGCCAATTTTTGAACTTAATTTAAAACTTCATCGTTGTAATAACGTATGACTTAATAGTGTTATACAGCATCAAGAACCCTTTAATGGGTGCCAACCGAGCGGAATACTACGGTGGCAAGGCGATGCGGACCAATACAGGTCAAAAGGATTCCAATCCTTCTGTTTTTGCCGTTTGCTGTCTGGTGCTAAAAATTTGTAAAATTTTTAGACCTATGAATAATTTAAATCATTTTTATTTTACCAGTGAATCGGTATCCGAAGGCCATCCGGATAAAGTGGCTGATCAAATTTCAGATGCTGTTCTGGATGCTTATCTCGAATTAGATCCTCATGCAAAAGTCGCTTGTGAATGTCTTATCACTACGGGACAATTGGTGATCGCAGGAGAGATTTGTTCAACAGCGCATGTAGATGTGGTGGCTGTGGCACGGGAAGTCATCAGACATATTGGATACGATGATCCATTAGTTGGTTTTGACTATGCCACGGCAGCGTATATCAATTTATTGCACGAACAAAGTTCGGAGATAAACAACAGTGTTTCTGATGGTGGAGCAGGTGATCAGGGACTTATGTTCGGTTATGCGTGCAGGGAGACCAAATGGAATATGCCTTTGCCCATCACAATGTCTCATGAGTTGATGATGCGATTAGCTGCAATGCGAAGAAGTGGTAAGCACAATTGGATCAGACCTGACGCCAAATGTCAGGTTACCGTAGAATACAAAAGAGATGTGCCTGTCGGAATTGAAACCGTGGTATTATCAACACAACACTCAAAAGACATTATTCAGGAAGAGATTAAAATCATCTTGCAAAATGAACTGATTTTACCTTTAGCACATCAATATTTTTATGATGCTCATCCTAAAATATTGATCAACCCATCGGGGAGTTTTACTATCGGAGGGCCACATGGAGATACCGGTCTGACAGGCAGAAAGATAATCGTAGATACCTATGGTGGGAGTTGTCCTCATGGAGGAGGGGCATTCAGTGGAAAAGATCCAAGCAAAGTGGACCGCAGTGCTGCTTATGCTGCCCGTTATGTAGCCAACCATATTGTATCTGCAGGACTCGCTGAACGCTGCACTGTCCAAATATCCTATGCCATTGGTCTTGCTGAACCTACTTCTGTATATGTGAATACCCACGGGACCGGGCGCCATACAGATGAAATAATTGCACATCATATTTCCAATATTTTTGACCTGCGACCTGATGGTATCATTGGCACATTAGACTTAAGGCGACCCATATATAAGGAGACGGCAGCCTATGGTCATTTTGGGAGAACGCAATTTCCATGGGAAAACCAGAACCCAACAATTATCGAAAATCTTAAATCCATTTCTTAATCCTTAAATTTAAATAAATGAATAATGTCTGCTTGTTTTATAAATATTTCCATCTCATGTATAAATATCAAAATCTAATACTAAACAATCCACGATATTTTAACATTCGGGTCGACAAAGTATTATATTCAGGAGCATGGCAGTATCCTGTCAGACAAGTTTGTTTAGGTGGATTATTTGAGTCCTGGAATCATTCTGACATACTCATATCTTACAGGACTCAGGATGATTCTAAGATTCTGATTTTTAATGCCGGAGGATTCATAGGCAGCAACCGCCATAAATGGCGAGGATGGAGTGTTGAAGATCAAAAATTTATCATTGGCTGGGCTTATGAACCAAGATTAACTCATGGCACCAGAATTGTGGAGAGTAATAAAAAATTACATCATCTCCTAAAAGAATTTAAAAGAATCGATGAGTTGTATCCACAGAATGCTGAAATGGGAACTTTAACAATTAAGGATTTGGTGGACGAATTAATTTTGATGGACTCATATAAAATTTAAGGATTTTCCAGATTTTATTTGCAATGAGACGTCCATATTAATTCTGACATTTGGTTTGCCTTGCCGTAAACAAATGCACATTGTTCATATTTTAATGCATAAAATAATGCTTCTTCTTTACTGATATTTTCAATAAAAAAAGAGTCCTCGGACCATTTACCATCTTCGGAAATACCACGTCCAAAATGTGAAATATATCCCCTGGATTTTACATCCTCTAATAGACAGGCATTTCTTTGTTCATTCTCTTGTATTGTAAGTTCAGTGGACTTAGGATTCCAGGCAGTAATAAAAGCCCATTCCTTTAATTCCGGAAGAGCGTTTTTAAAATTCGCTTCTTTATGGATATTTAATATGAGCTCTTCTTTAAAAATTAAATTTTTATGTATGGTGTAATTGGTATTCAAATAGGCCAGGGTTAATTCTTTTATATCCATGTTATGTTGATTCTATTTGGATAAAGTATTTCCTTATTGCAGGCAATTACTTTGGTAAATGATTTCAAATACGTATATAAAATAAATTTAGAACGGTTGAACCAAACTAAAGCAAGAGGAGGTTTAAATGACTAGGTTGTAAATGTGGCTCCAACCATAATTTCTTATTTTTAAGGGACTATAGTATTTTGTTTAAATGCTGTTAATATTTCATTTGCGGAAATGTCAAGGCCCAATTTCAATTTATTAATATTACCGGCAATTTCTAAAGCATCCTTTTCTTTAAGGTCGGTATTTAAAATGTTGTCTTTATTTTTAAAAATAAGATTACCAAGGCTTTCTATTAATTTTTCCCTTCCAATTATTTTGTCAATACCATCAATGTAATTTTCTCCTATAGCATTTGTAGAGGCTACGTAGTCTGATAAATAATCATCTCCTTCAAATTCGAAACTGGAACTAATCTCTAAATTATATATATTCTTTTCGGGAGAAAATATATATAAGAAATATTCATTAGTAGAAATCATACCTATCGAATTTTTTTTCCAAATGCAATGTTTTCTTTGTTCCTTTTTTACTTCAACATAGAAATCATCTTTTGCCTTTTTAAGCCCGGGTATCAATTTTAAAATATAAGGGATTATTTCTTCGGAAATAAGTCCTTTGTAATACTCCAATTTTTTATAATCATCGGAAATAAATTCGCCGTTAAAATTATCATCTGAGTTGGAAAAATTAAGTTCTATAGATTGAATATAATCTCTATAATTATCAAAATCTTCTTGTTGTATATTTGTATTAATTAAAGATTCTTCTGACTCATCCTCCTCAGCTAAATAATATTTGTCATCTTTTTTAAGCAATTTAAGAAACTCATTATCATAAAGAATAAATAAAATTCCTTCGACTTCCAACCAAAAAGCACAGATATATGCTTGAGAATCTATGATGGCATTGTTTAAAATTTCATACTTTTCTTTCATATGTTAAGATTTTATTTTTTTGGATAACGGTTTGCGCATCTGCGATGGGCGGGAGGGTAAAAAGCCGAACAAAATTCGAAGAACAATTCCCCGTCTATTGAAAATGCGCTGTTATGGGCTGGTTTATAGTTCAATATCATTAACTCCACTTTCTAAATTTTCCTTTATTTCATTAAGAAACTTATCTTTTTTCACTGCCCAATCTGGCCAAAAACTATTATTGTAGTGCCACCACATCTCTGCAACATCATCCTTTTCGATTGCCAATGTATCTAAATACAACTGAAAACGTTCCCGACAGAAATATTCATCTTCAATCTTCTCTTCAATAGTTTTTCTCTTTTCTGTGGGGAACCCATTGATCAGGTATCCTTGTTGTACGCAGTATGCAATAATCATTTCTTCTGCTTCAATCTCTATCATTTCAGCAAATTGAATTTCGTCTATGGTTGGCAAGTCAATTAATTGATGTTTTTTTGCTAATTCTGTAATTTTATGTTTTATTTCTTCTATTTCCATAAATTAGTACTAAGGGTATTAATTCGATAATAGAGATTAGTGTTGTTTAAACTTGCCTAAAAAGTTTTGCAGCTATAAGAAGATGGCGATATCGAAACACAAAACTTTCAAGCAACACCAAAGTTCGATGGAAAAACTGAACTTCATTTAACCACTGAACCGCCAATGTATTAAACCCTCTGTTACCACCAGTGCCTTTTTGTCTGTCGAGGTTTGTATGCCTTGTTTTGCTTACTCTCATTTGACTTTTTTTCTTATGGTGGGACATTTTTAAAATTTCTTTTTCTCTTGAGTTGGCTTTGCAAGCTCTATTAAAAAATATGGTCGTGTGTTGGCTTGTACGGTTTTGCAAATGTGCTACCAAAAGCGTTGGCTATGTCAAATAATATTCTGTTTTCGTTGTGATATCGCTTTCAATTGTTTTTAATATGTCTGTTTGGTCTGGTTTTTCAAGTGCAAGAATTAATTTTTCAGTCATTTGTGATGGTTTGTAAACTTTGCCATTTAATAGTTTAAAATGTTTTTCAATAAAAGAAATGTTTTTGGGTTCAAGTGTGTAAAAAATATACTTTTGATTTATGAACTTAACCAATTTGTCCCTGAACCTTTTCTGTGTGTCCTTTTTGAAATTAGATTTTAGTGCTGAATTATTTGATAGATATGCTGATAGAACAAAAAGAAAATTGATATTGTAGGATTGTACAAACAATGTGTCTCTGTCAAACAAGCGATTCTCGAAATGCGTCAACATTATTGGTTTTTCTGTCTCGTTTAATTCAACTTTTGAAAAATCAAAGTCTTTGTTTACAAATGAAGAAATGAAAAAGTTAGGTGTTATATTGTAACCTTCAGTTGAATTTTCTCTATATCGGATTTTCTTGTCTAATTTATTGTCATTAAACAAATCAATATTGTATTGAATTACATTTTTAGCATAAGTAAATTGCTTTGCCTGCGAATATTTGCCTATGCTATTTTGTGGTTTGTAATATTTACTATCACCAACAAAATAAATGTCATCTTCGATTATTAGAGATTTGTATTTGTAAATATGGTCAATTTGTTTGCCATCTGCGTGGTTTTTTAGTTCCGGCAGCAATTTACTGTCGCCAATTAAATCGTCAATCATATCTTCAAAAATAATATTAAAATCCTTGATTAAAAGGACTTCTTCAATTTGCTTTTTAGATTGTGTGTTTTCGCTTCTTTCAAAATATGAGTAAAGTAAATTATACAAGCTAATCATCTTGTCAGATTTATACTTGTGTTTAATGCTTTTTAAAATTCTGCAACCTTTACGTAAAACATTTTCAAATTGGTGCCCTTTAATAAGCTCGTAATTTTGTGGCGGGGAAAATACAAATGCATATTTGCTGCTAATTAAGTTCAACGTTGAATAGAAAAGCACTAAAAGTTCTTCTTCATAATTTACTTTCTTACTCGTGGTCGCTAAATCAAAGTAAATTGGTATGTTGTTATGAATAATTGGCTGTTTCTTATTAATTGTTTTGTGCCAATTTATTTTGTTTTTTTGACAATTTGCAGATTTGGAAATGAAAGTCAAAAATGATTGATTTTCTTTATAGAATTTTAATAGGCTTAAAATTATATCAAGTTCTGTATTTGATTTTTCTTCTAAGTTCGTTACAATTTGATTTAAAAACTGATTTTCTGAGATTGAATTGTAAAAATGACGTTTGTTGAATTGTTGAATTGCTCTGTAAAGCCAAGTTGAAATTTCAAAAACAATTTTGTTTTTGCCCGACTTTGATAATTTTTCTTTGATTTGATCTGTTTGATATATCAAATTTTCAGGGTAAAATTCATCAAAAGCTAGGCTTTTTTCATTTATAAAAACCTTTGGTAAAATAACTACAGCCTCATTTATAGTAGGGTTGAAATAATATCCGACATAATTAATTTTGGATTTACTGGAATTTATAGGGAAGAAATACCTTTCAGATAAAACTTGTTTAAGTTTTACTGTATTGTATTGATATTCTTCAAATAGGATAATCATAATTCCTCTTTTATTCCGTTGAATTTCAAAAATGATTTTACTAATTCGGTTGAATTATCATCATATAATTCACCAAACTGAAAATCGTTTATCTCTCCATTATCTTCGTATTTGAAAATAGAATTTTGTGTCCCAAATTCGTCTTTGTAAATTTCTGACCATAAGTAAAACAATACTTTTGACTTGAATTGGTCAAGAGTTATTTTTTTGTCTTTAGGGTTTACAAAACGATTACCTAGCTGTTTGTCTTCGCTTCCTGTTAATTCTTTAATTTTTGGATTTATATTTTTAATAAAGTTGCTCCAATTATATTTTGTAGCTGCATCAACCTCTATCGTTAATTGTTTTGCATCATCGTAGTTAATTGGAACGAACTCCCAGTCCCATCGTCTTTTAAAGGCACTATCCATTGGAAAAAGAGATTGGTCTGATGTATTCATTGTTGCATAGATGTATAAATTACTTGGCAATATGATTTTATCATCAACTATACCTTTTCCAGCGAAGACCTTTTTTAAATAATCCGCTAAATCTTTGTCGCAATCAATTTCATATTTTGATTTACCAGTATCGTCTCTATCCAGACATTGAAAAAGGTCTCCAAATATTTGAGCACAATTACCACGATTAATCTCTTCGATGATCAAGTAATGAGGTTCGTCAGGATTTAACCAAGCTTGGCAATATGCTTTTGTGAACGCTTGTGGCACGAATTCATATTTGATGGCTACACCTTCCATAACTGGTTTATAACTACCAACAAATGATTGATAGTCTGTTTCTGGATGGAAAGTAATTCTTGTTTTACTATGTCCGTTTGTATTGCTTTCAACTGTAAAGCTCTTTCCTGTACCAGGAGAACCATAGAAAATTAAGTTTTTCACAGATGGATCAATGGTTGCTACTTTAGACCAACCTAATATTTTTATAGCTTCAAGGCTACCTTCTTCTAAAGTTCTCATAAGTTCCTTTAAATTTTTTGATTTATTGTTTTTGCTGAAAATAGATTTTATATCAGCTATTTTATTTTGATTTTGTTTTGTTTCAAAAATTTTTTCAAATGGGTTGATTTTCAAATTGTCAAATTCAATGTTGTAAAAGTCATTCAGGAAATTTCTGAAATTACTATACGATAAATAAAATAAACCTCTTGGATTATCGCTTTTGTAATTTCCAATAAAGTATGTTGAACCTTTTTGATAAACTATGTCTGTTAATGAAATGCTATTATCTATAGCTTGTTGAATATCGCTTGATGAATAAAATGTTGCTCTATTTGCTTTCGAAATTCCATCAATAATTCTTAGAACAGGAATTATATTTGAATTAATCGCATTGTAAATACCCCCTTTGTCAGTATTTAATTCACAAAACATACCGGCAGAAAGATAACGTAAATAAGATTTTTCATCGCAATTTGTAGGTAGTGGAAATTTTTCAATCAAATACAATAAAATACTCGCCAGTGATATATTCTGAGAGTTGTATTCTTCATATTGTTGAATTAGAAAAATAGTACTTAACGCATTAAAGCCATTATTCACTAAATGATTATTTGGGTCGATAGATTTTGCTTTAGCAATCAAATATGCAATGTAACCTAAATGGCTATGGATTGACTCCGATTTCCTTAAACTGTCAAATGCTTTTGGTGAATTTGTTAATTCAAAGTTCAATAATCCAATTCTAAAAAATTCATTTGCTCTAGTTGGATTATCAGAACTACTTGTACCTAAAATTGTATTTAAGTCATTTGTGGTTGTATTGAGTTGCTGGGATAAGAATCCTTCTGACCATTCAATCCATTTATCTAAAAGTGTGTCTGTATAACTGTAAATCATTTTCTAAGCATTAGAACAAATTCGTAATTTATTTTACCACCATTATCATTTCTTGGTATGGAAGTTCTATGATCTTTAATAGCGTATTTATAGTAACCAAACCAATCAAATCCAACCTCTTTTGCTATTACAGCAATTAATTTGTGTGTTGGAATGTCTACTTTTTTAATTGTATTGTCACCAATAATCATATGATACTCGCCACCTTTTTTGAGCACATTATAAACACAAGCTAAATTGTTTTTTATGTCATTAAAGTATGAAAGGCAGGTTTTAGATATCTTATTGTAATTTTTATTTTCTATTTCACCTTGTTTTATAATTGCTTTGTAATAAGGTTTGAAAAGTTTTTCAATAAAATTATCAATCTCATTATCTTTTCTTTTTTCATTACCGACTTGTACAGATCTTAATTTAGGTATGTCGTCATTTTCTAATGTTCCAACCCAAGCACTTTCAATTTTTATGATTTGAGTATAGTCAAAAGCATTTAAGTAAGGTGGTGAAGTGATTGCTAAGTCAATTACTTCCTTTACTGAGTTAAAGTTTGTAGCGTCAAACCCAAGCCATTTAATTTCATTTGGCGATTTTATTGATAAGAAATTATATTGTTTCAATGCCTCAATGTGTGCATTAAAACTATATTCAAATGATTCAAAAACTGGTTTTACTTTCTTAGGGAATTTACTTGAAATATATGGCTTTGTTGATTGTCTTTCCATTTTTGAAGATGGTTTTATGCTGTCAGCAAAGGTTACTTTGAAAAATTTCAAATGTTTTTCGTTTACAATGTTTTCGTAAATGAAAGATTTTAACCTTAACAAATCATCGAAAATTTGCTCCTCAAACCAATATTCAATATTGTTTAATTTTGGATAAAACATTCTATTGATTGAATGCTTAGCCCAATTCTTTTTAATGTTTAGAAAAACATTATTTATTTCAATAATTTCATCATAAGAGAATCTAAATAAACTCACTTCTGCAATAAGCCTTGCAAAAGGGTCCATTTCTGTTCCGTAAATAACAGAATTTATTAGAGATGCTTCTACAGCTGTTGTTCCTGAACCCATAAAAGGGTCTAAAACATTTATTTTTTTAACTTCTTTAGCCTTTGAATTTAATGTAGCTCTTGGAACTAAGAAAATACTTCTCGCTGGATATCTATTGTAAAGCCTATTGCCATATTGAGATAAACCTTTAGTGCTTGGGAAAGAAATAGTTTCGTCCCAATTAAGTTCGTATGGATTGTAACCACCTGTCTTGTTAAAAATTTCTACATCCATTTTAATATCACTAAGCTTTCTCTTAAAAATTTCTTGTCTTGCTCTCTAATAATTTTCTGTTGCTGTGACGATGTAGTCAATGTTCTATAGGATTCAATGCCAATGAATTCGTATCCTAATTTAAGACCTATTTCAGCAAGCAAAATATCAGTTGCTATTGGAACACCACCATAAACAGAATTGCCAACAACAAAACCAACGGTAGCACCTTTATTTAAATTCTTTGATAATTCAAAAAGAACTTTGCCAATATCATTAAAATAGCCAACTAACATTTGTGGAATTTTTCTGTCCCAAAGATTTTGTTCAGATAAGTAATCATAAATCTCTTTGTTTATTAAATTATGCCCAAAATCTAGATGCCTGCAATTCCATTTGTAATGAACGTGACTAATAATAGAAGATTCCCTGAAATCCTTCTGGTCTTTCTTACTTTTAAAAAATCCTCCAAACCAAAGTTCAATAAGATAAACTTTACTGTAATCAAAACAATTTGCGTATGGTGGTGAGGTAATAACCAAATCAGCCTTCTGTTTCAATTTATATTCTTCAAATGAACTTTGACTTTGAATATTTGACTTACTTTTAAAATGAGTGTTTTTTAAATCAAAAATAAAAATGTCAATTTGATTGATTAAAAGGTTAGTAACTTTATCTATGCCAAAATCAGCTTTAAAATTCTTTTTTCTTTTTACACCATTTCCATCTTTACGATGTGTAGAAATTGATTCTAATATTGTTAAAAGAGCAATAAAAATTAAATTTCTGACCTTTATATTTTCTAAGGTGTCTATGTATGCTTGTACTTTCAAAACAGAATCCAGTGTCATTTCTGTAAAATAACTTGCCACGGTTTCATTATCTGGTGGATTTTTTTTTGTTTGAAATGGATGATTGTTTATGTTCTTTTTTTCTTTTTCAAGGTCAGCCAAATCCTTTTCGTTGTAATGCTCTGCTTTTACTTTAGCTATAAAATTGCTTAATGGATTTACATCATTTGAATAAGCATTAAAACCTAATAATTGAGACTCGACAACCGTTGTGCCAATGCCTCCAAACGGATCGAATACAACATTCTTGTCTGAAGTCTTAAACCTCTCAATGAACTGTTTAACGAAAAATGGCGAAAATCCTTCCTTGTAAGTATACCACCGATGGATTGGACTTGTCTTGGCTTGTTTAAAATTTACTGGCGTATTAAATTGGCGTTTATTTATCAATTTAATTGGGTTAGTTTTCTCAAAGCTTGCATAATAATCATTAACCAAATTCAATAGAACATTTGAATCTTTTTCTACATATTTATTTGGATTGAAGATATCTAATTGTGGTTTCTCAACTATGTTAATTTCCTCTAAAATCGTTTCTGCTCGCATATTCAATTTTTTAAGAGGTTAGATTTTAAGTATTTCACTTTTTCCTCAGCTACCTTTAAGATGCTTAAATCTGCTTCCTCGTCAAGAATTTTGTAAGCGATAACATCACTTAAAAAATCATGTTGCAAGTCTTTTTCATTAACTTTAAAAAAGTCAGCAACTTGTTTGATGATTTGTTTTGTTGGCTGTCTTTCATTCCTCTCGATTTTAGCGAGTAGGGATGTGTCAATACTGATTTGCTCTGAAACAAATTTCAAAGTCAAACCCGCTTCCTCTCTTAAATATCTAAGATGTTCCCCAAATGATTTTGTCTTCTTAATGGTTGCCATACTGGTCAAATATTGTCCAAAAGTAAAGATAATAATGTTATGGACAAAAAAAGTCCAAAGAAATTTTCAACAATGTTTGGACGGTGGGTTGGCTTTGGTTGTGGGTGGGCAATATTAAATTTGGTGTTTTTGGGTAGGCAACTGCGGTGGTAAAACACCTCTTTTAATTTTGCGAAGCGTTGGCATTTTTGTCCTCCGTTTCTATCGGTTTATTGTCGAGTTGTCGGTCGTCCTACGTTTGCCTAATAGCGTAAGAGTGTAAAAATACCTAAATTCAATGCGTTTACAATTCAATATTAAAAAATTTCTTAGGTAGGTATCCGAATATATTAAGCCTAGTTAGGAGTTTTTTCACAACCTCACGTTTTCGGGCTTGGTTAAGTTGGCGATTTTTACCAAAAATATTGATGCGGAGAACTATTGTTTGATTAATCACAAATGTGTCTGAGGACTACTTAACCGCGACTTTCGCCAAACCCGTGTTAGTGGCTGGGCTTCTTTGTCCGCTAGTTGTTGTCATTTCTTATAAAAGTCAGGTTTTACAAATTTTTTCGCACCCATTTGTCCTTCGTCTATTAGAAAATAAAAGTCAACGATTGATGGTCTAATTTTTCTGTCAACCGAATACTCTTGAATAAATCTAACTGTTTTCCTAAAATATTTGTCGCCAGTTTGGCTGTCAACTATGTTCAGTTTTTTAGCAACTTTCATAACAACCAAGTCAGGTTTTACACAGTCATAACCAATATCTAAAAGGAAATGAAGCAATGAAGTTGTAGATTGGAAGAACGGAATTTTATTATTTTTTAATGTCACTAGAAGTTTGTCAAAGCCACGCCAAAAATTTTCAATATCTTTTTCCGCATTAATTGTTGTTGGAATATTTGTCTGGTTAAGCATGTCTGCAAATGAACCAATATTTTTTATTTTCCTTGCCAAATTTACAATGTGAAAAAGTTTTGCCTGCTGTCTTATTCCTTTTATTGAAGTCCAATGATTGTCAGCAATGTCGCACGGATTAAGTTTTACTACTTTGTCAACTTTAAAGCCCTCGAATGCCTTGTCGAATTTGCCTGATTTAAGCACTTGTTCTACAATTTCAGAATTTGAATTTTGGCTAAAAGCAATTAAGTAAGAAAGTGTCCTTAATATTTCATTGTCATTGGGTAAGGTAGAAACGATTTTATTCTGTCGTCTATTTTTTTCTTCGCTAAAAAACGGCTCATTTTTAAAACGGTCAACCGTCACAATGATGCTGTCAATGTCGCTAAATATTTTTGCTGTTTCTGTCATTTCGTTTTGTCGTTGTGTGTTGTCATAGCCTCGCCCATAACTTGCTTATACACTCCACTTTATTTTGCGTAACCCTCCTTTTTTGGTAAGCTTGCCGAAACTTTTCTTCGTTTATTTATATTTCTTGTTTTTGACATGATTTGATGTTTTAAAACAACTTTGGTTTTATGAATCCTTTATCAATCTAGTTAAATACCTTTTTCTCATTCTTCCGAATTTCAGAACCACCTAATCTAATTTTAATAAGTATCATTTAAATAGGCTCCCAATGTTCAACAAGTCCATTCACATTTTTTAGGACAAACGGCAGGTGAATATATTAAATATATTGCGCTTTTGTATTTTGCCTATTTGAATAAATATTTTCATTATATCTATCCAAATGCTTTGTAGCAGCTTACAGTTTTTGGCTTGAATTTAAGATGAATTCGAATTGCTTTATTTCTTGAGGGCTGGCTTGTAATGAGTTTAATTAAATGACTTTGGGAGGCATGTGATTAGGCTCCTATTGCTCACGTATTAGTAGGACTTTTAAGAGCCATTCAGATAAAAATTAACTCATCTACGAAATGTTACGTATTTGCCTTACTTTTAGCCTCTAATTTCAAAAAATATACGCACATGCTTAGATCCATTTTGTACAGTTTGATTCTGTTTGCTTGTTGTTCGATAAGCCTCCACGCTCAGAAAAAGGAAGAGGCCAAACCGGTGGACCCTATGAATTCAGGCGCTTTCTCCGGGTTGGCCTTCCGGTCCATCGGCCCGGCGGTCACCTCGGGTAGGATATCTGATATTGCGGTCAACCCTAAAAATCACAGCGAATATTATGTAGCGTCTTCCTCCGGCGGCGTGTGGAAAACAACCAACAAAGGATTGACTTTTAGTCCGATTTTCGATGGAGAGGGTTCTTATTCAATCGGCTGTGTCAGTCTGGATCCCAACAACGCCTCCACCGTATGGGTAGGCACCGGTGAAAACAACAACCAGCGATCCGTTGCCTATGGAGACGGCGTGTATAAAAGTGAGGATGGCGGAAAATCCTGGAAGAATATGGGCCTCAAAAATTCTGAACACATCGCAGAAATTGTTGTCGATCCTACCGATGCGAATATCGTCTATGTTGCCGCTTATGGTCCTGTATGGAGTGAAGGTGGTGATCGGGGTGTGTACAAGTCTACCGACGGTGGCAATACCTGGACCTGTGTCAAATCAGTCAGCGCTTATACGGGTTGCAATGATCTGGTCATGGACCCAAGAAATCCAAAAATTCTCTACGCCGCCTTCCACCAGCGCATGAGAAAAGTCTTTACCTACATAGGCGGAGGGCCTGAATCGGCCATCTATAAATCTACGGATGGGGGAGCGAACTGGAAAAAACTGGAAGGTGGACTTCCTTCGGGAGATGTGGGAAGAATGGGCCTCGCCATCAGCCCTGTAAATCCGGATGTACTGTACACCGTTGTAGAAGCCAAGGATGACAAGGGAGGCATTTATCGCTCTGCGGACAAGGGTTCCAGTTGGGAGAAAAGAAATCCTTTTTTCACTTCCGGAAATTATTATCAGGAGATCGTGTGCGACCCCATAGACGTCAATAAAATTTACATCACGGATACTTATTACAAAGTTTCTACCGATGGTGGAAAATCTGTTTCCAATCTGGGAGAAATCAACAAACACATAGACAACCATTGCATATGGGTAGACCCTACCAACGGCAATCATTTGTTAGTGGGTTGCGATGGTGGCGTGTATGAGACCTACGACCACGCGCGCAGCTGGGAATTTAAATCCAATCTTCCGGTGACGCAATTTTACAAAGTATCCACGGACA
>Ga0268298_10002265_pt1 | contig 21191 bp, 12 predicted proteins | sample WWTPWeurt_MetaG_FD_194462 | JGI IMG/M metagenome (GOLD analysis project Ga0268298, IMG submission 194462) | Activated sludge microbial communities from WWTP in Nijmegen, Gelderland, Netherland - WWTP Weurt | ecosystem: Engineered > WWTP > Aerobic digester > Activated sludge | place... | reverse complement strand
CCGAATGGGATCATCGTCTTGGGTGAAGATGGCCTGATCCGCAAGTCGGATCTACCACCGGACATCCTGAACAACGACTTGCCTTCGTTGTTTGGTCCGCAGGATGTGGAGCTGGGCGCCACGGTATCCTACTACATCACGAACTATTCTTCGGATGTGGTTTACGAGGTGTCGGTGAGCGGTGGGACGTTTACCCGAGATGTGGATTGTATCTACTTCACGGCCCAGGATGTCGCGACACAACGTTACATCCAGGTGAATGCTCGGAACTTCCCGCTGTGGATCGGCCCGCCCAAGCCGATGCGGCCAGTGATCCTGACGCCGGAAGAAGGAATCGAGCAAGGTCCGTTTGCCAAGTTCACGTCTTCGGACTTCATTGGTCGGAAGTCGGGGGATCACCATGCTGGATCGGAATGGCGAATCTCGCCCACGGTGGGGTTTGACACTGTGGTATCGACGGCTGAAGTCTCGGATCTGGCCTTGCTGAAAGCCTGGACCTCCACGCGCTTGCAACGCGACACGCAGTACTTTGCACAAGTGCGCTACAAAGGCAGCCTGGGTGGCATCAGTGAGTGGAGCTTGCCGCATTCCTTTAAGACGCGGGCTTCGTTCATCCCTGAGTTCTATATGGCCACCGTGGGGGAAGAGGATTACAACTACGCAGCGAACTTGCGGTCGGTGGATATCGACAGCGAAGGGGATCGCGTGATCCTGGGTGATCCGACGCTGGATGAGGACCCCAACTACGACATCGGTGCGATCCGGATCTTCCGTCGTACGGGACGAACGTTTGTTGAAGAAGCGGTCATGTTGGATAACCCGCTCTCCTTGAACACGGAGATCAAGCTGCAGATCCCCGCAGGTGGGGTGGTGCAGATGACCACGGACTCGGTGCTGGTCGGGAACCAGACTTACACGGCGTCCACGGTGTTCTATGCGCCCAGTGATGCCAGCTACGTGACCCTGGTGGGTAAGGGTACTGACGCGGTCGAAACCCAGACGCCGAAGCCGCAGCAGGGGTTGCCGGAGTATCCGGAAGGCTTGCCGGTGTATAACGCGGGACAGGTGGCTATCGCTGAAACCGGGGATCGGTATTACCCGGAAGGCTTGCCGGTGTATGTGCCGGCTCAGCTGGGTGGGGTGCCGGAGTACCCGGACGGTTTGCCGCCGTATGATCCCTATGGGACGGATGTCGGTTCGTGGGAGTACCCGGACGGTTTGCCGCCGTATGACCCGGCTTTCCCGCGGATCCCGCAGCAAGGTTCGGAGGATTACCCGAACGGCTTGCCGCCGTACGATGATGGCCGCCCCTACATCGCACCCACGGGGAACCCGGCGTATCCGAATGGACTGCCCCCGTATGAGCCGGCCGGCATGGTCTTCACGCCCGGTGAGTCGGCTTCGGTCAGCTACAATGGTCAGACCTATACGTTCCCGGGTGGGAAGGAAGGCCTGGCTACCTTCACCACAGTCACGCTGAATTTTCTGTCTAACCAGACGGAGCACCACTTTGGTAAGGAAGTCTCACTGTCCAAGGATGGCAAGGTGGCTGCAGCCAGTGGGAACACCTTTGTCTGGAAAGGCATGGCAGCGGACCTGAAGATCCCGCCCGGTGGACAGATCGAGTTCAACGTGTTTTCACCGAACCCTACGGTGGAGACGTACTTTCAGGATGGTCGGGTAGCGATCCCGAGGGATGCTTACCAGGTCGACTTGACGGGTAAGGGTTCGCCGGGTTCGCCGGGTACAGTGGTGCCGGGTGCGACGCATTTCTTTAGCACGACAAGCAGTGTGTCGATCCCAAAGGGAATCCGGCTGATCACGGCCAGTGGTAAAGGAGGTCCGGGATCCGTGATCCTGAGTCCGCAGAAGGGCCTGCCGGAGTACCCGAATGGCTTGCCGGTGTATAACGCAGGTCAAGCCTATGTCGCGCCCAGTAGATGGGTCCAAGATACGCCTACCATACCTGCGACCTATGCGTGGTCGGAATACAAAACGGTGGGTTTACCGGAGATTCTTTCGGTAGGGAGTGGCCCTACTCCGACACCAAGTTCGCCTCCTGGTAACACAGCACCTTTACCAGCTGGCTCTAAACCCACAAGTCTTGGGCAAATCTTTACCATATTCGTTAAGCGTCCTGGCTACTGCTATCCTTCTGGTGAGGCTGTGTCTGGAAATACAGCCATACTGGACTATAGCGGAGTTCGTGAATACTGGGAAAGACGTGGCCATGAGGCTGTACTTAGCACACCTGAAATTCCCGCAACTGGACATTATCAAAATCCAGGTCAGCCATACATCGCTCCGACCGGAAATCCGGCGTATCCGAACGGCTTGCCTCCCTATGAGCCGCCTGGCACACCTCAAGTCGGTCTGCCGGAATACCCCAACGGCTTGCCCGTCTACAATGCCGGTCAACCCTATATCGCACCTAGCGGTAACCCCAGTTACCCCAGTGGGCTGGCACCGTACGATCCAGGTCAGCCGTATATTGCACCAACGGCGCCAGTCTATAATTGGACTAATTTTACAAATTATTATGAGTCCTCGACGGCCTCACCCATTTATCCTATCGGAACTTTCAACCAGACGGTTCCGTTATTTGGCACCCCAACAGCAAGTCATCAAACTAAGACTATTCGCTACAGTCTTAAGATTGCTGACACGTACTCCAATTACCGTGTAGATGCAGTTTCGGTTGCCGTTACCTCGGGTTCTCCGGGTCAGCCGTATATCGCACCTAGCGGTAATCCCAGCTATCCCAATGGTTTGCCGCCTTACAGTCCCGGTCAAGCTTACATCGCACCGACAGGCAACGCCAGCTACCCAAACGGTCTTCCTGTGTATTCTCCGGCTGGAACTACTAAGCTAAAAGGCCCAGACAGCGTTTTCACCATCAACGGGCAGTCATATATCTACCCGGGTGGCAATGGTGAAGATCCGGTTATCGAGAAATCCTACGATATCGCGTTGCCCGGAACGGCTATCATGGACGGGACCTTTACCATCGCACCGGGTGGGTCTGGGAAAGTCAGCTATGAAGATGGCGTGATCCCCAACCGTACGGTGGCGCCGCTGAACACCACGGTGACGCGGGATGGTTCGATCGGGATCAGTCGCGCGATCACCACCCTGACACTTCGTGGCAAGGGGCAGGATGGTACGCGCACCACGGTCGCTGCCCAGCAGGGGCTGCCGGAGTATCCAGCTGGTTTGCCTGTCTACAATGCGGGTCAGCCGTACATCGCGCCTGGCGGTTTGCCGGAATACCCAAATGGCTTACCACCCTACAGCCCGGCTCAGGCCTACGTGGCACCCACCGGGAATCCCAGCTATCCCAATGGCTTGCCGCCTTACAGTCCCGGTCAAGCTTACATCGCTCCTACGGGGAGTAGCAGCTATCCTAACGGCTTGCCGCCCTACAACCCGGGTCAACCGTACATCGCACCATCCGCTGCGGTCTATGGCTGGAACACCAGCGAATCGCTCAGCTCCACCACGATCTCGCCTTCGTACGTCTACAACCTGAAACAACAGGTTATCAACTCCTTTGGGACGCCCACGGGAAATGGCCAAACCAAGTCGGGCGGGTACAGTGTGCAGCAGTCTGCCACGATGTATAGCCAGTACACAGTCAAAGCTGTGGCGTATCAAGCCACCGCGTACAACGCCGGTCAGCCATATATCGCGCCAAAAGCCACTACGTATAAGTGGAAGTATGGTCCAAAGGTTGTTGATAGATCCTATTTATATCCGGTGCCTTTAAAACCGGAAATAAAAACGGAATATGAGGCTAAGGCTGCTTTTCTTGCATCTCTCGGAGACACTCCAGCAGGCGCATCCTCCTCAGGCTCTTATGTGTTCGCGGAAGAGTTTGTTACCGACCCAACAACAGGACTTCAGGGCTGGTACTTGGCGAGAATATCTGTTACGGCTGTGGTAGATGTTCAAGGTACGCCGGGTCAGCCGTACATTGCCCCCACGGCCGCCACCTATGCCTGGGGTACGCCCGACGTCACAATGACCGCCACGGACTTGATGTCCACTACACTACCCATCGTCACTGGTGTCTCGGATGCCATGTCCACTGCCGGCACGCCTACCTACACGGGTCAAACCTTTACCCGTAACGTGGCCACTTTGTACAGCGGAACCACGTACAAGAACTACGCTGTCTCGGGGACGTCCTACACCGTCACGGCAGCGACCTCAGGCCAGCCGTACATTGCCCCCACGGGCAGCAGCAGTTATCCTTCTGGCTTGCCCGCTTACAACCCCGGCCAAGCCTACATCGCTCCCAGCGGCAACGCCAGCTACCCCAGTGGCCTTCCGGCGTATAACCCGGGTCAAGCTTACGCTGCAGCGAAAGGTAACCCCAGCTATCCCAGCGGGTTGCCAGCCTACACAACCGGTCAGTCGTACGTCGCACCGGTGGGTAACGCCAGCTACCCCAGTGGCTTGCCCAGCTATAAAGCTGCCGTTATCAGCACCACTTCTGGTCAAAACACGACCTTCACCATCAATGGCCAGACCTATACGTTCCAGGGTGGTCAAGAAGGTGCCTCCGCTGTCAGCCGTGTCGAAACGGTTACACTGCCGAGTACCGTGGATCAGACCGGCCTCTACACTGTTCCCACCGGGGGATCCATCGAGATCTCGCACTATGGTGGGACGGTCCCCGGTAACACTGTCCCGGCACTGGACGCAGACATCATCAACACAGGCTACTTGACCTTTGAGTCAGGATTGACAGTGCTGGAGGTGACGCTCAAGGGTGGGGATGGGGATATCGTGATCGTAGAGCCTGAGCAAGGTCTGCTTCAGTTCCCGAACGGCTTGCCGCGGTATGTCCCAGGATCGTCTCCACAAGTGGGGGATCCCGGCTATCCGGATGGTTTGCCGATTTACCGGCCTGCCACCGCTAAGTCGGTCAAGGGGCAAAACAGCACCTTCACCATCAATGGTCAGACCTACATCTTTGAAGGTGGAAATGGCTATCCTGCGGTCGAACGGACAGAGATCATCCATCTTCCGGGTAGCAGCACCCTGACCGCCACGTACTCCGTCGCTGAGAACGTCATCGGGACAGTGAAGCATGCCGCCTATGAGGCCTGGATCAGTTCTGGCTATCCTGCCATCGCCCGGATCAACAACACGATCTATGTGTTCCCGGGAGGTGAAGCCGGTGAAGTTGCGTCAACGACGCACAGCGTCCCGCTGGTGAGCAGCTGGAACGTGGGTTCTGTCTCGACCACGCTGCGTACCGGAGAAAGCTGGTCACCGCCCAGTGTGCTGACGCCCGAAGTGGATCAGGAGCATCTGTTCTTTGGAACCAGCATCTCGCTGGACGGGACAGGCCTGCGCATGGCGGTATCGGGACCGGGGTATGACCAGTCCAAGGGTGCAGTCTGGCTCTACGTGCGGGAAGACGGTTACTGGAAACGGGAAGCCTTCTTGACGCCTAAGGACCTGAACGCCAATGACCTGTTTGGTCAAAGCGTCTGCCTGTCGCAGGATGGGCTGGTCTTGGCCATCGGTGCGCCTCAGCATCAACAACGCGGGGCGGTGTATCTGTATCAGCGGATCCAGGGTACCTGGTACTTCCAGGCCAAGGTGATGGCGGATGATCCTCAGCAAACGGATGACTTCGGCACCAGCGTCAGCTTGAACAGTGATGGCCGTATCTTGGCTGTCGGGGCACCAGGTCGGGACTACGCCAAACCGGTTTACGAGTGGGATCGGGTCACGGAAAAGGACCAGATCGTCTACTTCACCACCTATGACAATGCCGGGGCGGCTTTCACGTTCCAGTACAGCCAAGGGGTGTGGAGTCAGACCGCTGAACTGCGTCGGTCCGAAGCACCCGGAATGCCCATCAGCTTCACCAATAACCACTTCGGTACATCCGTCTCGCTGGATGGACTGGGGACGGCGTTGGTGGTGGGCGTACCGGGCTCGGACTACGGCTACGGCGGGATGGGTGCCGTTTCGACCTATATCGCACAAGGTCCCACCTGGACCTTCTATAAGGAAGTCAAGCCGGACAGCTACAGCATGGGTACGCTGTTTGCTCGGAGACTGCGCATGGCGGCCTCGGGGCAATATATGATCGCCAATGCCAATGGCTCACACATCGTGGATGGTCAGTACATTCAAGGTGCTTCACTGGTCTTCAGTGTGGAGGAACGGGTAGCCAGCACGCCCTTACCGCCTATCATGCTTTCATAATCCATCAGTAGTCCGCTAGGGAGGAGGGCCGAGGCCCTCCTCCCCAGTGGTTCATTTCGTTAAGAGTATTTCTACGATCTTGTTCAGGTTCTTCAACAAGGACTCGGTGTTCCCTGCTGAACTCCCATAGAACCAGGACCAGGTCAAGATGCCTGAGAAAATAAGAATGCCTAAGATAAAGAAGGTCTTAAAGACAAAGGTCTTTAACTTCATTTGTTCCTGGATGTCGGCGGCTTCTAAGTTCTTGCGTTCCGCCAGGACTGTGGTGGGATCGATCCGCACCTTTTCTTCAATGATGATATCCTGCAAGCCCTTTTGGGCCAGTTCAATCCGCTTTGCCCACAGCAAGTTTAAGCTATGCCGCAGGAAGGTCCGCCTATCGTCGATCGGGAGCCAGGTAAAGATCTTGACGGCGTTGTCGGGGAGGTTACCCTGGTAATGCACGTCCGCCTCTTCCTCCATCTTTTCCAGGATCTGGTTGATGGTGGCGCGGGCTTTGGTGCCTCGACGTTCTTTTGGTCGAGTGGGAGGAGATGAGCGTATCGAGGCATCCATAGGAATCCTTTAGCGTTCAGTAGGGGTCTGCGGTGCCTCCGGACGAGACAGCGTGAGTTTGAAAGTGTCGAAGAAATGGGACACGGCTTCCTTGTCTTTGGCATCTTGGCTCCCCATGTCGATCACATCCGTGATGCCCAAGGGGAGCTGACTGAAGTCAATCTTGAACTGGGAAGCCTTGATGCCAGGATGGTGCGTCTCCAGATAAGCGATCACGTCCTGGACTTCGATGTCCACCTTGACAAACTGACTGCGTTGGCCTGCAGCGTTCAGGAACACATCCACTTCAAAGGTAACCGGCGGCAGCGTCAGCGGCTGACCATTCACGGTGACCTTGAGCGTCTGGCTCAGGTAGCTGTAACGGATCTTGGCTTGGCCTGTCACCCCAAAGACGTGCTTCCAGGTTTCAAAGTAGGTTTCCGTGATCGCGATGGTTTCTTCATGATCACCATGGCTGCCTTCCGAGATAGGTGGCTTGATGGTCTCTGCGTACTGCGTTTCTCCGTTCTGGGTGGTCTTCCTGACCCGAACACGGCCTCGGCGTTCACCATTCTCCCCCGGTGGCAGACGAAACTCCCACTGCTCATGGATCTCCGTCGCATTGGCCTGCTCATAGCCTTTCGGCTCCGTGACGCGGCACAGGTACGCCAGTTCAATTTCTTTGGTGGCCATTAAGGTTCCTTTCTGTTTTCCAGCAGCTGCTGGACCCGTTGGGCTTCAGTTTGGTTAAACTGATCGATGTAAGTCTGTTGAGTTCTTTGGAGCTGGATCAAGGTACGCTTCTCCACCGTACAGCTATGCAGATAGGTCATGTTTGCCAGCGTAAAGCGGACCAGGGCGTCTTCCCGCTCATCCTTAGACAGCTGAATGTAGTCTTCCAGGTACGGTGGGGTTTCTTGCTGACAGTCCTTGAATAGAACGGGATCCAGCTGCACCAGCTGGAGTGTCTGTTTTTGCAACACCACCGCAGGGGTGGAGATGGTGCTGCATCCCACCAGCAGTAGGGTCAGCAGGCTATAGATCTGTTTCATAGGGGTTTCTCCTTCCCACAGTTAGGGTGATCCGGACTGGCCTTACAGTAGGCATCCCAGATCACCATGAGGCGCTGAAAGGATCGCTGCAGATCCTCCTTGGGTTCTTCGTAGTTGGCCGGTGTTGCCACGGGCTTAGGGAGCTTGGCATACGACTGCTTCAACTGAACCTGAAGCTGCTGGAGTGCCTCGGTCATCACCTGCCGCTGCTTCTCCGCATCCTTCTTGAGATCCGACTGCAACAGGATGACCCGGTTCAGGCTTTCGTTCTCAAACTCCGCACTCTTCAGGTTCGTCTCTGAGGCTTTCAGGTTTCCCTTCAGTTCGGTGACGCTTTTCTCCAGCGCACCGATGGTTTTCTGGTGTTCCAGGAGTTGGATACCTGAGAGGATCAGCAAGCCACCCATCAAGGCCACCCCCAATCCTGCCAACCACACCGCGATCTTCTTACCGTCCATCAGTCTTCCTTTCTTCTTCAAAGTACGTTTCAATAAAGCTGTACCCCACTACCACGCTATCGATAGCATGCTCATCCAGCTGGTCAATAACCGGTCGTAGGACAGGGATCAGTTCGGTATGCTGGCTCAGTGCCTCTCGAACAATCTCTTTCCCTTTGATCCCCGCGACGCCCAAGGACTTCTTAGCGGACTGAGGGGAGATAAAGGACATATGAATACGATCATCTAATTCACGAATGGAGTCCTGGATGTCCACCAAGACCTCTGTCAAGACCGCAAAGCTAGATGGCTTACGGCGATCAAAGAACGGACTCTCGGAGATGAAGTAAGCCGGGGGGTGTGCCTGGATCACTTTCATCAAAGCGGAGACCATGCGTTTGCGCTTGCTATAGCGGTCTGTGGCGCCTTCTTCGCTATAGTAGCTGTCCTCACACACGCGATCCTCTTTAAGCGTCTGTGCGTCGATTGAGAGGATCCTGAAGGGGTTTAGCTGGAGGGTGTAGATCGCGATACCGATGTTGTTCAGACCCGGGTCGATGGCGATCAGGGTAAAAGGGGTAATGGGTGGGATCAGCATGTTAAAAAGAGACTATCGGCCTAGGCCGATAGTCTCTGTGCTCCAGTAAGGTTACGCAACTTGCAGATTGAGGAGCGGCTCCACGTTGCCGATGTCCAGCGTGATCTTGACCCCATCCGTGAAGAAGTCCATCACGTAGGCCGTGGAGATGAACGAGGTCACCTGTGCCCGGATCACTTCCGTGTACTCTTCCGTCACCCCGTTGAACTCGCCGGACAGCAGGCGATCCACGCCGGCGACGGGAGCGACCTCCGAGATCACCGCATAGCCTTCTTCGCCATAGATGATCTCACAGGCATTCACAAACTCCTGCACATCGTCCACCGACATCTCGAAAGGTACCTTGGCCGTGGTTGCGATGTACTCACCCGTGGTGGTCACCGCTTCCCCTGCGATCAGCGTCGGCGGCGTGGGGTTCAGGTCTTCCAGCGTAGGTGTGTAGGGGATGCTGGTGGTCACGCCATCCTGTACCCGGCGGATCTCCATCTGCGTCACGACATTGGACATGTCCAGGACACGGAGGTAGTAGGCCACATACGGTTCACCATGGTGTTCTTCCAGGCGACGCAGGCGATAGCGCTGACGCTGGGCGACATCCAGATCTTCCGAAACCCGACGCAGCACAAACGGCAGCTGGTTGTAGAGGGCGGCGTGGCGAGCGGTGTGATGGACACCGATCCACTTCTTCCGGCCATTGGCACCCACCGTAAAGTCATGGCCACCATTGCCGATGGCTACATAGACCACTTTCTGGATTTCTCCAGTGGCCAGGTCCACGCCTGGATGGATCGCCAGCTTCTGGTTGAGGGTGCTGTTGGGCATCTTCATGGCCGGCTCACCGATGTACTGGTTGGTCTGGATCATCCCGGCCAACGCGGTACGCACGACATTCACATTCGACATACAGACTCCTTAATGGTAGATGGAACGGTACTTCTGTTTCTGGTTTTCGGTAAAGTGGGCATAGCTGGTCATGCCAGGCAACCCCGCTGCATCATCGATAGTGCTGTCCTGACCCGGGTACGTCATTGTTTGCCAGATTTTGGACACGGGCAAGGGTGTTTCCACCAGTGAGGTCTGACGATATATGGTTTCCAACACGGGATCAAGCGCGTAATGCTTAGGCTGTGTGGTTGTATGGACATGCGCCTGAACGATACTCAGACCCGCTGCCCCGGCAAATGCCTCCAGCTGATGGGCTTGGCGACTGTCCTGAAGGACCACACCATTTTCAACAAAGCGATGAATTTCTTGTCGCAGCTTCTGGTTTCCGAAGCGCACTGCAGGCCAGTTGAGGATGATGAGGTCATCCTCATTGATCTCCCGAACAAACTGAATGGAATAGCTGCTCAGTTCCTTCAGCAAGCCGATCAGTTCTCGCTGTACATTCTTGAGGATCCGAGACGTCTTGACCTTCAAGCCTGAACCCGCCTCATAGATGGCTTTGATCAACAAGTCCGCTTCCGTGGGACTGTAGTCATAGACAGGAAGGTTGTTCTGCGCCAGCCAACCGCCTACGGTAGGCTGCGATAGCGTAAAGGCTATCCGCTCATCCTCATAGAGCTGATGGATCATGTTCTCCACCAAAGCCCGCTCAGTTAAGTCCTCCATCGACGAGATCAAGAACCAGTGCCAGTAGCTCTGGTCATACAGCTGATAGATAAGCTTATTGAACGCAGACGTGGAGAAACAAGGCGCGATGACCGGCTGATTGGCCAAGAGGGCTTCGGCGATGGGTCGCAGATCCCGAACCGAGTAATCCACCACCTTCAGCAAGTCCTCCACTGTAGGCTTAGGGTGCCGCCGTTGCCGGAGGTTCAGGTACTGCGGGATCTCAAACAGCTGCAGGCCTTCTTTGGTAAGTGCCAGGTACTGCATGTAGAAGAAGGCATCCTTGGCGGTCAGAGAGTACGCCAACGAGGTCTTGGGATCCTTAAAGGTCACATAGCTCTCATACTGCTCCGAGAAGGTCATCTTGCACCACTGGCGGAGGGCGATGGTTTCAAAGGGTTCAGGTACGGCATTGCTATAGTCCACCATGGAGGACAGCAAGACCTTAGTCTGCACACTGGCCATGTTGGAGGTTTCAAAGCGCTGCGCTTGACCTGCTTGGTTATAGTTCAGATAGGATCGGTTATCTGGCGCATCCTCGATCTCTTTCAAGAAGAGCTCATCCAGCGGATGGATGTTGTCAAACAGGGTGTTCTGCTCCGCGTTGAGCGGAGTGGACTTGGCCACCACTTTCGGGAAGTAGTTGACATAGCTGTCCTGCTGGCGGACCTCGTACTCACTGATGGGGATGCCACGCTCAGTGAGGATCTGCTCGATCAAGCGGTAAAACTGTGCCAACTTCCCTGCATTCCGCTCGATGTAGCGGATGTTGCGGTAGATCCACAGGGCTTGCTTCAAGGTCAGGTAAGGGAGATAACGATCCAGGCCATTGTGGCTGGCCAAGAACATCCGAACATGGAAGCTATGGGTTTCGTAGCTGTGCACACGCTTCAGGCGAAGGTTCAGAACCTTAGTGACCAGGTGCGTGTAAAGCTGTGTCATGAAACCCGCACAGTACAGCTCACTGGACATGTTGAACTGCGTGTTATACCAGCGCTCGATCTGATACTGGATGAAGCGTTCCAGCTCTTCCATCAAGGAATGCTCATTGATCTCCACCAGGTCTTTCCGGTACGTGATGATCCGGCCATCTTTAGCCTGGATAGCGGTTGTCAGGTCTGCAGGAGACAGGATGCCGTTGATCAAGAACTCCTGATCCGGGTACTCTGCGACCAGTGCGTAGTACTGACGCGTGCCGTACTGGTAGGCTTCTGCGGTGGCCGTATGGATCCTCAGGTTCTCCAGTGTAAAATCGATTTCCTTCAGCGTATCAATTGAAACGACCCGCATCATCCGGTCCGTCGGGTGATATTGACCTGAGACGTTCAGATAGTACTTCCAGGTTTCAGGACGCTGGGGATCCACGGCATCCGTGGTATGCCGTGCCACGACGCCTTCGTTCATGAGACGGGCTGCATCTTCCAATTTCACTACCATGGTCTTCACCAAGACAATCGTGTCATTGATGTAAGTCATGAGGTAGCCGTTATTTAACTTATTCATCTAAGGGGAACTCCCATGGAAAATCGAAAGCAAGGAGAATTTCAAACGGATCTCCAGGCCATGTTGCAGTCACGTCAGAATGGGAAGGCGTTTTCAGGGGCACAGATCGCTGAGAACCCGGAAGTGGCGGCGGTCCTGTCGAAACTCCTGCGGCCTAAAGAGACCGACCGTTCGGGCTTGTCGGATTCCGTCAATGTCGTCTATCCCAACGTGGATCAGATCTCGAAATTGATCATGACCCGGGTGGAGGACAGCGAGAACACCTTTAAGCTGTTTCCGGACATCGAGTTGGCGGCACAGATCATTATTAGCTCTATCCTGTCGCCAAAGGATATGGTCAAAACGAAACTTAACTTCCGTTTTGATTCTGCACGCTATCCGGCCACCATGACCGCCAAGATCCTTGAGATCCTGCGGGAAGAGATGGTCACCAACTACAAGCTGGAAGATGAGCTGTATGAGATCCTGCGGGATGCGCTCTTCCGGGGCGGTAGTCATCCGAAGATCGTTCTACCGGAAGCGGCAGTGGATCAGCTGATCAACAGTACGGAGACCTTGGCCATCGAAAGTATCCATGAGACCGGCTTGTTCACCGATATCAAAGCCGAACACATGGAAAGCATCGGGATCCTGGGTACGCCCAGTGAAGCCGAGGATAAGCACGTGTTCTCGTTGGAGAGCCTGTTGGGCTATGAACCTAAGCCTCAATACAACGAATACCTGTTTGTGTCCAGCAAACACGGGATCGAGGACCCGAATGATGTTGCCAACATCACAGAGCTGGTCAATCTGGCCAAGACCCATACCCGGGTAACGGACAACTACCAGGTCTTCAAACTGCCAGAGCTTATCGAGAACCAGCGGAGCCGTAAGATCGCAGAGCTGACCAAGAGTCGCCTGCATGTGGCCATGGAATCCTCCGGTGGGGAAAAGGTCTCACCTAAGCGCTTGTATAACATGCTGTACAAGAGTTCGCCTTCGGACTATGTCCCCTACACGCAGATCCCATCGGCCCATGCCCTGAAGCGCCGTTCGATTGGCCGTCCTTTGGTCATCAATCCGCCATGTGAATCCATCATCCCGGTCTATGTGCCGGGTGATTACAGTAAGCACATCGGGTACTTCATTGCGGTAGGGGCGGATGGGAATCCGGTCTCTCTGGACAGTGTGGTCACGGAGTTTGCACAAAGCCTGAGCGCGACCGGTACCAATGGTCAGAACTCGGCCTCCGCCTCCACGGTACTGACGGATCGGGCTAAGAAGAACATCCTGTCCGATAACTACACACCCGTTATCGATCGGCTGTCGGAGATCTACTCGGAGATCTACGAGAAGGACCTGATGGAACGGCTGTCCCGAGGGATCTATGGTCACATGGAAGTGGGTCTGGGCCGGAACACAGAGCTGTCTCGCATCATGCTGGCCCGGGCTTGGAAAGGGAAGTATACCCGTTTGGTCTATGTGCCGGTAGAGTACACGACCTACTTTGCGTTCAACTACCACCGGAATGGCGTCGGTCGCTCGTATTTGGATGACCTGTCCACGGTGATCGGGATGCGGGCGATGGTGCTGTTCTCCAGCATCTGGGCACGGGTCCGGTCTTCCATCAGTGGCGTGAAAGCCCACGTGACTCTGGATCCTCGGGATCGGGATCCCGTCAAGACCATCGAAACCGTCAAGCACCTGGTCGCTCGGTCTCGCCAGCAGTACTTCCCCATGGGTGCACGGTCCAGTCAGGACTACTCGGATTGGCTCTGGAAAGCGGGCGTCATGATGACCTGGAGTGAGCATCCTGGCTTGCCCAACACTCAGGTGGAAATGGAAGCCCGTAACATCGAGCACGTTCAACCAGATGACAGTCTGGAAGAGACGCTGCGCCACATGACCTACATGCACTTTGGACTCTCTCCGGAAACCGTGGACAGTGCTGCCCAAGCGGACTTTGCCACCACTGTCCAGAACCAGAGCATCCTGTTTGCCCGCCGGATCCTGATGCTGGGTAAGAAGTTCTCCCAGGACCTGACGGACTACACCCGCAAGGTGGCCTTCAACGATGAGATCATCCAGTCGCGCTTGGTGGATGTACTGAACCAACACCAGGCGGATGTCCTGAAGGATCTGACGGACGAAGAGAAGGGGTTCTATGACGAGAACAAGGTGGCCTTCACTAAGTACTTGCTCAGCGATATCCTGAACCACCTGGAAGTGGGCGTGCCAGAACCGGATACCACCGTGTCGGTCAACCAGAAGACGGAGTTGGACAGCTACGAAGAACTCCTGGATAAGGCCATCACCTTTATCTTCTCGTCCGAGACCCTGGGCAGCACAGTGGCTGGGGAAGCATCCCAGTATGTGGATGAAATCGCCAAAGCCTGGAAGGCGGAACTAATGCGGCGCTTCATGGCGGATAACAACATCGCCCCAGAAGCTTTTGAAGTGGCCACCATGAATGAGAATGGTGAACCGATGGTCAATCTGAACAACCTGGTGGAAACGCACAGCAAGAACGTGATGGCCGCTGTCATCGATCTGATCCAACGTATGAAGCAGGCTAAGGAAGCGACCGTGAAGGATCTGGCCCAGGTCATGGGAACGGATCCGGAAGGAAACAACCTGGGCGGTGGCTTTGACAGTGGTGGGGATGCGTCAGGCGAAGAGGGTACGGAAGAGTCTCCCCTCGACAGCTTCGATGAATTCCCGGAGGAAGAGCCCAGCGCAGAAGCCCCCGAGGAAGAGCCGGCCGCAGAGGACGCGCCTACTGAAGAAGCGCCTGCCGAAGACACACCGGCTTCTAACGAGAAAAAAACCAAGTAACACCGCTGATTCAAAAAAAGAAAACACGGAGAGGAGAGGGCATATGCCCTCTCCTCCCTGTGCGTTGGGTTATTCCGCCATGAAGACGAAACTAAATACCATGTTACTGTGACCGTTGAACTGATGACGCACTGATTTCGGAATCGTGCCTCGCGTGATGGTAACCGTATAGCGTTGCTGAGGATCCAGCTGTTTAAAGCCGTCACACTGGACCACCAGCGGCGCATAGACGCCTTGGATCGTCAACTGACCGATCTCCGTATCCAACTGACACACCGAAGCCGGAAAGCGGATGGTCTGAGTCGAGCTAAAGCGCTTTCGAGTAGGCAGACCGCTGTTGCTGTGGTCTCCCAGGTGCACCCGATGCTTGGCGCAGCGATAGCTCTTCTTCAGGTCTTCGATCCGATACAGGCAAACTGCTTCTCCCAGCTCCCGGACTGCCTTCAGTTTCTCCGCCCATGCCGGGGTAAGCTTAAACTCCGGCAGAAGGCTGAAGTTCTGGTTGACCAGGATCTGGTACAGCTGCATGATCACCCAGCCCATCATCGCATTGCTTTCATCAGTCTCCGGCTCGTCCAGATATTGAGCCGGGTACGGTTCGATGTGCTCCACCATGGCATTCCACAGCAGGGTCGTGCGATACAGATAGTGCATGACCCCTTCTTTGGTGTCTTCTGGAAGACGCACATGAAACTGACTGATCTTGGCCACGGTTAGAGTTCCTTCACCGTGTACTTGTTGGTCTTGCCGATCTGCTCTTGGACGCAAAAGCGGAAGTTGTCGGCTGTCACCAGGATCAGGCGACTGACACTGCGGGACCGGCCATCCAGAACGATCCGCTGACACAGGCTATGGAAACTGCTGGTCTCATCAGGATCCACCCGCTTCGGCGTCTTGGAGATGTCGTAGTTCAGGTTCTCCATGGTCTCGTTGATGTAGTACATCACGGTGTTTTCCGGGATCACGCCATGGTCCAGGGCCCCGAACTCCACAGCTTCCGGGATGGTCATCTCATTGTCCGTCAGCCAGTTCCGGATGCTGCTCAGCACCAGCGTTTGGAAACGGGTGTAGGAGCGGTTGATCTCCGCACTTTTATCCCGGAAGTACCAGCTCATGTCCTTCACATCCGACAGGAAGCTGTCAATAGACAGATCCTGGTCCAACGAGCCCATGGACAGCCAGTGATTCACCATGCGGGTCAGGTGACGATCCAGCTGCACCATCCAGCCGAAGTTCTTGCGTTCTTCAAACTCGTCAGTGGACTTGTACTTCACGTAGTTGCGGACAAAGTCAGCAAAGTCAGCGAAGCTTTCTGCCGAAGAGAGCTTCTCGTACGCCTCCCGGAAGGGCGTGCTGCCGATGATGGGATGCAGCAGCGTGACTGTGTTCTTGTACAAGGCCAGCGGTTGGTCCAGCTGGTTCGAGTACTTGGCCAGGATCTTGAGGATGGCGTTATCCTCGCAGAGTTCTGTCAAGATCAGGCCATCTTCCACCTGGGTCTTGGCGGGATCGCTGAGCGACTCCACAAACGGTGCCATGCGGCTCTTCGTGCGGTCTTGGGCTTCGACGGCCATGCGTTCAGCTTCTTCACCTTCATAGATGAAGCTGCGGTAGGCTTGCGTATGAACAGTGCGGTCCATGGTTTCCCCTTTCAGTGTCTTGGGTTCGAGCTGGGTAGGTGTTGAGATGACCGGGCTGGGAGCAGGTGCCATGGGTGCGCTGGCCATGGGGGTGATCTCCGTGATCCGGGCAGCGGGTTCTGGCATGGTGGGCTGGACAGTCCGACGATGGCGTGAGACTGCGAACTGCGCCGGCAACTGAGGTTCTTGGCCGGCCATGCCCAAGGTGGTCTGTCGCATTCCCAAGGGCGAGGGCTGGCGCTGCATCAGCTGCGCATGGTGCGACTGCGCCGTCGGGTGACCAGGCACCATGCCGCGCATGGGTGTAGCGTGCTGCTGAGGCTGCTGGCGGTGTCCCATAGTCATCCGAGGGGCCATCCGGATCTGATCCAACATGTTCACGTACTGTTCATAGTACTTCACGTTGGTATAGATGGCCGACTGGATCTCAGACGGCAGCCGCTGCATGTTCTGCGGGTTCTGCATGAACGCATAGCTGCTGAACGCCGTTACGACATCACCGATGGTTTTCTCGATGAGCATCGTGTCCGTATCGCGGTAGCGCTCGGTGGCGATGTTACTGGCGATCGCCCCAGCGGCCAGGTTGATCAGGTACTCGTACTCGGTGTTATTCCAGTTATTCTGGGACAGCACATTGTAGGCATAGATCCGGACTGGACTTTGCGCATTGGCTTCCATGGACACCGTGTTGGCCACAACCGAAGCCAGCCACGGCAGATACGGCGTCATGCTCTCCACCATACACCGCTGCGGGCAGCAGGGCGGACGATCCGGCGGATAGGTCACCGGAACACCCAAGAGGTAGTCACACGGGATAATAGAGTACGTCATAGGAGTAACTCCTTAAGCAATCGCTTATAATTTAAAAAGTGGTGCATTCCGTTCCGCTAGGGCTTTGAACTTGGGATTTTCGATGAGGGTACCGGTGCGTTCATCAATGGTTACGAAGGGGTTGATTCGGACCATGGGGGTGGGATTGGACTTCGGAAGGTTCAGAATAGAGCCCGCAAACACCATGCTGATGTCGATCCAGTGCTCAGGCCCCGGTACGACACGCTTGTTGGTTTCTCGGCTTCCACCCCCTCGGGACTCTTGGAGGGATACGACCGAGGTGATCTTTGGATACAGGTGGTCACCGCTGTAGGCCACATGCTCACACACTTGCTTGTTGTCCGAGGTCAGTCTAAAGATGGCCCCCGGCTTGATCATCCGCCTCAGGCACTCTTGAACATCCTTCTCCGTGATAGGATACGCCCGTAGGACGGGATCTTCCGAGGCCAGGTTACGGGACGCGGCCTTGTTCAGCTTAAACTTCATCATCGTGAAGCCATACAGGATGTCGTACGCGACAGGCTGCAGGATCTCCAAGTTCTTCCCATACACGCAGAGTCCATCTTTCTCGTTCTTCACGATGAAATGGTCAATCGAGACTTGGATGAAGTTCAGCAGGTCAAAGTAGTTCTCAAAATAGAGTCCGTTCTCTGCCAGCTTAGCCTGGGCGGCATGATCGAGATAGGGCTCGATCGTTTCAAAGTGCTCCTTGATGGAATGGTACAGCCGGTTATGGGCATTGCCGCCAAAGCGGATAATGCCGATCAAAATCATCCAGTGACTGCAGTCATTGAACTCTTCTAGGTAGCGCTGCTGGACATACTCGATGTCCGTCAGACGAGGCGCGTCGTCCTCCTTAAAGTCCGGCATCATGCGATCCGGGAAATGGTCCAGCACATAGAACATACCGAAGATCAGGGCTTCGATGTTGGCCGTGACATGCGTCTTAGGCACCGCGACCCGGACAGGCGTGGGTCGGTAGATGGCACCGATATAGCTCTTCTTGGGCTGGATCCGGGTGGACTCGTAAATATTCCAGGTGTCCGGTGGAAATGCTTCCGAGGTAATCGTCCGGTAATCTCCCAGCACGGGCACGTATTTCGCATAGCGCTGAAAAGCACCCGTGTAGCCATAGCGTGCAATGAGGTAATGGACCAGGATGGTCTTTGCACGGGTAACTTGATCCGAGACAGGGATCTTGTTCTTGCTGGAGTTCTGGTAGATCTCCGAGTGGACGATGTAACGGGAGACGTTCTCCCCGTTGATCTTGACCGTCTGGTGCATCCGGAAGAAGTTGTTGCGAGCTTGGGCTAAGCGCACAAACAACGTATTGCCATTCACCGTAAACACTTTGTCCGACAAGACTGGCACCAGGTGATTCTCGGTGCCACTGATCATGATCAACCCGCCCTCTTTCACATAGGGCAGGTAAACGTGCTTGACTTCCTCCTTCTTAACTTCCACGCCATCCTTGAGCATCGTGTACTCGAAGATGTAGCGTACCAGGTATTTACTGGTCTTGGCCAAATCGAACTTACGCTTATTGTCAGAAGACCGCATCCGGATGACTTCTTCGTATTCTTCTTCTGGCGTGCAGCGTTCGTACCGAACATAGCGGAAACACGGATGGATTCCCACATAGATCGAACGGATTTGGGCGTCGATGTACTCTTCTAAGAATGGAATCACCTTCGTTGCGTAGCCACGCATGACAGATTCATTCATTTTGGGAGTATAGCGCTGGGTCATCCTTGAGAAAAGCGGATTCAATCTCACCTCCTTGAGACGTAGTCGCGGCAAACGCCACGACATATATACCGCTTAGTATTTTTTAAGCAGTGCTCCGACTGCGTTGCACCATGAAAACAGCGCCCAGGCCCAGCAGGATCCCCGGCAGCAGCTTCACGCCTTCTGAAACCACCTTCATGAGCGTGGACTGCTTTTCGTAGTGGTTCTTGCGCTTCTTCTCCTTTCGGTCGTATTCCGCTTTCATGCGTTCCAGTTCGTCCTTACGCACCAGGTCGTTTTCCCCATAGTAGTCCTTACGGGAGGCTTCCCGTTGGGCATAGAGGTCCTTGCGTTCCAGGTCACGCCGCGCAAAGCTTTCCTTCTGGGCTTCTTGCATGGCCTTCATCAAGGTTTCCATCGTGTCGTTCTGGCGACGGATGGCTTCTTCAAGGGCCGCATTGCTCACGTTCAGCATGGCCTGAAAGGTCTTGGTCATGGCCGTGAGCTTCTCCTCCTGAAGCATCTCCAGTTGGTTGTCGTGCTTGCTGACTTGGATCTCGCGCTCCTTGTGCTTAAGCTCACTCTTGAGCCGTGCTTCCTCGGCTTCTAGTAAGCGTTCCGGATTGCCATTGGACTCGGCCTCATAACGTGATGCATAGAGGCCCAGCTTCTCCCGAGCTTCCTGGACGGTCATGAAGGCTTGGTTGGGGACCAGATCCGTCTTACCCTTGGTGGAGACCCATGAATAGACCCCGGAGTCTCGCTTATGGTCCACGATCGTGGGAATCTCGATGATCTGCTTACCCGCGTACATGAAGTACATGGGCACTTCATGCTTGTTATCCACCACCGTGACCATCACGCCACCATGGGTGTGGGCGATCCGTGCGGCATCCAGGTTATTCTGGGAAAAGCCTTCGTTGCTGTTGGGATGGGCGGACAGCATGCCGTGCTTATGGGCTGATGCCACCAAGTCCAGTTCCCGGACATAGCACTTATCTGCGATGTTCAGTTCTTCTTCCGGCAGTCGGATCACCTTGACAAACGTGAAGTTGTTCAGCAGGCTACGGTCCTGGTTCACTCGGATGTACTCCTGGATGCATTTCACAATGCAATCCGCTTCCTTGCTGACGGTCACGCCTTCGTTCAGCATGCTGGTGACCAGGTCTCGGGTGGCCAGCATGGAGTCGCTACAGCGGACATGGTATGTGATGCGGATCTCCAGGTGGGGAGCGTGGTTACTGACTGCCCGACGTTCTGGATGAATGGCAAAGACTGCATTGCCTTGGTTCTTCACGTAAATCATCCGGGTGGTGTAGTTCGTGTACTGCTGCTGCATGGTGAACGCGCCCGACGGCAGGCTGCCATCTTTGACATTGTATTCAATCTTGGTGTGGGCACCATGGGGACGCACTGGGTGCTGAAGACTTACGGTGTTATCAATATGCATGGCCATGATCACTGCTCCAAAGAAAAGTAAAGCTTAAAGCGGTTAAGGTATCAAGTCAGATATATAGCACTCAAACCGGCTTAAGAAAAGCACAGGAGGGGCACTGCCCCTCCTGTGCTCAGTGCGGGTCAAGGAAGTAAAAGAGGAACACCAGTTCGTCATGCTTGTCAGCCACGAAGTCCATCAGGACTTTGCCCAGCTTGGCCTGGTTCAGACCATAGTGCTTGTTCTTGCGGAAGTGCTTCAAGGTAACCGGATCAAAGTGAAACTGGACCGGTTTCTCGTCATGCTGGAGCGCGATGACCTGCTTGAGGATCTGGACATTCACCAGCGCTTCTCGGGTGGCCGTGGTCTTGGGCGCAGTCTGGAAGAACTTCAGCAGTTCCGAGAACTTCTCCTTGTCCGACAAGCGGTCATCCTGATGGGTCAGGACCAGGATGATCTTCTCCCGGTATTGCTTCTCCAGGAAGGCTCGGTAGGCGGCTTCCTTGTTACCGATCCCCACCATGAAGGCAGCCCCCATGTGGAAAAGGGAAGAGGTCGAGATCCGGAAGGTGGTCGTGGGGATCGGATCCGAGTGCTTGGCAGCGATCACGGCCGAGGGCGTGTCCGGTTGAGTCGGAACAGAATCCACCACACACAGCGTGTCCGGTGCATCCCCTTGATCCGGGATCGGGGCATTGGAAGCGGTGGTAACAAAGGGCGTATCTTGGATGGTCATGACGGTCATGATGGTGTCCTGAGGTAAAGGGGTCATGCGATAGA
>Ga0268298_10002263_pt1 | contig 21196 bp, 23 predicted proteins | sample WWTPWeurt_MetaG_FD_194462 | JGI IMG/M metagenome (GOLD analysis project Ga0268298, IMG submission 194462) | Activated sludge microbial communities from WWTP in Nijmegen, Gelderland, Netherland - WWTP Weurt | ecosystem: Engineered > WWTP > Aerobic digester > Activated sludge | place... | reverse complement strand
TGATCACACGAGACGACGCCTGGAAGCCGCGCTGGGCGAGGATCATGTTCGTGAATTCTTGAGCCATGTCCACATTGGAGGCTTCGAGGTGACCGGCTGCGATCGAACCGCGACCGCCGCTGGATGCTGCTCCGATCTCAGGTTCACCAGAGTTTAGTCCCGCCACGAAGGTGGTGTCCTGGCTTTTTACCAGACCGTTGGGATTGGTGAAGCGTGCCAGCGCCAGCTGACCAAGCAATTCCGTCAGACCGTTCGAGTAGACGAGGGAGATCTGCCCGTTGGTGGGGGAGACATACACGTCGGTCACAGAGCCGGCTGCCAAACCATCCTGACTGGTGATCGTGGCGGTGGTGACGGCGGTCAGTTGGGTCATCCCATTGAAATCAAAGGTCACGGGGATCGGGCTTGTTGAGCCTGCCGACCCGGGGATGGTCGCGGGGGTGGTTACGGCTGGCGGGGTGGTGGCTGAGATCTGTCCGCTCGCATCAAATGTGACCGTACCGGTTCCGGTGCCAGCCACAGCCGGTGTAACGGAGGTATCCATCACCTGCCAGGTCCAAACATTGGTCGGGGCGCCAGCCACGCCGCCGCGGGTAAAGCGGACCGCGGCATTTTGCAGCGCACCAAGCGAGTCGTAAACTGCGATCGAGACGGTGGTCGTCCCGCCGCCATCTGTGCTGGCGCTCAAGTTACCGCCGAGCAGGACATTTCCGGTTGCGCGGGCAAGCGACTTGGTGGAATCCACTTGAATATCATCCACGGGGGCGTTCGTGTCCACGGTGCCGGTGGTGCTTGCCGCCCAACCCTGGGCGCGCATGCCGCTTGCCGCATTGACGAGGAAACCTTCAGCATCCAGACCCATTGAGCCTTCGCGTGAATAGCGGCGTCCGGCGTCCTGACCGTAGATGAAGAAGCCATCGCCTTCGATACTCAGATCCAGGTTGCGGCCTGTGCTTTGCAGAGTACCTTGTGTGAAATCGGGGGAGACAAAACCCATGCCAACGCCGAGACCGATCTGAGTGGGGTTGATACCGCCGGTGGTTGCAGAGGGAGCCGCGCCGGGCGACATCATCTGAGCGAACTGGTCCTGGAACAAAACACGGCTGGATTTGTACCCCGTGGTATTGGCATTCGCCAGGTTGTTGGAAACGACATCGAGATATTTCTGGTGCAGGTTCAAAGAACTGATAGCGGTGAACATTGAGCGAATCATGATATTTTCTCCTATTGGTTGTTTCAGGCTTCCTCCAGGAGGGCCGGCCTGAATTGAATTGTGAAATTGAAGAACTGACTATCCTTTGATATCGATCGAGGATTTTTGATCCACGTTTGCCGGGTCGGCAAAAACGACACTGTCGATCTGGGTGAACACACCTTCGCCGCGCTGATCCTTATCCAGCGCCGTGATGACCGTTCGGCTTTGGACGTTGACAATGAAAGCCAGGTCGTCCACCATCACCAGCGAAGATTTTCCGCCGCGTTTCTCTGCCTTATCGATCGCATCTGAAAGGCGGTTCACGTTATCGCTGTTCAGGTTGATATCGCGGCTTTGCAGGCGGTTCTGCGCGTGATTGGAAAAACGCACGCGTTGTACATTTTCAAGGGTCTGCAGAAAACTGATCCCATCGGTGGCGGCTGTGCTCGCGGCATTGGATGCGGTCGTGTTCGTCTGCGCTGCGGTCTGCGCGCCGACCCCGCTTACCCGTCCAAGTTGGACCTGGAACGCATCAGCCATGATCATTCTCCTTTAACTTCGACCACATCAAGCAGGTCGATCACTTCATCGCCGATGCGGATCTGCGGGTTATCCACTTCGGTCACCACGCCTTCCACCACGCCTTCGATCACTTTCCCATCTGCGCGGTTGGCCTTCACGACCTTGCCGACGAGGCTTGCCAAATACGCGGTCTGACTCATCGTCGATACGTTCTGCATCGATGAGTTGATGCCGCGCAATTCCTGCAGCGAGTTCAACTGCGAGAACTGCGACATCATCTCCGCATTATCCATCGGCTCCAGCGGATTCTGGTGCGTCAACTGCGCCAGCAGGATCTGCATGAACTGGCCGGAATCAAGTTCATTGCTGGCTGTGTTCGCCGCGGGCGAATTGTTCGCGGCCACCTGATAGGTGCTGAGTACATTATTTACTTCCATGCGCTATCTCCTTTGCTTTGAATTTTTCAAACTAAATAATCGATCTCACCGGTCGAACCGATCCGTTGCGGGCGTGCCTGCTCGTTTACTGGCGCGGGCTGCGGCGCTTCCCGTCGTGGATTTTGAATGAATTGCTGGCTCTGTTTGAAACCACCTCCTTCATGAGCGGGTTGATGTTGCTGGCTGATATTCAGATTCGTTAACTGCACGCCCGCATCTTTCAATGACTGGCGGAGTTGATTCGCCTGCGATTCAAGCAGCTGGCTTGTGCCCGTCTGCTCGGTGAAGAAACTCACGCTCACTCCCTGCGCGGTGTGGGTCATCTGCACTTCGATCGCTCCCAATTCTTCCGGGTTCAGCCGAATGCGAATGGAAGTCTCACCGCTTTTTACGCGGGTCTTCATCTGGCTTGTGATCTGCCCGACCACATCCATATTGGCTGGGTCGATCCTGTCATTGGAAGAACGCTCCACCATTTTTTCGCTGGTCAAACTTTTTTCCACTGAAGTGGGAGCGGGCATCGGCTCCAGGGATTCCCTTTCGGTCTCTTTGGCAGATGTGTTCACTTCGAGCGGAGAGGACTCAACAGCTTTGACCTCGGCTGGGACATTCTCACGATTCAAAACGACCGGATCATTCTTAACCGTCGGTTTGAATCCGCTTTCAGAGATATTCTTCGCTGGTTCATTCTCCGCTTTCATCTCCTGCGCTGGCAACTCTGCTTTCTTCACTTGCAGGGGAGTTTCCACTACAGCCGGAGAGGATGGCGAAACATTGTTTTGCTTTTGCTCAACAGCGGCCGTCGCTTTGCCCGTTGTTCTCTGATCTTCATCTTGCGGTCGCGCCTCAGACCCAGTGACCTTTGGCAAGGGTGTATTTGCAGCGATAACAGACTCTTTTTCAACGCTGGCTTTCACTTCCTTGTCGGTAGTGACATTCGCTTTGACATTGGCTTCGGTAAACTTGTTGACAGAAGTCTCTTTGAGTTGCGCGGCAGCATCCTGCGGGCGGACGTTCTTTACTTCCGTGGCCGCTTTATTCACGTCTGCCTTGGGCTGAGTTCGCTGGAGAGGTTCCGCTTCCACCGATGTTAACTTCGATGTCTGGGCTTTCACCGCATCCGCAGCTTGAGGAAATGTCACTTCGAGTTGCGCTTCGGAGGGCTTGTTCGTATCCGTTGCCTGAGCTTGTGTCTTGGGAACTGGCGCAGGGCGGTCATCATCGAACATTACTTTGCCCTGCTCTACTTCAGCGCGTTGAGTTTCAATGTTGCGGGTATCAACCGGTTTGGTCTTCACATCTTCTGTGGCTTTGATCGCAGGCTGCGGGCGGACCGTTTTTTGTGGTTCGACAGAATTTGATTCTGTGCCGGCTGCGGACTCAAAATTCACAACAGGGTTATTTGTGGAGGAGTTTTTTTGCTCAACTTCAGCAGGCGCGGCTGGTCTTAGGGTTGCTTGCACTGGCTGGCTGGTCGTTGATGCCGCATTTTCGACTTGTTTTTCATCGGTCAAGCGGATCGGTTGCAAGTTGGCAGGCTGCTGTTCCGCTGCGGCCACTTCAACCGGCTGTGACGTTCTGGCGGCGGGTTGCTTCATCGCGCGAAACGGCTTTGCTTCAGCAGGCAAATCATTGCCTTGCTTCAACATTCCCGGGATTTGTTCAGGCTTGGGCATTTCAGTTTCAAAGACATCGGTCTTTTGAACGGAGAATTCCTTGCCGGATACAAGTGACTGAGCCGCCTGCGGATTTTTTTGCGGTGTGGTGAGGGGCTGAATGCCGGAGGTAGATTGTGTCACTCGGGCAGGGTCAACCGCCGTGACGGTTGATGCGCTTGTCGAAGCAGAGGTCGTTTCACTTGCGGGTTGAGTCCCTGAAGCGGGACCCGTCATCGCCGGCGGAGTTGTCACAAAGAGAGCCGCGAGGGGCAGTGCGTTGGTTTCCTGCTCCTGCTTTAATTTCTTTTCTTCGCTCTTCAAGACTTCTCCGAACGAAAGCGCTGTTTCAGAGTCGCGTGAAGTTGTTGTGCCAGATGCGCCTTCGAGAGCGGCGGGTGGAATGGTGGGGGGGAGGATGAGAGACATCATTATCTTGCCAGCGTTTTGAGAAGCAACAATTTTTTAGAGACGGCCTGGCTGATCGCCTGATATTGAATGCCAGCTTCAGACATGTCTGCCAATTCAAGATCGATATCCACATTGTTCTGGTCGGCGCGCAGTGTGCCGCCAGGGCGCAGCTCAGATTGAAAGAACATTCCCTGTTCGGCTGTGGTGAGATGATCTTCATCGGTGACCTTCATCGGCAGAAGGTGATGGTTATCCACCAGCCGAGTCAGGGTTTCCTGAAAATCAACGACCTCTGCCTGGTATCCGGGAGTGTCGATGTTGGCGATGTTGCGGCTGATGGCTTGTTGTTTCAGGCTCAACCCATTGAGCGCAGCCTTGGCCGTGATGGAGGAGATATCAGAAAAAAGTGAATCACTCATTTCATGCCTGCCATTCATTACTGGAGTTGAAGTAACCCAATACTCGATTGACGTACGTTTGTGTTTCCTGATAAGGCGGGATGCCGTTGTATTTATCCACGGCACCCGGGCCGGCGTTATATGCCGCAACCGCCAGCCGGACGTTGCCGTTGTAGCGGTCTAATAATTGACTGAGGAAACGTGTGCCGCCTTCGATGTTTTGCGCCGGGTCGAGAGAATTGCTCACGCCGAGCCAACTGGCGGTGGAAGGCATGAGCTGCATCAATCCCTGCGCGCCGGCAGACGAGACCGCATTGGGGTTGAAGTTTGATTCAGCCTTGATGACCGCCTGCACCAGCCCCGGGTCCACGTTGTATTTTTGAGCAGCCTGATTAATGAGGCTGGAGAAATCTCCGCTGACGGGCTCTCCGCTGGCAGTTAAGGTGGACTCGCTGTTTTGTCCCTTGGTCTCGATCTGGCTTAGCAGCTTCTCAAACAGGGTGAACATGAGATTCTGCATGACAGATTGGATCTGACCGGTGAAGAAGGAGTTATCCATGATAGGTTATGCTCCGTTCTGGCTGCGGAATGCGCGGGCGATATAGATGTCATCCTGCGCCTGAGATTCGATCTGAAGCTGCTCGGCTATATATACTTCATGGCGTTTGCGCTTCAGGATCTCCAGGGTCTCTTCAGCTTGTTTGGCTTGCACCAATTTCATGCGGGTCTCTTCGATCTCTCGGGCTTGCTTTTTGAGTTCGAGCACAACCACTTCAATGTGCTTGTTGATCTGCAAAATGTTCAAGCGCAAGAGGTTGATCTCGACCATGTCCATATCGCCGGTTTGAGCCGCGCTTAATTGTCCGAGCAGGCTTTCCTGGTAGTGTTTGAGCGAAGAGTGCAGGTCCTGGGTTTCCTGGTGGATGGCCGTCAACTTTCCCAGTTCGATCTCCAGTAGTTCCACTTTTCCGTGACGGAGATCCAAAACATTTTGCAGTGAAAATTTGGGTGACATCATGTCGTACCTCGATTAGTTGACGGCTGAGATCTGGCTGATCTCGCTCATAAATTGGATGGTGCTATTGAATGCGCTGACTTCGGAACGTCCTTGCTGCAGGAAGCGATTAAGCTCAGGGATCACGAGCAGGGCGGTATCGGCTTCGGGATCGGAGCCTTTGACATAAGCGCCGATATTGACGAGGTCACGAAACTTTTCGTAGACCGCGAGATTTTTGCGGGCAAAGGCTGCGAGTTGTAAATGTTCTTTGCTGGTCAATGCCGGCATCACGCGGCTGACACTGTTGAGCACATCAATGGCGGGGTAATGATTTCGGGCTGCCAGGGTTCGGCTGAGAATGATGTGTCCATCCAGAATGCCGCGTACTGCGTCGCAGATCGGTTCATTGAAATCGTCGCCTTCCACCAACACGGTGAAGAAACCGGTGATCGACCCTGTTTCGCCTTTGCCTGCGCGTTCGAGTAGTTTGGGAAGCAGGGCAAAGACCGAGGGGGTGTACCCTTTGCTGGCGGGCGGCTCGCCGATCGAAAGACCGATCTCACGCTGCGCCATCGCAAAGCGGGTGACCGAGTCCATCATGAACATCACATCCATGCCTTCGTCGCGGAAGTATTCTGCAACGGTCATGGCGACCGAGGCAGCCTTCAAGCGCATCAACGCGGGCTGGTCCGATGTGGAGACGATGATGACCGAGCGCGCCAGACCTTCAGGTCCGAGATCTCTTTCCAAAAATTCGCGTACTTCACGTCCGCGCTCGCCGATCAGGGCGATGACGGAAATGTCGCTTTCAGAGTTTCGGGCGATGGAGCCAAGCAGGGTGCTTTTGCCTACGCCGCTGCCTGCGAAGATCCCCATACGTTGTCCCTTGCCGCAGGTCAGCATGCCATCGATGACCCGCACCCCGGTCACCAGCGGCTCTTCGATTGCGGCGCGTTGAAGAGGGTGGGGCGGAGTCTGGTTGATGGAGGCATGGCTTGAGTGCTTGAGCGGACCCTTGCCATCGATCGGTTCTCCCAATCCGTTCAGAACACGCCCAATGAGCGACCGCCCGACTGGAGCCTTGAAGGTTTGCGAAACCGAGCGGACGACGCTGTCGGGCTGGATCCCTTCCATATTTCCCAGCGGCATGAGCAGCATTCGGTTGTTGCGGAAGCCGATGGCTTCTGCCAGCAGCACAGATTTGTTGCTGGTCTGGATCTCGCAGACCTCGCCGATCTGACAATTCAGCCCCATGGTTTCCACGGTCAGACCAACAACTTGCACAACTTTCCCCGTGATCGATAACGGGTTGAGCTGCGTAAGCGCGTTGCGAAAGCGTGAAAGGTCAGGGCTGACTTTTTCCATGATCTACTCTTCCGGGGTTTCTGTTTCATCCAGTGATTTCAAGATGGCGTTGAGTTGTGTTTCCACGCGTCCATCCACTGTGCCAATATTCCCTTTGATCAGGCATCCGCCTGGGGTAATGCTGTTGGATGCAATGACCTTCACCGGCTCCCCGTGGATCAGCATTTGTTGTTCGCTCCAGTAGGAGTCTAGTAATCTTGCATCGTTGGGGTTGAGGAAGACCTTTAATGCTCCGAGTCCGTGAGCGTTTTCCATGACCCGGCTCAAGTTGGCGTGCAGGGCTTGTGCATTAAGTTTTGCACCTTCGCCAAACATTTTGCTGGAAATATCTTTCAGCATATCGATTAGGATCTGTTCGCCCTGGGCAAAGAATTCCTGTTTCCAGTTTTCGATCTCTTCGACAGTGGCATGCACAGCCTTGAGCGCGTCTTCGATCTCCGCTCGGGCTTCGCGTTGTCCCTGCTGAAAGCCCACCTGCTTTTGCTCTTGGATCTCAGCCTCAGCCTGCAGCAGAATATCGTCCGCTTCAGCTTGCGCGGCAAGGATGATCTCTTCAGCCTGATGACGGGCGCGTTCAATGAGCAGGGCGGTCTCGTTTTCTTCCAACTGCTGTAAAGACGGCTGGTTCGAGACCGGAGCCGGGCTTTGCACCTTCCACGACTTGTCGAAGGGAGTGTCGGTGACTTCAATGAAGTTCCACTCCGCCGGATTCACTTTCGATTGCACCTGTCCCAATTGCCCGGGCTGCCACGAAGCGAACTTAATATTCTTCGACTTCACAGCCTTTCCGGTTGCAGCGGATTTGGTTGTCAGGCTGTTAGCATCCAGGTTTTGGAAGATGGAAAGAATTTCTTCCTTGTTAATGCTTGGCGTGTTGACGGTGGAGTCGGCATCAAACTCTGGCGGATTCCACGCAGCGGGGGTCTCATTTTGACTTGCTTTATACAATGACTTCATTTTCCCCTCCGCCGCCGGCGATGACGATCTCGCCTGACTCTTCCAGTGATCGGCAAACATCCACGATCTTTCTTTGGGCTGTGTAAACATTCTTAGCCAACTGCGGACCAAGGATGTCGATCTCTTCTTTCAAGTTTTCGCGCGCGCGTTCCGAGAGATTGGAAAAGACCTTCTCTCTCAAACGATCCGGCGCACCTTTGAGCGCGAGAGCCAGGTCAGCCTTGTTGATGTCTCGCAGCACACGCTGCATGGCACGGTCATCGAGTTTGATGACATCGTCAAAGGTGAACATGTTGGCGCGGATCTCTTCCACCAGTTTGGCATTGGTGGTTTCCAAGGCATCGAAAATGGATTTTTGCGCGCCGCGGTCCACCTGGTTGAGCACCTTGACCAAAAAGGTCACGCCGCCCGTGGCACGAAAATCCGCTTCGTTGATGACGCTGGAGAGTTTGCTCTTCAGGCTTTTTTCCACCTGTTGAACGACCTGCGGAGAGACCCGGTCCATGGCTGCGAGCCGCAGTGTAACTTCGATCTGGATATCCTTTGGCATGCTCGTCAGAATATCGGCAGCGACTTTGGCTTCGAGATACGAAAGCACGAGGGCGATGGTTTGCGGCATTTCCTCCTGAAGCAGCGATGCCACTTCAGTGGTGTTTGCGTTCTTCAACATTTCGAAGGATGAAAGCTGTTGATGAACAGAGATACGTTCAAGGATCTCCGTTCCTCTGCGCGGACCGACAGCGCGTGCCAAAAGCTGGCGGGAATATTCGATGCCGCCGCGCATTTCGGAAGTGTCTGACATGCTGAGTTCGCAGGCTTCACGCAGAGCCTCGCGGCGTACTTCCGGCGAGACCATGCCCGGCTTGCCAAGCACCATCAACACCTGTTCGATCTCGCCCTCATTCAGGTATTGAAGCACCCGGGATGACCGGTCTACGCCAAGCCCAAGCAGGAGCGCCGATGCTTTCTCTATGCCGGTGGTCATGACTTCTTTCCTTCGTTCAACCAGATCTGAATGATCTCAGCGACTGTTGCGGGATTTTCTTCGGTAAGCCTGGTAATGATCCGCGCGTTCTGTTCTTCATCAGATGATCGGGCGGTCTTGGACCGAAGCTGAACCACCACATCTTCATTACTTTCCACTTTGGGATTCATGGGCATTACACTGCCTGTGCCGCCATCTTTTTCGGCAAGGCGGGAGAGCGCTTGAGACAGGTCATCTTGCAACTTCATGGCTGCTACCTTGTAGTCAGGCTCACCAAGGGCTGAGACTTCTCCCACGGGCAGCATCACGGGCTTCCAGGTTTCCTTGGATGCGTTGCGTGTGTTGTTGATCAACCGCAGGATGAAGAAGAGCAGGGCGAGAACCACCAACCCCGCCGCAACTCCGGCGCCGATGCGCAGGTAAAGTTCCTGCTGCTGTTGTTGAGCAAGCTCGGTGCTGAGCGCATCCAGTGCGGTGCGGTCGAACGCAAAAGATTCCACCGCCACCTGATCGCCGCGGGTTGTATCAATTCCTGCTGCAACCTGAACCGCAGATCGAATGATCTCCATTTGCGCGGCGTCGCTGATGTTATCCACCATGACAGAAACTGAGATGCGGCTGACCTTGCCCGGCGCGCTGACTTCGTGCGACTGGACCTGGCTGACCTCATAGTTCAATGTTTCTTCACTGCGCTGGTAACTTTCAGACCCCGAGCCGGTGGTGGTTGCAACGGGTGTGGGCAGGTTTGATGTAGCGCCCGGGACGCCCCCGGTCGTGCCGCCGCTGCTCGAGACTTCGTTGATCACCTGCGAACTGCGGATCGCCACTTCGGTGGGGGAGTATGTGTTCGATGTGACTTCGCGCTGGGTCCAGTCCATTTCAACGGTGGCTTGCACAACCGAACGATTGGGACCGAGGATCTTATCCAGAATGGCTTGCACTTTTTTCTGTACTTCGAGCGCGTAGGCATTCTCGATCGAACGCTGCTCATCCTTCATGGACAAGTTCATTTCGTTTTCAGAGCTTTCGCCAGAAGCCAGCAGGTTGCCGTTGCCATCGACCACCACCACGTTCTCCGGTTTCAACCCTTCCACACTGCTTGCGACCAAATGTGTGATCGCCCGTACCTGCGAGTCGTCCAGCACCTCGCCGGGGTTGATCTGCATGGTCACAGATGCCGTGGCAAGTGATTGGACCGACGTGAGCAGGCTCTTTTCAGGGATCACCAAATGGACACGTACTGCTTTCACAGCTTTAATGCTGCCAATGGTCCGCTCCAACTCGCCTTCGATGGCGCGTTGATAATTTACTTTTTGTGAGAATTCTGTCATCCCCAGCATGGAACTTCCGCTGAACAACTCATACCCGACCGTGCTCGATTGGGGCAACCCTTCGCGAGCCATCAATAAACGTGTGGTGTACACCTGGTCACTGGGTACTTCAATGGTGCCGCTGCTCTTGAGCTGATAGGTAATGTTGTTCTCGTCCAACTTCTGAACGATCTGGGCTGCATCCTCTTCACTGAGACCTGTGTAAGCCACAGAGTAGCTCGGCGTATTCGCCCAACTTACCAGCACCGGGGTCAGGATCAACATGGACAATACAAGCGCAGCCATGGTGATCTGTTTCCCAAGGCTTTGCTTTTTCCATAACGTCACGAATTGTTGTTGAACATTGGTAAGCATAAGTAAAGTCCCGGATGATTTTTAGACTTGCATTCTCATGATCTCGCGATAGGCTTCGACCAGTTTGTCGCGGATGCCGAGCGCTACATTGAAGTTCACATTGTTCTCTTCCATCGCGATCATCACCGTGTGCAGATCCACATCTTCGCCGCGTGCCATTTGCTCAACAAGGCTGTCTGTATTCAGCTGTGATTGGTTGAGCGTATTGAGCATGTCTTCAAATGATTTTGTGATCTGCTGGGTGTTGCTGCTGGCAGAAGGTTTCTGCGTGGCATTGATGTCTTGAATGACGGGGATGGGTCTGGAATTAATGGGGGAGATAGCCATGATTACCTGCCGATCTCAAGCGCTTTGAGCGCCATGCGTTTTGAAGCTTCCACTGAAGCAAGGTTCGCTTCATAAGAACGGGTGGCAGAGAGCATATTGGTCATTTCAACCACGATGTCCACATTGGGAAGGGTGACAAAACCTTCAGCGTCGGCATCGGGGTGGGTCGGGTCATATACCCTCGGTCCAACTTCAGTATCCGTTGTGACCTCAGCCACTTTGACGCCGCCCTGCAGGCTCGTTCCATCCTGCCTGCGGCGGGCAGCCACCAGCTTGGGCAGAAAATCATTTTGTTCTTCCGGCAGGAAGACCACATCCTGGCGTTGGTAGGCGCCGCCTTTTTCGGTGCGGGTGGTTTGCGCGTTGGCAATGTTGTTCGAGATCAGGTCCAGGCGCATTCGCTGTGCCGTCAGCCCGGATAAACCAATTCGGAGGGAATTCCAGAAACTCATAATCTTCTCCTTAGTCGGTTCGATATTATCAAAGGAGGCGTTTTGCCACAGTAAAAGCAGTGTGAAGTTAAAATAAATTTTGTGTGAATAAAAACAAAACGCCTATTTCCTTTCGGAAAGGCGTTTTGTTATCTTTTGGGTTGTTTTTTGATAAAAATCGGCGATTTAGGTCAAGATGTTGCCGAAAGAGGTCGAGTATGTGGGGGCGACGGTCACAACCTGACGGGCGGAGATCTTTTCTTCGGTGGCGATCCATGCGCTGCGCAGCTCAGAAAGGGTGGTGATCGCGGAGTTGTAGTCACCTTTGCGAATGCAATCGAGGCACCATTGGTACAAGCGGAAGAGACCAGCGGCAACTTCAGGATAGTCCAGGTCAAGGGCATCGCGCAGCGCGCTGATGGTCTTGATCGCTTTTCCGAAATCCTGCTGCTCGCACGAGCGGATCGCCAGATCGTAGGTCATGATGACGAGGCGCAGCGGGCTGGCGTTCATTACATCCTGTTGCCGATATTGGTTGCGATAAGCTGTTTGAAACATGGTCTGAATCCTCGGTATTTTCGCGAATGCTATTTTGTTCTTACACTATCAGTTTCGGCTATGCCGTGTCGAACTTGAGTAAAGCTACATTAATTCGGCATAAAAATTTTCTGGTTCATTTGTTTACACGGGTCTGCACTGATCCTGCTTTTTAAAGCAAAGACGCAGAGCCGCAGGGGTGCAATGTGCGACCTTGCGTGATTTTGCCTGACAGGAGAACAGGACCTGTATCAAATGGTGAGCTTTAACAGATCGCTGATCTGGAGCTTTTGAAGTTCATTGGAAGGGATGGAGCGCAAAACCTTTTTGGTTTTTCTGTCTACCAGGAAAACGGTGACATTGTTCGTCGCTTCATCCACGCGGAAATGGATGGATACATTCGCCAGGCTTGCGAGTTCGTTGGCTGCCTTCTTGGTCTCGACCTGCGAACTGGCCTTGTGCGCCGCATCATTCACACGGACCTGCGCGGCTGATTCTGCTTGTGCCGCCGCCAGCGCCCGTGAGATGGCGCTGCCATCCGAAAGCTGTACTCCACTGATTGGTTTTATGGATGATTCGTTCATGGTTCACGATCCTTCCAGCCTTGAAAATTTTTCAAGATATGGATGTTGGAATCTTCAGGTCAAGTATCTAGCCCGAGGTGTTTACGTTCGAGCCGAGGTTGATGCCGAACATGGTGGCGGTGTTGCCAAGGTCAACCAGTTGTGCCTGATATTCAATGTATTGGTTGTACAGGGACTGTTTGCGAATTTCGAGCGAGGCATTGTATTTGGCAATGCGCTGATCGTAATCCTTGCTTTGGGTCTCAAAGGAACTCAAGGATTTTGTAAGCAGTCCGCTGGTGCCGGTGTAGCGTGAGAGCATGGTGTTCATTTCACCCATGCCCGCATCCAACAGGGCGGTGACATCCGCCTTGTTGTTCTTGATCGCATCGCTGAACTTGGTGCTGTCCAGGGTCAGCTTCATATCCTTATCGAAGGATAGACCGACTTCTTCAAGCCGTTTGTAATTTCCGGTGTTCGTGTAACTGCGGCTCATGCGGTAGAGCATGTCTGAGCGGAAATTGCTGAAGACGGTTTCACCGCTGAGTGGGCCGCGGGTGTAGGTGGTCTTGCCGTTCTCGGTCTTGGATGTGGATGCCATCTTGTCTTTTAGATGTGTGATGGATGCGTTGAATTTTGTGACCAACGCGTTCATCAATCCGAGGGCTTTATCGTTGTTCGCGGTGACGCTCAATCTGGCGCTCTTGCCTTCTGCGTCGCCAGCCAGATTGATGGTGAGCCCATCGACCACATCGGTCAAGTTGGCGTTGCTGGCGCGGGAGACGTTCATCCCGTTGACCGTGAACTCGGCATTCTGCGCGCTTTGCAGCAGGGTGTTGAAGCCCAGGCTCGCTCCATCGGTATAGATCATGGAGTGGTTCGCGCCGGTCTGCGAGGAGGTGAGTACCAATTGGTTGGAAACGATCGAAGCTCTGAAATCATGCCCTTCAGGTTGAAGAGCGGCGTTGATCGAGGCGACGATGCTTCGCTGGGTATCGCTGGTGCTGATCGAGATGGATGTGCCTTTGGCGGTGTAGTAGAAACTTGTGGTTTCCAATCCGCCGGATTTGTTCAGGGTGAGCGATTGTCCGCGCCCTGTATCGAACACACCATCGTTCATGGTCTGCCATTCAGAGGTGTAGCCGGTGGAGCCATCAGACTTGCGGACAGAGACCGCGTTACCATCGGCATCAACCAGGCGGAACTGGCGCACGCTGGATGAGTCACGCACCTGCAGGGTGTAGGTGCCGGTGCCAAGTTCCTTTTGACCGCTGGCTGCCGAAATGGCAGAGGCGGCTGTCAGGGAGGTGGATGCCACAAAGTCCGAGTACACGCCGGGCTCAGTTTCTGTTTGCAGGTTGGCTGTGCCCGTTCCGCCCATCCAGAAGGTTCCGCTCTTGTTAAGGGCGATATCCGGGCTGGCTGCGGCGGCGGTTGCGCGGCTGTGAGCCTTGGCAAGCTTGGTGACATAAAAATCGTAATCGGTTGCGGCGGCTGTTTCGCTGGTCTTGCTGATCGAGAGGACGGTCGTGCCGCTGGTGGCAGGGACCACACTTGATTTTGATGTGCTGGTGAGACCATAGGTCGATTGCGAACTGATCAAGGCCTGCATCGCGCTTTGCAGCGCGTCGAGGTTGGTCTTCACATCCGTGTACACGCCCTTGCGAACTTCGATACTATCCTTTAAAACCTGGATCCGCTTAAGCGGCGCACTTTCAGACTCGATCTGTGTCTTGATCGCTGTCTGAAATGGGACTGCCAGGTTCTTGATCGAGGCATCTATGGATGTGATCGTTGTTGCCATGGTTCACCTTCGTTTTGTTTGGGCCGCCTCAAGAAATTACTTTACCTTGAAGGGTTGTTGGGGAGGCGCCGGAGGCGCCTCCCCAATGAATTCGTATCGCTTGCTATGAAGGTCCCGTCATCCTAGCGGAAGAGGCTGAGGAGGTTCTGCGGAGCCTGGTTGGCTTGCGCGAGCATCGCGATCGCCGTCTGTTGCAGGATGGAGAACTTCGAAGCATTCATCTGTTCTTCAGCCATGTTGGCGTTCATAATGCGGTTGTAAGAAGCTTCCACGTTGACCTGGGCTGTAGCGACTGAGTCTTCCTTGAAGGTCAAGCGAGCCATCAGAGAACCGAGGTCAGAGATCGCGCTGGTGACCTTGTCGAGAGCGTTGTTCGCTGTGGTCATGTAAGCGCCAGCCTTGGAAGCGGATGACACGTCCACGAGGTAGCGATTGTCCGCTTTGTAGGTGAAGGCAGCCTTGTTACCAACGGACACACTTGCAACTGCGTTCAGGCGGATGGTCGCGCCGCGACCGGAGTTGTAATCAGCGGTGTTGTTCGCTGTGACGTAGGCGTAGGTTCCTGTCTGAGTGCCGGTGGCGTTCTTGGCAATTTCCATCGCCACGCCGGAGCCGTCATTCATCTCAACCTTGGCCTGTCCCTGCTTGATGTACTCGTACTCCATGGTCTGACCGACCACGAGACCGAGACGACCACTGACCAGGTTCAACTCAACACCGAGGTGGTGGTTGAGAGCGGTGGCGCTGTCTTGCACGATCATTGTGCCTGCAGCATCTGCCAAAGACTGACCGCTGACTGTCACTGAGCCACTGGTGCCCCAGGTATTGTCATCCAGGTTTTCAACCTTGTAAGAGATCGTGTCAAGAGTATCATCCTTGCCGGTGATCGTCACACGGAAGTGACCAGATGCTTCAGCCGCGGCTGTGCCGGTGGTGGCTGTGGAAAGACCAGAGACGCCGGTCAAGAGGGCGGTGGAGGCGGTCGCAGAACCGTGGGTGGCATCGGTCGCCTTGCCCAAAACCTCGAAGGAGTATCCACCGGTCGTAAGCTTGGTCATGTTGCCCAAGGTTCCGCCCTGGACGACCTGAGCGCCTGCGCCAACATTGACAAAGCCAGTGTCTGCACTGCTGACGGAGACCGCATCACCAACCTGGTTGGCGGAGAGGTTCAAACCAGCGGGGGCGAGGTTGGAAGCCATGCTCCAGGTCGTGGTTTCGCCTTCATCCACACCGGTCTGGAATTGCTTGGTGCCGGTGGTGATGTCGAGCAGTTTCACGCCGTTCCATTTGGTCTGGTCAACGATGTCTTGCAGCTGTTGAGCATAGGACGAAAGCTGGGTCTGGATCGTAGCGCGCTCTGAAGAACCGAGCGTATCGGAAGCAGCCTGCTCAGCCTTATTGCGCATTTGCACGATGATGTCGGTCATCTTGCTCAAGCCGCCTTCGGCGACGGAGAGCATGTTCTTGGCATCACCGATGTTGTCGAGCGTAACTTTCAAACCTTCCGAGCGGGCAAGCATCTTGGTGGCGATGGTCAAGCCGGCGGGGTCATCGGAAGCGCTGTTGATGCGCTTGCCGGTCGAGAGACGAGTCTGATGGGTCGCCAGTTTGGCGTTGATACCAGTCAGAGAGTTGAGGGAATTCAGAGCGCCGATATTTGAAGCAATGCGGGTGACATCTACAGTAGCCATTTCAAACCTCCATGTTTGAATTATAGGTAGGGGATCCTTCCCCTATTTTTTTGATTTTGACGATTGGTCTTACGATTTGTTGCGGATACGGACTTTTATGACGATGTGGTGGGTTTTCCGGGCGATCTACGCGATAAGCACCTCCTTAGTGCTGTTCTGAAATATTCAATTTTTCGATCATGTTTCTAGTTTCGGCAGACCCCTGCTTTACTTGAGGGCTGGTCGTAAAGACCGCATTAAATTTACCTTGCATAATCACAAACAGTGCTGAAAAGCCCCCCTCTTGATATATAATCACAAGAAAAAACAGGAGAATAGCCCATGCTCACAGATATGTCAGACAGAACGAAATCAGCCCTGCAAGTGATTTTTGTGCTGGCGCTTGTGGGCGGGGCTATTGCTTTTTTAACGTCTTTGGGGGTTTTTGCACCATCTGAGGGCAGCCGCCTTGTCTTTTTTGAAGTAAAAGCATCGGGCGGATACGCCAACATCACCCTGCGGGCTGGTGACGTGGTGATCGATAAACCGTCCACGGTGACCGTTCCCTGGTCGAAGACACTCCGAATCGACAGCGGCACGGAAGTGTATCTAACCGCTTCAAACCCATCAGAGACGGGTGAACTGAGCTGCCGCATCCTGCTGGATAACGGTCCCTGGAAATTGGAGAAGATCAACGCTCCGAAGAATGGTGTGGCCTGCGCGGGGATCGTCCCTTAACGCTCTCAGGGGGTCGGAGTTTCAAAAGCAGCAGGGATGGCGATTTGAGGTGTTTTCAGATTGGTTTGTAAATTTTCACGAAGTGAAAGATGTATGGTAAGTGAGCCTGCCTCTGTGGTTAGAGGCACCACCAGGCGCGGATATTCAAGGGTGGAGATCGAAGCGCCTTTGCCGATCAGCAAAGATGGCGTGGAAATGTTCGACTCGAAGCCGGCCTCAGCCAGTCTCATGCTCGCCTGACCGGTGATGACATTTCCCAACTCGGCGATGCCGCTCTGCGCAAGCGCGTTCAGCCCCTCAAATTTTTCTCCCATCAAAGCAGATGCAAACTGAATGGCAGATTCCTTAGACATGCTATAGAAGACCGTTCCATCTACAGCGCCGACCAGTGAGATGATGACGGTCGCATCATCGGTGCGATAGGGACCGTTCTCCAATTTCAACTCTCCGCGCTGAACCGGTCCATGCAATTCCATGTGCAGGATGTCATGGGCGGCGGTGACAAAAGGGTTTAGAAACTTAACATTCATGTTTCACTCCTGTTTATCCGGTGGCGAGGGGCGGTAATGAAGCATCCTGCGGAGCCGCAGGGGCTTTGATCGAGGAAATGAAATTATCTGCGAGATGAGCTTCGCCGGTCTTCTTTTCGCGTAATGCCAGATGAACGGTTAGCACGCCATACTGGGTTTCAAGCGGAACCACAACGCGGGGAAAATCAAGAGTTGAGATCTCAACTCCATTGCCGTTCAAGACCGTGGGGGTCGAGATGTTCGATTTGAATCCAGATTCGGAGAAGCGGATGGTAGCCTGCCCGCTGATCACATTCCCCAATTCTGCCACGCCGCTTTGAGCGAGCGCGTTAAATTCCTTGAATTCCTGCCCGAGGATCTTGGATACCATGTTCAAGCAGGTCGTAGTGGACATGCCATACATGACCACGCCGTACACATCGCCGATCAGGTTGATGAACACAGTAATGTCGTCTGAGGTCAGCGATGACTGTTGAAGGGTGATATCCTTGCGAACAGGGTTGGCTGCCACTTCTGTTTTTAGCACTTCAACGGCTGCCTGGATAAACGGGTTTAGAAATTTCACATCCACATTTCACCTCCATAAAGGTATGAGGACTTCCCAAATGGGATTTTGTTCGAGAGATTTTTTTGTTGCAGTTAAGGGACCTTCTATAAAGCTTTTCTGTAAAACGAGATCCCGAAATTTTCGAAGCCAAATTTGGATGAACCAGAGATGATCTCGGTGCCCCCCACAAAAAGGACACCTCCGGGCTTTAAAGCCTTGCAGAATTTTTCATACAACACATCTTTTGACTCTGTCGTAAAGTAGATCACCACATTGCGGCAAACGATCAGGTCAAAATTATTTTCAAAGGGCTCTTCCAGGAGGTTTTGCTCTTGAAAGCGAATGTTCCTTTGCAATTTCTCGTTCGCAAAGTGCGGGGCAATGGGGGAGACGTACTTCTGGCGCTGTGCAGGGGTAAGGTTGCGAATATCTTCCGGGGAGTAAGGTCCGCGTGCCTTGGCTTTCAACAGAGCGCCGCGGTCCAGGTCAGACGCCAGAATGGAATACTTCTGGTTGGGCGCGGCTTCGTCCATGAGGATGGCCAGGGTGTAGGCTTCGGCTCCGGTGGAGCAGCCCGCGCTCCATAATTTCATGGGACCACCTCCGCAATTTTTTAGCAGATAAGGCAAAATATCTTTGCGGACATTGTCCCAGCGGTTCAGGTCGCGAAAGAATTCGGTCACGTTGATGGTAAGGTAATTGCGGAAGCGTTCCATCTCGGCGTCATCGGTCACCACCAGATTGAAATAATCCTTCCAATTGGAGATGCGCGAGCGGACGAGCCAGGAGTCCAGGCGGCGCTTCATTTGCTCTTCTTTATAATTTTCAAGGTCGATCTTGAGCGTGCGTTTGATCGATGTTTTTACCTGTGAATAAACTTCAGCATCCATAACTATTTTCCTTACCTTGTTGATGTCAATTCGCGGATCGCGTTCTCAATGCCTTTTGCGATCTGGGGGCGCGGCAGGACGATGCTAGCCGCCCCGGCTTCAACCACACTGCGGGGCATGCCCCAAACAATGCAGGTACTTTCATCTTCTGCGATCACATATCCGCCGGCACTGTGCAGGATGGATGTTCCGATCGCGCCATCGCTGCCCATGCCGGTCAGGATCACGCCGATCATATTCCTGCCAAAATGCTTGTTCAGCGAATTGAGGGTCACATCCACCGCGGGGCGCACCCCGTGAACGGCGGGTTTCTGGTTGAGTACAACTTTCTCGTCTTCGTCAAAGGTCATGTGAAAGCCGCCGGGGGCGAGCAATACCTGGCCAACCATGAGCGCGTCGCCGGGCTCTGCTTCCTTCACTTTTAGCTGCGAGATGGTGTTGAGCCTTTCTGAGAGCGAGCGTGTAAATCCTGCCGGCATGTGCTGCACAATGACCACCGGTGAGGGCAGGTTGGCAGGCAACGCGGGGACTACTTCGCTCAGTGCTCCGGGCCCGCCCGTGGAGGAACCTATCAGAATAACCGGAGCCTGCTTCGAGTACGGTCGGACCGCTTTGTCTCCCTGGCTGGATGCCGAAGGGGAGGATGTTTTGAGAAGATAGGAAGTGGCATGTTTGACACGAGCCTTCGCCGCATGTTTGATCTTGGCGATGATCTCGCTCATTGCGGTGCGGATCTCAAGGCGGTTGTCGGGTTTGGGAATGAAATCCACCGCGCCGTACATCAGAGCTTGAATGGTTTCTGATGCGCCTTCCTTGGTGAGGCTGCTGACCATGATGACCGGCCGCGGGAAGTTTTTCATGATCTCGCGCAAGGTGGAAAGACCGTCCAGATGGGGCATTTCCACATCAAGGGTGATGACATCCGGCTGCAATTGCGGGATGAGACGCAGGGCTTCCCTGCCGTTACTGGCGGAACCGACAACCTGTATTTCGGGGTCTTCGTTGAGCTGCTGTATGATGGAGAATCGCATGAACGCGGAATCATCCACGACCATCACACGCAGCGATTTGGGGATATTGCCGTTGTCGGTCATATTTGCTCTATGCCAGCAGCTTTGTGATCGCCTTCATTACGCGGTCCTGTTCGAAGGGCTTCACAACAAAATCCTTTGCGCCCGATTTGACAGCTTCGAGCACGACAGATTCCTGCCCCAGCGCTGTGAGCATGATGACCCGCGCCTTGGGGTCGAACCCGACGATCTCTTTGAGCGCCGTCAGCCCGTCCATTTCCGGCATGGTGACGTCCATCAGCACGATGTCGGGGTGGAGTTCCTTGTAGCTTGAAACAGCCTTGAGTCCGTTCTCTGCCTGGAAGACTTCGTAGCCGTCGGTGCTGAGCATTTTGGTCAGGCGCACCCGCAGAAATTCTGCATCATCCACGATCAATACTTTTGCCATACTGTTACTCCTTCAGTTTTATATGTCATGTTCTTTTTCGCCGATGACGCGCACGGTGACGCGGTTATCGGCGACGTAAACGCGGACGGTCCGCCCGGTGTTTCCACCCACTTCTTCGGCGGCGACCTTTAAGTTCAAGCGCTGGAAGGTGATGCGCGCTTTTTCGATATTCCGCGTTCCGATATCGAAAGTGTTCGTGTGTCCGGGTGCGATAAGAATGTTGGCGCCGCCGACCATGCGAACCACGATGCGGCTTTTATTCGCCCCTTCCTTCAACATTCCTGCCAGCAGGTTCTCAATGCCCCAATCCACATATTTGAAACTTGTGACCGGGTCCACTTTTTCTGAGCCGTTTACGCTTTCTGGCAATACTGCATGGACCAACCCCGCCACGTGAATGGCAGGATCGATCATGGAGATTCCCAAACAGGAACCCAACCCATAGGCCACGAGGATGTCTTGCGGGTCGCGGCTGATGGCTTTTTCGCCCAAGCCCAAAGTGATCGTATTGTTCATGGAGTGGTCTTCTTTTGTAATAACTGTCCGAGGGCTTTCATATCCGGAATGATCCAAAAGTCCGTTTCCACTATACGGGGACCATCCATAAAGTTGGTGTGTACCAGGAGAACGTGTTCATTGACGCCTCCCGCGGTTGCCACCACAATATCGAGGATCGCGCCAACCATATCCACCATCACGGCGGGCGGGCTGGGACGGAAACTCGCATTTACCGATTTCGCAATGGAATTCAAGAAGAAGGAGGTGCATAAATTCCCGAGCTCTCCCAGGGCCGATCTTTCGACCGAGCCAAGGGTTTTGGTAACGCCCTTATCCACACCCATCAACAGGTCTGCCAGTTCGAGTGCCTTGGTGTAGGGGATGATCATCATGATCTGCCCGACCATGTCGCCTTCAAAGCGCAGGTACACGCCTACGGCATCATCTTCCAACCCGCCCACGATCTTGGGAATGTTCAACAGCGGGATCAATTCCAGTTTTGGGTTGCTGACTTCGATGCTGCGTCCCACCATCCCTGAGAATCCGACCGCCGCGTTCTTTATGCCTTCACCTGTAATGGTCGTCAGCATTTTCAT
>Ga0268298_10002262_pt1 | contig 21197 bp, 33 predicted proteins | sample WWTPWeurt_MetaG_FD_194462 | JGI IMG/M metagenome (GOLD analysis project Ga0268298, IMG submission 194462) | Activated sludge microbial communities from WWTP in Nijmegen, Gelderland, Netherland - WWTP Weurt | ecosystem: Engineered > WWTP > Aerobic digester > Activated sludge | place... | reverse complement strand
CGACCGATGCGGCGCACGCCTATGGCGGGTTCCTCGCCACGCTCACCGCGTGGTGCGAGCACCACCAGATCCCGTACCAGGGCGTGCCGGTCGGCACGATCAAGAAGCACGCCACCGGCAAGGGCAATGCCAGCAAGGATGAGATGGTGGCGGCCGCCCGTTCCCGTGGCCACGCACCGGTCGATGACAACGAGGCTGACGCGCTGGCCCTGCTGCACTGGGCCATTTCCCAGCACGTTTTGGAACGGGAGGTGTGAGATGAAGATCCCGACACCCCAATACCGCTGCCCACTGGGTCGGCTGCAACCTGACGTGCAGGACGTGGACGTCATCAAACAACGTGGCTGGCGCGACCAGCACATCCTCGTCGTCTCGCCCGACGACGAGCGTCTGGACTGGATGGAGCGCGAACTGGTGCGCCAGATCGGCGAACGCCTCTACGGCACAGGAGGACGACGCCATGGCTGACCCTCGCAATGCCTGGACGATTGAGGACGTGGCCGCCCGTTTCGAGGAAGCGGCCAGCACCGGACGCCGTCTGCCGCCCGTGCGCGTGCAGGGCTACTTCAACTGCTGGCCTGCCTTTGTGCGCAAGGAATGGGAGTCGTTTGCTGCCGACGAGAAGGTCTACCGGCCGTTCCCGCCCAGCCCCGAGGCCATCGAGCGGATGCTGGAGACGATGCGCTGGGTTCAGTGGCTGGAGGTCGAACAGCGCCATCTGGTGTGGATGCGGGCCAAGCGCTACGGCTGGCGGGACATCACCATCCGCTTTGCCTGCGACCGCACCACGGCGTGGCGACGCTGGCAGCGGGCCTTGGAGATCGTGGCAGCAAACCTCAATGACGGGAGTTTGCCAAATTTTGCCAAAGAGACTAGGATGAGGCCATGAGTACGATGAACATTTCCCTGCCCGATACCCTGAAGTCCTTTGTGGACGAACAGGTCAATCAGCGCGGCTACGGCACCAGCAGCGAGTATGTGCGCGAGCTGATTCGAAAGGATCAGGATCGCCAGCATCTGCGTGGCCTGCTGCTGGCCGGGGCAGCTTCCGCACCGACTGCACCCGTCGATGGCCAGTACTTCGATGCGTTGCGGGCTCGTGTGCGCAATGCCCGAGGATGAAATCCAAGCCCATCATTCCCCGAGCGCTTGCCGAGCAGGACGTTGACGGGGCGCTGAACTACTACATCAGCGAGGAGACCGAGCAGGCAGTGCTCGGCTTCGTTGATGCGCTGGAACAGGCCTACACCCACATCAGCCGTCACCCCTGCACCGGCTCACCACGCTATGCCCACGAGCTCAATCTGCCCGGTCTGCGTTCTTGGCCGCTGAAGCATTACCCGCACATCGTGTTCTACGTCGAGCGCCCTGATCACATCGATGTCTGGCGGGTGCTGCACGGCCAACGCGACATCCCCGAGGGGTTCCGCGCCGATGCCATGGAAGAACTCGTTGCCGATGTCAGTGCAGGCAAAGCCAGTGGCCAACCCAAGTCTGCTGACGCGGTGTTCGACCGCCTTGAAGCCAAATACGCGTCACCTGCTCCATGAGAACGTCCAAAGCATTTCTCAACGCTGATTAATGCCTGCGGCCTCTGCTCGCGTTTTCCGGCCAGATGCGAAATGGAGCCCAGATTCGGGTGCAACAAAACGGCCCGGTCGGGGGTAGTATTTCAGCTATCTTCTGGACAGCGGTGAGCGCAGCAGACTCCCAAATCGAGATGTGCCCTTCCTGGGCCTATCGCCATGCGGGGGGCGCGAGCGCGACGTTTTTTTAGCGTCAGGCCGCAAAAACGGGTTACCACCCGGCGAGGTTACCGGCCCCGGTTACCACCCCGCAGCGCAGTTACCACCCAGTCCGGTTTCCATCACCCAGCCCGCCCACGGTGTTCCGTCGGCGGGTTTTGTTTTTGAGGCATCCACTTTGAACACGCTCAACGTCGAGTACCGCAAGGTCGAGGCGCTGATTCCCTATGCCCGCAATCCGCGCACGCATTCCGAGGCGCAAGTAGCCAAGATCGCAGCCAGCATCGTCGAGTACGGCTGGACGAACCCGATCCTGGTCGATGGCGCAAGCGGCATCATCGCCGGGCATGGCCGTCTGGCCGCCGCCCGCAAGCTGGGGCTGGATCAGGTGCCGGTAATCGAACTGGCACATCTGACCCCGGAGCAAAAGCGCGCGCTGGTCATTGCCGACAACCGGCTGGCGCTGGACGCGGGTTGGGACGAGGAAATGCTGGCGCTCGAGCTCGCTGAACTGTCCGAATCGGGATACGAATTGGCCTTGACTGGCTTCGACGACAGCGAACTCGAGCGCCTGCTCTCCAGCGCCTTGGACGATGAATCCGCCGAGAGCGAAGAAGATTCGGACAACGCCGCCGATGACGCCGCCGATGACCTGCCGGACGCACCGGTGGTGCCGGTGTCACGCGCAGGCGACCTCTGGCAACTCGGGAAGCACCGCCTGATCTGCGGCGACGCCACCGACCGGGCTGTGGTCGCCGCGCTGATGCAGGGCGACACAGCGAGCCTGTGCTTCACCTCGCCACCCTACGGCAACCAGCGCGACTACACCTCGGGCGGCATTGGCGATTGGGATGCTCTGATGCGCGGCGTATTCGGCAACGTGCCGATGGCCGCCGACGGTCAGGTGCTGGTCAATCTGGGCCTGATCCACCGCGACAACGAAGTGATCCCGTATTGGGATGGCTGGCTGTCATGGATGCGCCAACAAGGCTGGCGGCGTTTCGCGTGGTACGTCTGGGATCAGGGGCCGGGGATGCCCGGCGACTGGCAGGGCCGCCTCGCACCCAGCTTCGAATTCGTTTTTCACTTCAACCGTGAAAGCCGCAAGCCCCACAAAACCGTGCCCTGCAAGCACGCCGGGCAGGAATCGCATCTGCGCGCCGATGGATCAAGCACGGCTATGCGCGGAAAGGATGGCGAAGTTGGCGGCTGGACGCACAAGGGCCAGCCGACGCAAGACACCCGCATTCCCGACTCGGTGATCCGCGTGATGCGCCACAAAGGCAAGATCGGCCAGGACATTGACCACCCGGCGGTGTTCCCGGTGGCATTGCCGGAATTCGTCATCGAGGCCTACACCGACGCGGGCGACATCGTGTTCGAACCCTTCGGTGGTAGCGGCACGACGATGCTGGCCGCCGAGCGCTCGGGCCGCATCTGCCGCAGCGTGGAGATCGCGCCGGAGTATGTGGATGTCGCCATCAAGCGCTTCCAGCAGAACCACCCCGGTGTGCCGGTGACGCTCGTCGCCACCGGCCAGTCCTTCGAGCAGGTTGCCGCCGAGCGTGAATCAGAAAGCGAGGTGGCGGCATGAACTGGCTGGCTGACAAGATCGAGCAGTGGCCAACCGCCAAACTGCTGCCCTATACCCGCAACGCGCGTACCCACTCCGATGAACAGGTTGCGCAGATCGCCGCCAGCATCGCCGAGTTCGGTTTCACCAATCCCATCCTCGCAGGCAGCGACGGCATCATCGTCGCTGGCCACGGGCGGCTGGCCGCAGCGCAGAAACTCGGACTGGAAATCGTGCCGGTGGTCGTGCTCGACCATCTCACGCCCACCCAGCGCCGCGCTCTGGTCATCGCCGACAACCGCATCGCCGAGAACGCGGGCTGGGATGATGCGATGCTGCGCATCGAACTGGAAGCCTTGCAACTGGAAGGCTTCGATCTGGACATCACCGGCTTCGACGCCGACGCGCTGATGGAGCTGATCGCAGGCGACGAGCCGGACAACGAGGGCCAGACCGACGAGGACGCAGTGCCCGAGGTCAGCGAAACGCCGATCTCGCGCCCGGGCGATGTCTGGATCATGGGCCCGCACCGGCTGCTGTGTGGCGATGCCACGGTGGCCGCCAGCTACGATGCACTGCTGCAAGGCGCGCCGGTGGACATGGTATTCACCGACCCGCCGTACAACGTGAATTACGCCAACAGCGCCAAGGACAAGATGCGCGGCAAGGATCGCGCGATCCTCAACGACAACTTGGGCGATGGCTTCTACGACTTCCTGCTGGCGGCGCTGACCCAGATGGTCGCGCACTGCCGGGGCGGCATCTACGTGGCGATGTCGTCCAGTGAACTCGACGTGCTGCAGGCCGCGTTCCGCGCTGCCGGTGGCAAGTGGTCGACCTTCATCATCTGGGCCAAGAACACCTTCACGCTGGGCCGCGCCGACTACCAGCGCCAGTACGAACCCATCCTCTACGGCTGGCCCGAAGGCGTGCAACGTCACTGGTGTGGTGACCGCGATCAGGGCGACGTCTGGAACATCAAAAAACCGCAGAAGAACGACCTGCACCCGACCATGAAGCCGGTGGAGCTGGTCGAGCGGGCGGTCCGCAATTCGAGCCGCCCTGGCAACGTGGTGCTCGATCCGTTCGGCGGTTCTGGCACCACGCTGCTTGCCGCAGAAAAGTCTGGCCGCGTGGCGCGGCTGATCGAACTTGATCCGAAGTACGTGGATGTGATCGTGCGCCGGTGGGAAGAGTTCACCGGCAAGCAGGCTATCCGCGAGGCGGCAGACCAGGAGGTGTGCGCCAGTTGATCTGGCGCGATGGCTGCTTGGCTTCTTCTTCCTCGGCGATGCGCCGCAGGATTTGCAGGGTGGTCAGATCGCGGGGCAGCGCCGCGCACATCACGCGCACGGCCTGCTCGATGGTGACATCGGGACGCCGGTTGGCGATCAGCCAACGCAGCGCCTGCTCTCGTTCGGCGGCAGGCGTTTTCATCAGGCAGCCATCTCGTCGTTGATTTCGCAGTGGATTACAAAGCCCGTCAGGTAAGGCATCCCGCGCGGGATGCCGTAGGCCTTGCTGGTCTGGCGGCCAATCGTCCAACCCATCCAGCGGGCGGTGGCGGCATTGATCGCGTCTTGCAGGCTCTTGCCTTCAAAAAGCCCGTTCCGCACGTCGTCGGCAAAGTGCCGACCGTGGCGGCTGTCGAGGAAGATGCGCACCGAGTCGAGAGGCTGGCCGGTGGCATCGGAAATCGCGTTCATCGCCAGCGGCCAGGCTGCAGCGGCGTGCTCATCCATCGTGCCAAAAAATCCCCAGGCATCGTTCTGGGTGGCGGGCATCGGGTTGGTGGTGGTCATCTTCGGCTCCTTCAGTTTGATCGTTGCGACACCCGTAGTAACGCGCTGGGAGATGGAGAAGCCAAGCTGTTCTTGGCTTCTTTCTCGATCATTCGGCGAGGTAGAGATCGGCCTCGGCCAAGTCCTCGGTGTAGCCCGCCTTGTGCAGCACGACGACCTTGCCGTCGCGCCAGCCCTGGACGATGCCGGTGCGGCGCACTTGCTCGATGCGGGTGCTGTGGTGGCCGGTGCTGATATTGCGGTTGATGTAGTAAGCGACCCGGTCGCCTTTCTTGAGGGGCTGGTCGATGCGGGTAGGTGCGTTCATGGTGTTCTCCGGGGGGATCGTTGCGACACCCACATGAACGCGCTGGTGGCGAGAGAAGCCAAGCTATTCATGGCCTCTCTCGCCATCTTTCTTCAGGCGATGCGGTAGACCCGCTCGCTGCCTTGGGTCTTGTCCGAAACGATGGTCAGGCCGAGCTTTTTCTTGAAGGCTCCGGCAAAGGTGCCGCGCACCGTGTGCGCCTGCCAGCCGGTTGCCGTGCAGATCTGGTTGATGGTCGCGCCTTCGGGGCGTTGCAGCATCCGGATCACGTCGGCCTGCTTGCTGTTCTCGCGGGTGCGCGGTTTGGTGTCCTTGGCCCACGAGGCCTCGGCGGCGGCCACGTCGGCCTCCAGTTCGGGATCGTTAAGTAAGACGTCGGCCTCGGCTTCGGTTGCGCCCTGTGGCGCGCACGTTGGCGCAGGGCGCGCCATCCCAAGGGCGTCGTAGCCCTCGGCGGCGACGCGCCAACCGTCACCATCGGGCGTGATCAGGGCGCGGTTGAACATGCCGTCGAGCACCTTCTTGCGTGCCCCGCCTTTGATGTGGTCGGGGAACCAGTCGATCTTGCCTGCGCTGGTGTTGATGGCTTTGGCGAGGATGGCGTGCTGCGCCGGGGTAAGTTGGGTCGTGGTCATTGGCTGTTCCTTCGGGGTGGTGGATGGCGATGTGATGAACGCGCTGCTGCGCGGTGAAGCCAAGCGATTTCTGCTTGGCTTCGCGGACTCCAGATCAGTCGCGGGCGATATCCGCTTCCGTGGGCGCGGGCAGCGCAACGCCCACTTCGATGCCTGCCTTGAAGGCCGCTTCCAGCGCATCCCGGATGCACCACACCGCCGTGTCGTGGAAGTCCAGGCTGTCGGCGTGGCGGGTTTGCAGGGTGTCGATGCCCAGATGCTTCTGGGCGATCAGGGTGAGGATGGTGTCGATCTGGCTCATGGCGGCTTCCTTTCGGGGTGTGGTTGGCGTGACGTGATGAACGCGCTGTTCCCGATGGAAGCCAAGCGAATTGCAGGGAAACGACGAACAAATGATTGAAGAAGGTGACGATGGGACTCTCGATTCGCGCCTACGCGCGCCACCGTGGCGTGTCGCACGTGGCCGTGAAAAAGGCCATCGACACCGGGCGGATCACACCGCTGGCCGACGGCACGATTGATCCGGAGGCGGCGGACGCGCAGTGGGCGCAAAACACCCTGCAGCCGCGCAAGGCCGTCGCGCCGGAAGCCGCCAGCGCTCCGGAAGCTCACGCCGAAGCACTGCACTCGGCACCGTCCCCGCGCCAGCCACCGCCAGCACGCGAAACAGCGGATGCCAACGTGCCGCCGTTGTCGACCGGTGGCACCTCACTCTTGCAGGCGCGCACGGTCAACGAAGTGCTCAAGGCCAAGCTCAAGCAGGTAGAGCTGGCCGAGAAGAAGGAAGAACTGGTCGACCGCGCCAAGGCCGTGGCGCACGTGTTCAAGCTCGCACGCATCGAGCGCGATGCCTGGCTGAACTGGCCTGCGCGGGTGTCCGGGCAGATGGCTTCTCAGCTTGGCGTCGACGCGCACCAGATGCACATCACGCTGGAAGCTGCCGTGCGCGAGCACCTGATCGAACTGGGCGAACTGCGCCCGCGTGTGGACTGATGATGGACGACTACGAAGGCGCTGCCGAGATCGAACGCGCGTGGCGCGAAGGGCTGACGCCCGACCCGCTGCTCACCGTGTCCGAATGGTCGGATCGGCACCGGATGCTGTCCAGCAAGGCGTCTGCCGAACCGGGCCGCTGGCGCACCAGCCGCACGCCGTACCTCAAGGCGATCATGGACTGCCTGTCGCCGATGTCGCCCATTGAGCGCGTGGTGTTCATGAAGGCGGCGCAGCTGGGCGCGACCGAGATGGGATCGAACTGGATCGGCTACGTCATCCACCACGCCCCCGGCCCAATGATGGCCGTTTGGCCGACGGTGGAAATGGCCAAACGCAACAGCAAGCAGCGCATCGACCCGCTAATCGAGGAGTCAGCAGCGCTGGCCGAACTGATCGCCCCGGCGCGCTCGCGCGATTCCGGCAACACGATTCTGGCCAAGGAGTTTCGCGGCGGCGTGCTGGTGATGACGGGCGCGAACAGCGCCGTGGGCTTGCGCTCGATGCCGGTGCGCTATTTATTCTTGGATGAGGTGGACGGCTACCCGCTGGATGTCGAGGGCGAAGGCGATGCGATCTCTCTGGCCGAGGCGCGCACGCGCACCTTTGCCCGGCGCAAGATCTTCATCGTGTCGACGCCCACCATCTCCGGCGCGTCGAGCATCGAGCGCGAGTACGAAGCCAGCGACCAGCGTCGCTACTTCGTGCCTTGCCCGCATTGCCAGCACCGGCAGTGGCTGCGCTTCGAGCAACTGCGTTGGGACAAAGGCTCGCCGGAAACAGCGGCCTACATCTGCGAAGCCTGCGACACCGCGATCCCTGAGCACCACAAGACGTGGATGCTCGAAAACGGCGAGTGGCGGGCGATGGCTGAGGGCAAAACGGCAGGCTTTCACCTGTCCTCGCTGTACAGCCCGGTGGGCTGGCGTAGTTGGCGCGAGATCGCCGCCGCGTGGGAAGCCGCCATCAACAAGGAATCCGGCTCGGCTGCTGCCATCAAGACCTTCAAGAACACCGAGCTGGGCGAAACCTGGGTCGAGGAAGGCGAAGCACCGGACTGGCAACGACTGGTCGAGCGCCGCGAGGACTACCGGATCGGCAGCGTGCCTGCCGGTGGTCTGCTGCTGGTCGGCGGTGCCGACGTGCAGAAGGATCGCATCGAAGCCTCGGTCTGGGCCTTCGGGCGTGGCAAGGAATGCTGGCTGATCGAGCACCGCGTGTTGATGGGTGACACGGCGCGCGATGCCGTGTGGAAACGTCTCGCTGAAATGCTCGCTGAATCCTGGACGCATACGTCCGGGGCGCAGCTACCGCTGGCGCGCTTTGCGCTGGACACCGGCTTTGCCACGCAGGAAGCCTACGCCTTCGTGCGCGCCTGCCGCGACAGCCGGGTCATGGCGGTCAAGGGCGTGGCACGCGGTGCGGCGCTGATTGGCACGCCGACGGCGGTGGATATGACGCAAGGCGGCAAAAAACTGCGCCGGGGCACCAAGGTGTTCGCGGTGGCAGGCGGCATTGCCAAGCTGGAGTTCTACAACAACCTGCGCAAGAACGCCGACGTTGAGGACGATGGGCTCACGATCCGTTACCCCACCGGCTTCGTGCATCTGCCCAAGATCGACGCCGAGTTCATTCAGCAGCTGTGCGCCGAACAACTGATCACCCGCCGCGACCGCAACGGCTATCCGGTGCGCGAGTGGCAAAAGATGCGCGAGCGCAACGAGGCACTGGACTGCTACGTCTACGCCCGCGCCGCTGCATCGGCGGCGGGGCTGGATCGCTTCGAAGAACGCCACTGGCGCGAACTGGAGCGGCAACTGGGGATGGCCAGTCCGCCATCCCTTGAACCAAATACCGAACCTGATCACGAGGCCACCCAACGCGGTGGCCTCGCTGTTTCTGGCAACCGCAACACCGGTCGGCGCGTCATCAAAAGCCGCTGGCTGTCCTGAAGGAGAAAAGCATGAGTCTGGCCACCCGTATCGAATCACTGGTCATCCGCGTCGCGCAGGAATTCAACGATGTGCGCGCCAAGGCGGGCAATCTCGCCAACCTGAGCACCACCGACAAATCCAGTCTGGTCGCCGCCATCAACGAACTGAAGGCCGCGGTCGTGTCCTCGGCGGTGATCGATGACACGCAGGTCGCCGCCACCAGCACCTATTCGTCCAGCAAGATCGTCACGCTGCTCGATGCGCTCAAGGCGGAAATCTTGGGCGGTGCGGACGCCGCCTACGACACGCTGGTGGAAATTCAGCAGCTGCTGCAAAACGGCACCAGCGGTCTGGATGCCTTGCTGGCCGCCGTCAACAACCGCGTGCGCTTCGATGTCGCGCAGACGCTGACCGCGCCCGAGCAGGCGCAGGCGCGCAGCAACATCGGCGCGGTGGCCGCCAGCGATGTCGGCAACACAGATACCGATTTCGTCGCGGTGTTTGAAGGCGCGTTGGTCTGATGAGCCTCGCCGCCCGCATCTCGCTGCTTGCCAGTCGCATTGGCCTTGAAGTCAAAGCCAAGATCGACGCCAGCCATCCGGGCGTGGCGCGGGCGTGGGTGTGCTTTGGCTACGTCGATTCGCAGATCGTGATCCGCGCCGCACACAACGTCGCCAGCGTGACGCGCACGGCGGCAGGTCGCTACCGGGTGAGCTTTGCCAGCGCCATGCCCGACGACGGCTACTGCTGGACGGCGCTAGCCCGCAGCAGCACCAACACCGGCACCCAGCGCATCGCGGTCGTGCGTGCCAGCACCGACCAGAAAACCACCGGCCACGTCGATATCAGCTGCGCCACCACGCTGTCGTCGTTCGCCGATTCCACTGAAATCAACCTCACGGTATTTCGCTGATGGCCTACACCCAAGCACATCTGGACGCGTTGGAAGCCGCGCTCGTCAAAGGCGAGAAACGCGTGACCTTCGGCGACAAGACGGTCGAATACCGCAGCGTCGATGAACTCCAGGCCGCCATCGCGGCAGTCAAGCGCGACATCTTCGAGCAGGCGGTCGACACCGGCCTGTGGCCCGGCGCGCCCCGGCAGATCCGGGTGACGACCGGTAAAGGATTCTGAGCATGAAATGGGTTGAGCGAATGCGCCGCCGTGTCGGCGTGAGCCTGCTGGGCGGCACGTCCTTCTATGACGGCATTGGCGGCGGTCGCCGCGCACTGGCATGGCAGGTCGGTAACCCCGGCGCAGTAGCGGCGCTGGCCTTCACGCAAAACGAACTGCGGGCCAAGAGCCGCGATTTGGTGCGCCGCAATGCCTGGGCGGCAGCCGGTGTTGAGGCCTTCGTGTCGAACGCCATCGGCACCGGCATCAAGCCGCAGTCGATGGTGACAGACAACGCGCTGCGTGAAGCCATCCACAGCCTGTGGTGGGACTGGTGCGAGGAGGCAGACGCCGCAGGCTTGACCGATTTCTATGGCCTGCAGGCGCTGGCCTGTCGCGCCATGCTCGAAGGCGGCGAATGTCTGGTGCGGCTGCGCTACCGCCGCCCCGAGGATGGCCTGCCGGTGGGCCTGCAACTGCAATTGCTCGAACCCGAACACCTGCCCGCCACGCTGAACCAGGAATTGGCCTCGGGCAACGTGATCCGCGCAGGCATCGAGTTTGACCGGCTTGGACGGCGCGCCGCTTACCACCTGTACCGCTCGCATCCGGGCGATGGCTCGTTGGCTCCGATGTCGGGTACCGGCAGCCTCGTCGGCGGCCTCGACACCGTGAGGGTGCCCGCCAGCGAGATCGTCCACCTGTTTCGCCCGCTGCGCCCCGGTCAGATCCGGGGTGAACCGTGGCTGGCACGCGCCTTGGTCAAGCTCAACGAACTCGACCAGTACGACGACGCCGAGCTGGTGCGCAAGAAAACCGCTGCGATGTTCGCAGGCTTCATCACCCGCATGAGCCCCGAGGACAACCTGCTGGGCGAAGGGCTGCCGGACGCCAACGGCGCGGCGATGGCGGGGCTGGAGCCGGGCACGATGCAGATTCTGGAGCCGGGCGAGGACATCAAATTCAGCCAGCCCGCCGACGTCGGCGCGAGCTACGCCGAATTCCTGCGCATGCAGTTTCGGGCGGTGGCAGCGGCCATGGGCATCACCTACGAAATGCTGACCGGCGACCTGACGCAGGTGAATTACTCGTCGATCCGCGCGGGGCTCTTGGAGTTTCGCCGCCGCTGCGAGGCCATCCAGCACAACGTGATCGTGCACCAGCTGTGCCGCCCGATCTGGCGGGCATGGATGGAACAGGCGCTGCTCGAAGGTGCGCTGGCGCTACCGCAATTCAGCACAAAGAAGCGCGACTACTTGGCGGCCAAGTGGATTCCACAGGGATGGCAGTGGGTCGACCCGAAGAAGGAGTTCGACGCGATGCTCACCGCCATTCGTGCCGGGCTGCTGTCGCGCTCGGAAGCCATCTCGGCCTTCGGCTACGACGCTGAGGACATCGACCGAGAGATCGCCGCCGACAACCAGCGCGCCGACGAGCTGGGGCTGGTGTTCGACTCCGACCCGCGCCATGACAAAACGGCAGGACAGCCGTTTTGCACAGCCGCAGGCTGCCCGAAGGGCGAGCCACAAGGAAGTGGCGAGTGACAAACAGCCCATCGCAGTGGACTCAAAACATCCAGACGATCCGCACATCACGAACGCTTGAGGTCGCGGTAGAAGTTTTCGTGGGGGCCGACGGCCTCCAGATAGACCAGCCGCACCGTGTCATCGACGGTATAGCCCAGCAGGTAGAGCTGGCCCTGACTGCGAAATTCATAGACCAGAAGCTGCGCCAGATCGCCTTTCTTGCGCTCGCCCACGCTGGGGTCAGCGGCCACCACCTCGGTGGCGGCATCGACATCGGCCGCCACGTTGTCGTGCAGTTTTTTGTAGGCGCGGGCGAAACGCCGGGTTTGCTGCAGGCCGTAGCTCATGTCTGTGAGTAGCTCATGCCCGGCATCAGGAGCGCTTGGAGCGCGGCACGAAGGCCGTGGCCTCACTGCGCGGCTCGGCCAGCGAGGCCAGCGATTCGGCGATGAAGCTCACCGGCAGGTCGGGGTTGTCCAGGGCGGCGCGGCCGACCTTGGCCCAGTACTCGATCTGACCGGCAATGGTGCGGTGTTCGCTCACGGCTTCCGAGCGCGCCTGGTCGTACAGGGTCTGGTCGATACGAATGGATGTCGATGTGCTCATGACGGCCTCCTGACAGGCAAAACACGCATTGCAATCAATTTACCACAAATGTGGTAAATCCACCAAGGAACCCTTTCCATGCTGCTACCTCATCTGGCGTCCCGCCTCTACGGGACGCCACTGCTCATTGCGCGCCCCAAGCTCGATGTGATCCTTGCCGTGCTGGGTTCCCGCATCGGCTTGCCTGATCTGGACATGGCCATGCCGCTGCCCGCGCCGCATCCGGTCACCTCATCGAATCAGGCGGGCATTGCCGTCATCCCGGTGGTCGGTACGCTGGTCAGGCGGGCCATGGGCATCGAAGCTGCCTCTGGCCTGATGTCCTACGGCGAGATCGAAGCGCGTCTGGATGCCGCACTGGCCGACCCACAGGTGGCGGGCATCCTGCTGGATCTCGATTCACCCGGCGGTGAGGCCTCGGGCGTGTTCGAGCTGGCCGAACGCATCCGCGCCGTAAGCCGAATCAAGCCGGTCTGGGCACATGCCAACGATGCCGCGTACTCGGCGGCCTACGCCATCGCGGCTGCCTGCCAGCGCCTGACGCTGTCGCAAACCGCAGGTGTCGGCTCGATTGGCGTGATCGCGCTGCACGTCGACCAGTCGGTGAAGGACGCCAAAGACGGCCTGAACTACACCGCCGTCTTCGCGGGCAGCCACAAGAACGATTTTTCGCCGCACGCGCCACTCAGCCCGCAGGCCAGCACTGCGCTGCAGACCGAGGTAGATCGGCTCTACGACATCTTTGTGGATCAGGTCGGGCAGATGCGCGGCCTCGACCTCGATGCCGTGCGCGCCACCGAGGCGGGTGTGTTTTACGGCGAGCAGGCGGTGGCAGTGGGCCTTGCCGATGCCGTGATGCCGCTCGATCGGGTGTTGTCCGAATTCACCGATGCATTGGCTGCCAAACAGCGGCTGGCGCAATCGGGATTGGCCCGCGCATCGCCCCGAAGCCTGTCCCCGCAAGCCAGCTCAACCCCACACCGAAGCAAACCTTTCACCCTGGAGAACACCATGACTGACCCCAAAGACAACCACGACGACAACGTCCTTGATCCGACCGACACCGCCCCGCAGGGCGATCAGCTGCAGCCCGACGGCGATCCGCAACCGACGCCTGCTGCCCAAGCAGCACTGGCGCAGTCCTTCGCCAGCGGGCGCGGCCAAGCTCAGGCCATTGCAGAGCTGTGCCTGATCGCGGGCCAGTCGCAACGCACGGCGGAATTTCTCGCAGCAGGTTTTTCCGAAGCGCAGGTGCGCCGCGCCTTGCTTGACGCCCGCGCCGACCAGCCGGAAATCGCCTCGCGCATCACCGTCGATGCCGGTACCAGCCAGCGCCCGGAAAACAGTCCGGTGGTCGCCGCCGTCAAGAAACTCACCGCCAAGGAGTAAGCCATGCCCACTGTCACTCAACCCCAAAACCTCGGCGACCTGCTGAAGTACGAAGCGCCGAACCTCTACTCGCGAGACCAGGACACCGTCGCTGCCACGCAGAACTTGCCACTGGGCACCGTGGTGGGCCGCGAAACGGCCACCGCCAAGCTCAAGGCCCTCGACCCGAGCGCCACGGACGGCACGGAAATCGCCGTTGGCGTGCTCGGCAATGACGTCGATGCGACCTTGATCGACCGCGAGGACGCGATCCTGATCGCCCGTCACGCCATCGTCGCGCGCGGCGCAGTGATCTGGCCGACGGGCATCACCGCTGCCGACAAGGCCGAAGCGGTGGCGCAACTGGCTACCCGTGGCGTGCTGGTGCGCGATGGTGCGTAACACCTGCGTCTGACCGCATCCACGCCTTCGCATCATTCCTTGAGAACCCGCCGCTGGCGGGTTTCGTCATTTTTGGAGAACCCAAATGCAGAACCCTTTTGAAAATCCCGGCTTCGCCATGGCCAGCCTGACGGCCGCCATCAACCTGCTGCCCAACCGCTATGGGCGGCTGGAGCAACTGAACCTGTTTCCGGCCAAGCCGACGCGCACTCGGCAGATCATCGTCGAGGAGTTCGCCGGACGGCTCAACCTGCTTCCCACCCGCGCGCCCGGTTCGCCCGGCACCGTGGGCGAGCGCGGCCAGCGCAAGCTGCGCTCCTTCGTGATCCCGCACATCCCGCACGACGACGTGGTGCTGCCTGAAGAAGTGCAAGGCCTGCGCGCCTTCGGCTCGGAAACCGAGATGGAGGCCATCGGCGGCGTGATGGCGCGTCATCTGGAGACCATGCGCAACAAGCACGCGATCACCCTGGAGCATCTGCGCATGGGCGCGCTCAAGGGCATGATCCTGGATGCTGATGGCAGCCCGCTGGTCGATCTGTTCGACGAGTTCGACATCACGGCGCAAAGCGTGCCCTTCGAATTCACCACCGCCGCCGACAACGGCAAGCTCAAGGATGCCTGCCTTGAGTTGCTGGGCTTGATGGAAGGCGGCTTGGCGGGTGAGTTCTCGACCGGCATTCACGTCCTATGTTCGCCCGAGTTCTTCCGCGCACTGACCACCCACAAGGAGGTCAGAACCGCCTATCAGAACTGGCAGCAAGGCGCGGTGCTGATCAACGACATGCGCGCGGGCTTCAATTACAGCGGCGTCACCTTTGAGGAATACCGTGGGCAAGCCTCCTATGTGAAAGACGACGGCACGCTGGGCACGCGCCGCTTCATCGCCGCCGGTGAAGCCCACGCCTTCCCGCTGGGCACGGTGGACACCTTCGCCACCTATTTCGCTCCGGCGGACTTCAACGAAACGGTGAACACCATCGGCCAGCCGCTGTATGCCAAGCAGGAGCCGCGCAAGTTCGACCGGGGCACTGATTTGCACACGCAGAGCAATCCGCTGCCGATGTGCCACCGCCCGGGCGTGCTCATCAAGCTGACCTCGGCCTGATCGCTGCGATGGACGTCACGATGCTGTACGAAGCCGCGCGCAATGCCGGACTGCTCACGCCCGTCACGGTGGCGGGCAGCCCGGTCAATCAAACGGTGCATTGCGCCTTCCGTGCACCGGACGAAACCGTGCTCGATGGCTTTGCACTGTCACGCGACTATCAGCTCGACTACCCGGCAGCGTGGCTGACGCTGGCCATTGGCGACACCGTCGAAGTAGCAGGCAGCAGCTATCAGGTGCGCGACGTGCGCGCCATCGGTGACGGCAGCGAGCGCCGCGCCTTTCTCTCCCAACGCTGAGGCACAACCATGAACTCCGTTCGCGAGCGCGTCTTGCGGGAGGTCGTCGCGCGCCTGTCATCCGCGATAGCTCCGATCCCGGTGCTGCGCATGCCTGCCGTGCCGGTCACCCGCGAGGCCAGTCCGGCGCTGCTGCTGTTTGTCGATGGCGACAGCATCACCGCCCACGCCAACCACCTTGTCGACCGGCTGTTGATCGTCCGACTCGCCGTGGTGGCACGCGGGGCGGATGCCTTCGACGTCGCTGACCGGGCGCTGGTGACGGCCCACGCGGCCTTGCTGGCCGACCCGAATCTCTCCGGGCTGGTCATTGCCGTGCGTGAGATCGACTGCGAATGGGAGTTCGACGACGCCGATGCCGGGGCCGTGTTGCTTCCTGCCCGTTACGAAATCCGCTACCGCACCCACGCCCTTGATCTCACCCAAACAGGATGAACCCGATATGCACATCGAACTTGTGAAACCCCACACCCACGCGGGCAAGCGCCTCGTCGTGGGCGACCGCATTGAACTCGCCGAGGCCAGTGCCCGTTGGCTGATCGCGCAGGGCGTGGCCAAGGCCGCGCCCGTCATCGCCATTACCGATTCCAAACCCACCCGCCGTGACGCTGCGTCCGGCACCCAAGGAGACTGACCATGGCTTATTTCTCTGGACAAGGCCGCGTCTACATCGGCGCGCGCGACATCGACGGCAACCCGGCAGGCTTGACCTTCGTCGGCAACGTGCCCGAGCTCAAAGTCTCGCTGTCGGTGGACACCATCGAGCACCAGGAGGCGCAGTCGGGCCAGCGCCTGACCGATCTGCAGCTGATCAAAACCAAGAAAGGCGAATTCGCCTGCACGCTGGAAGAACTGATCGCCACCAATCTGGCGCTGGCGCTCTACGGCAGCACGACAACGATCATTCCCGGCACGGTCACTGGCGAATCGCTGCCCAACCCGGTCACGCCCGGCAGCCTGTATCCGTTGGCGATGCAGAACGTGTCTGCCGTGCAGATCCACGATTCGGACGCCACGCCCAAGCTGCTTCCGGCCAGCCAGTACAGCGTCAACGCCAAGCACGGCTCGCTGGTGATGCTGGACGCGACCACCGGCGGCCCTTACATCGAGCCCTTCACCGTCGATTACGCCTATGGCGCTGCTTCGATCACGGCGATGTTCACCCAGCCGCTGCCCGAGCGCTGGATTCGCTTCGAGGGGCTCAACACCGCCGACGGCAACCGCGAGGTGGTGATCGACCTGTACCGTGTGGCCATCAACCCGGCCAAGGAGCTGTCGATCATCACGGACGAACTGCTGAAGTTCGAACTGTCGGGCCAGGTGCTCGCCGATCTGACCAAGCCGGTCGGTGGTGATCTTGGGCAGTTTGGCCGTCTGGTGCTGCTGTGAAGGTGGATGCGATGAGCGACTTCCAAACCTTCCCGCCACAGCCCGTGGTGGTGACGCTGGCCTGCGGCACGCTGGAACTCACGCCGATCCGGCTGGGCGAATTGCCACGGCTACTGGCCGTGGTGCGCCCGCTGGCCGATGCCCTGAGCGTCGAACCCGACTGGCTGGCGCTGTTTGGCCAGCACGGCGAGGCGCTGCTGGAATTACTGACGCTGACCACCCGGCGCGAGCGGGCGTGGATCAACGATCTGTCCTTGGACGACGCGGTGCAGCTGGCCGCCGCCGTGTTCGAGGTGAACGCGGATTTTTTCGTGGGCCGGGTGGTGCCGGGCATTCAGCGCTCGGCCACGCAGCTGGCCCCACTGATCCAGCGCCTTGGGACAACGCCGTCGCCCGCCTGATCCGCGCCGGTCACGGCCTGCACGCGGTGCTGGATTACACGCTGGCGCAGGCCGTGGCCTTTTTGGCGCTGGAAGGACTGTTGGAACGTCAGCGTCTGGCGCAACTGCTCGGCGTGGTCGCCGTGGCGGCGCAGGGCGAAAAGCGCTCCATCGAACAACTGCAACGCGATCTCTTGAAGGACTCTGTGGAGTAAAAAGCATGCGCCTGTCGCTCACCACCACCGGCTTGCTCGATCCGCGCCAGCTGGCCGCGTGGAGCAGCGAACGCCGCCGCGCCGTCCACGCTGCCGTCACCCGGGGCATGAAAACCGGCGGGCGTGAGGTACGCGATGCCGCCCGCGCCGAAATGCGCAGCGCCTTCGAGGTCAAGCGCACGAGCTTCGTGGCGTCGATGGGCGTCAAGGTGTTCGACAAGAAGGCCAATGAACTGCCCGCGCTGTGGGTGGGCAGCAAGATCCCTTGGCTGGGTCTGCACGAACAAGGCGGCACGGTCAGCGGCAATCTGCTGATCCCGCTGCTGCCGGGTCGCATCGGCCCCAAGCGTTTCAAGGCGGTGATCGACGGCCTGATGCGCTCCGGCAATGCCTACTTCATCGAGAAGAACGGCCGCGTGCTGCTGATGGCCGAAAACATTGCCGAGAACAGCCGCCACCTGACCCGCTTCAAGCGCGCCGAACGTGGTCGCACCGGCGCAAAACAGATCAAGCGCGGCCAGGAGATTCCGATTGCCGTGCTGGTCAAGCGCGTCGATCTCAAGCGCCGCCTGAATCTGGCCGGTAGCGTGCAAGGTGCGCTGCCTGCTTTGGCGCGGGCAATTCAACAAGAATTGGACAAAGCACTGCGCTGACAGCGTCGCGCTACGCAGACCAGGGGTCCAGCACGGCCAAATCCGGATGCTGAAAATCCTTGAGATTGCGTGTGATCAGGGTCAGTCCATGGGTCAGGGCTGTGGCCGCCAGTAGGCTGTCAATGGCAGGCAAGGGGCGACCCGCCTGCGCCACCAAGCGCCCCCATCGATCCGCCACTTTGGTGTCGACCGCAAGAATTCGACCCGCGAAAAACTTCGGCAACTCGGCTTCCAGCCAATCGAGCAGCGCCAGTTTGCGAGGGGTTTCCGGCAGTGCATCAATACCTTTGCGCAACTCGCCGAGCGTCAGCACGCTCAAGTACAGGGTGCTGGCCGGGCGCTCAGCAAACCACCGCACGACATGGGCGTCCGGCTCACGCCGTCGCAGCTCTGACAGCACATTGGTGTCGATCAGGTAACTCAAAGCAGCACCTCACGGGTGACGCTGGCATCGCGCGTGAGATCAATGTCATCGCTGCCAAACAGCGGGGAGCGGCGCATGAACTCAACCAGCGATTGCCCTGCGCCCGTCAGGCGTTCGTATTCGGTTTTGGACAGCACAACCGCCACGGCTCTGCCATGCCACGTGATCTCCTGCGGACCGGCACTTTCGGTGTCCCGCACGAGTTCGGACAAGTGGGCTTTGGCCTCTTGAATTTGCCAAGTACGCATAGGAACCTCCAAATCTAACCAGTCTGGTCAGATTTTAATGGAGGTATCAGGGAAAGCCAAGCCATGTCAGCCAATCGTGCCCAAATCCTGATCAGCGCCGTCGACCAGACCAAGACCGCCTTCGACTCGATCAAGCGCGGACTGGGTGGCCTCACGGACACCGCCCGCAGCGTGAGCGGTCTGCTGGCCAATATCGGCGTTGGCGTTTCACTGGCGGGCCTGACCGCGCTGGTCAAATCGGCCATCGACACCGGTGATGCGCTCGATGAGATGTCGCAGCGCGTCGGCGTCAGCGTCGAAACCCTGTCGGTGTGGAAACCTGCCGCCGAGCAGTCCGGCGTGTCGGGCGAATCCTTCGAAAAGGGCCTGCGCAAGCTGTCCACCACGATGCTGGAGGCCGCCACCGGCTCGGAGGATGCTGCACGCAATTTCACGGCGGTGGGCGTGGCGTTCAAGAACCAGGACGGCACGCTGCGTGGCACCGATCAGGTGTTGCTGGACTTGGCCGAGCGTTTCAAGGCCATGCCCGATGGCGCGCAAAAAACCGCGCTGGCGGTGCAGCTGTTCGGAAAATCTGGCGCAGAGCTGATCCCGTTTCTGAATCAGGGGCGCGACGGCATCAACGAGCTCTCTGCCGAAATGCAGGCGCTAGGCGTGCAGATGAGCGGCGAGACCGCCGCCCAAGCCGGTGAGTTCAACGACGCGCTCGACAAGCTCAAACTCGCGTCCACCAGCATCGGCAACCAGATCATCGCGTCCTTGCTACCTGCGCTCAACGACATGGCGGGCGGCATGGTCGAGTCGGCCAAGCAAGGCGGCACGCTGCGGGTGATTCTGGACGGCGTGGTGCTGGTGCTCAAAACCCTGGCGCTGGGCGCGGCCACCGTCGGCAAGGCCTTCGTCGCCTTGGGCGAGGCCATCGGCGCGGGTGTCGCGGCGGCGGTCGAGGCGCTCAAGGGCAATACCGAAGGTGCCAAGGCCATCATTGCCGACCTCAAGGGCAGCCTGATCAAACGGCTCGACGAGCTGGCGTCCTTCCGCAACAGCCTGTTCGACCCCAAGCCCATCGAGGTCAAGACCCCCAAGATTCAGGCCGATCCGGAACTGCTGCAGCGCATGACCCGGCCTCGCGCTGCGCGCAGCGCGCCTGACACCACCGGCGCGCAGACCAGTTTGATCAAGGCGCAACTGGATGCCGAGCTGGCCCTGCTCAAGAACGCGCTGACCCGCCAGCAGACCGCGCTGGATGCGGCGCTGGAAGACCGGTTGATTTCGGTGCGCGACTACCACGCGCAAAAGACCGCCATCATCGGCGACATCCATGGACATGCAGACGCACTCGAAGCGCTGCTGACTGATCTCGGGTATCGGAACACGGGAGGTGCTTGGCGTCATCCGGCCCGTCTGGCGTTGTTCGTAGGAGACCTTGTCGACCGGGGCCCGAAGCAGATGGAAACCGTCAGTCTTGTACGGCGGATGGTCGACGCCGGATCGGCCCGTGCGGTGATGGGCAATCATGAATTCAACGCCATCGCCTGGTTCCTGCCTGATCCCGAGTGTCCTGGTGAATTCCTCCGCAAACATCATTCGGCCAAGTACGGCGACAAGAACCGGAAGCAGCATCAGGCATTTCTCTCGGCCGTGGAAGGCTCGCCGCTTCACGAGGAACTTGTGACGTGGTTTCTGACCCTTCCGGTCTGCCTCGACTTGCCCGATCTGCGTGTCATTCATGCCTGTTGGCATGTCGCAGCACTCGACTAGCAGCCCTTCCCTCCGATCGGAAAATTTCGCACGCGCGTTCGACCTGGGCTGCGACGCTGCTGCGCTGACGCATGGACATCCCACGGGATTCCTGACTGCTGGCGTGATGGCGGCCCTGGTCTTCGATCTCCTGGACGGAAGTGATCTTACTGCGGCGATTGATCGGGTAACGCCTTTGCTGACGTGCAAGGAGCGGCACGAAGAAACACGCGTTGCCCTGGAACGGGCACTATCCCTCCATGCGTCGGACACGGCGCCAGAGGCCGCCATTCGGAAGCTGGGCCAAGGCTGGATCGCCGAAGAAGCTCTGGCGATCGGCGTCTATTGCGCCTTGAAGGCCAGAGACTTTGAAACCGGCGTCATAATGGCGGTCAATCACGACGGCGACAGCGATTCCACCGGATTGATTGCCGGACACCTGCTCGGCGCGATGCATGGGCTGGCGGCCATTCCGGCGCGCTGGTTGGAGCCGCTGGAACTGCGTGAGGTCATGGAAGATGTGGCCGATGACCTCGCGACGGCCGGCGATTGGCGTCTGGGTGACTGGGACGATCCGGAGGCGAGCGCCGAAGAGGACTACTACTTCGGTCGCTATCCCGGGAGCCAAGGGATTGTTCGCAAATAACATGATCAATTATTGGCGTCGTGGGCAGATGCGGTAATTCCATTCACCATGGAAGGCGTCGCGCTGGATATTGATGGCGGCGAACGCCTCG
>Ga0268298_10002261_pt1 | contig 21199 bp, 12 predicted proteins | sample WWTPWeurt_MetaG_FD_194462 | JGI IMG/M metagenome (GOLD analysis project Ga0268298, IMG submission 194462) | Activated sludge microbial communities from WWTP in Nijmegen, Gelderland, Netherland - WWTP Weurt | ecosystem: Engineered > WWTP > Aerobic digester > Activated sludge | place... | reverse complement strand
GGTCACGTACACCACTGTCTTGTTGGGATGCAGCGGGATGGTGAGGTTCCAGAGGCCATACGACAGCAACGACCCGGCGATCCACTCCAGGCCCTCGTCGCGGGCACGGCGCCACAGGTGCAGGAATGCGAAGGCCAGCAGCACGAACAGCGCGCCCGACAGGGTGGTGGCCTGGTCCAGTTCCGGCAAGTAGCGATCGATGCCTGCGGTCACGGCAATCCTTCGACGGGCGCAGCGGATGTGAACGAACACATGAAAGGCCCGAGTGTGGCCCGGAAGCCTTCACCTCGACTGACGGAAGAGCCGTGCCGAAGCCGGGCAGATTGATCCATGTGGGGCTTGGTTGCCTTGAAATGACACCCGCGGCCCCAATGTCCCCGAACAATCGGAGGACACACACCATGCGTCTGGACAAGCTCACCACCGCGTTCCAGCAGGCCCTGGCCGAGGCCCAGAGCCTGGCCGTGGCCCGCGACAACCCCTACATTGAACCCAGCCATGTGCTGCTGGCCATGCTGGCCCAGCCCGATGGCCCCAAGGCCCTGCTCGACCGGGCCGGGGCCAACACCGCGGCGCTGAAGACCGCGATGGAAACCGCCAACAACGCCCTGCCCAGCGTGCAGGGCGGCGGCCAGGTGCAGGCCGGGCGCGACCTGGTGCAACTGCTGCAGGCGGCCGACAAGGAGGCCACCAAGCGCGGCGACCAGTTCATCGCCAGCGAGATGTTCCTGCTGGCGCTGGCCGATGCCAAGAGCGACATCGGCGGCGTGGCGCGCGGCCATGGCCTGACGCGCAAGTCGCTCGAGGCCGCGATCGACGCGGTGCGTGGCGGCCAGAAGGTCGATTCGGCCGAGGCCGAAGGCCAGCGCGAGGCGCTGAAGAAGTACACGCTCGATCTGACCGAGCGCGCCGCCCAGGGCAAGCTCGATCCGGTGATCGGCCGCGACGACGAGATCCGCCGCGCCATCCAGGTGCTGCAGCGTCGCAGCAAGAACAACCCGGTGCTCATCGGCGAGCCGGGCGTGGGCAAGACGGCCATCGTCGAGGGCCTGGCGCAGCGCATCGTCAACGGCGAGGTGCCCGACACCCTGAAGAACAAGCGCGTGCTGGTGCTCGACATGGCCGGCCTGCTGGCCGGTGCCAAGTACCGCGGCGAGTTCGAGGAGCGGCTCAAGGCGGTGCTCAAGGAGGTGGCCGCCGACGAGGGCCGCATCATCCTGTTCATCGACGAGCTGCACACCATGGTGGGTGCCGGCAAGGCCGAGGGCGCCATCGATGCCGGCAACATGCTCAAGCCGGCGCTGGCGCGCGGCGAGCTGCACTGCATCGGCGCCACCACGCTGGACGAGTACCGCAAATATGTCGAGAAGGACGCGGCCCTCGAGCGCCGCTTCCAGAAGGTGCTGGTCGACGAGCCCAGCGTCGAGGCCACCATCGCCATCCTGCGCGGCCTGCAGGAGAAGTACGAGGTGCACCATGGCGTCGAGATCACCGACCCGGCGATCGTCGCCGCGGCCGAGCTCTCGCACCGCTACATCACCGACCGCTTCCTGCCCGACAAGGCCATCGACCTGATCGACGAGGCCGCGGCCAAGATCAAGATCGAGATCGACTCCAAGCCCGAGGCGATGGACAAGCTCGACCGCCGCCTCATCCAGCTCAAGATCGAGCGCGAAGCGGTGCGCAAGGAGACCGACGAGGCCTCACAGCGGCGCATGGGCCTGATCGAGGAAGAGATCGCCAAGCTCGAGCGCGAGTACGCCGATCTCGAGGAGATCTGGAAGGCCGAGAAGGCCGCGGCGCAGGGCTCGGCGCAGGTGAAGGAAGAGATCGAGCGCATCCGCGTGCAGATCGACGAACTCAAGCGCAAGGGCGACTTCAACAAGGTGGCCGAGCTGCAATACGGCCGCCTGCCCGAGCTCGAGAAGCGCCTGAAGGAGGCGCAGGCCAAGGAATCCGGCAAGGCCGCCTCGGCCAAGGGTGGCCAGGGCGGCGCGCCGCAGCTGCTGCGCACCATGGTGGGTGCCGAAGAGATCGCCGAGGTGGTCTCGCGCGCCACCGGCATCCCGGTCTCCAAGCTGATGCAGGGCGAGCGCGACAAGCTGCTGCAGATGGAGGCCAGGCTGCACGAGCGCGTGGTCGGCCAGGACGAGGCCATCGTGGCGGTGGCCGATGCCATCCGCCGTTCACGCGCCGGGCTGTCCGATCCGAACCGGCCGCTGGGCTCGTTCCTGTTCCTCGGCCCTACCGGCGTGGGCAAGACCGAGCTGTGCAAAGCGTTGGCGGGCTTTCTGTTCGACAGCGAAGACCACATGATCCGCGTCGACATGAGCGAGTTCATGGAGAAGCACTCGGTCAGCCGCCTGATCGGCGCGCCCCCCGGCTATGTGGGATATGAAGAGGGCGGGGCGCTGACCGAGGCGGTGCGCCGAAAGCCCTACAGCGTGCTGCTGCTCGACGAGGTGGAGAAGGCTCACCCCGATGTGTTCAACGTGCTGCTGCAGGTGCTCGACGATGGCCGCCTGACCGATGGCCAGGGGCGCACCGTTGACTTCAAGAACACGGTGATCGTGATGACCAGCAACCTGGGCTCGCACATGATCATGCAGATGGCCGGACAGGACTCCGAGCTGATCCGCGAGGCGGTGCTGGGCGAGGTGAAGCAGCACTTCCGGCCCGAGTTCCTCAACCGCATCGACGAGACGGTGGTGTTCCACGCGCTGGGCGAAGCGCACATCGCGGCCATCGCCAAGATCCAGCTGCGCATCCTCGAGGCGCGCCTGGCCCGGATGGAGATCAAGCTCGAGGTGTCCCCAGAAGCGTTGGCCGAGATCGCCAAGGTCGGCTTCGATCCGGTGTTCGGTGCGCGGCCGCTCAAGCGGGCGATCCAGCAGCGCATCGAGAACCCGGTGGCCAAGCTGATCCTGCAGGGCCGCTTCGGCCCGAAGGACATCATTCCGGTGGATGTGCGCGAGGGCGAGTTCGGATTCGGGCGCGTGGTGCACTGAGGCCGCGGGGAGATTGACCCGAACGGCTTGGCGCCGAGGCCGCCTCGGAAGTAGAAAGGCCGTCCCTGGGGACGGCCTTTGTCATGAGGCAACTGCCGAGGTTCGATTCACTCGCCGTAGAGCGCCCCGCTGGTCTTGTACCCGGTGACGGCATTGCTCGATTCGCTGATCGTCTTGGTGGTCTCGCTGAGCACCAGGCCTTCGGCCAGTACCAGGCCCTCGGCCAGCACCAGGCCTTCGGCCAGCACCAGGCCTTCGGCCAGCACCAGCCCCTCGGCCAGCACCAGACCCTGCGACAACGTGACACCCCTGGCCAGTGTCTGCCCACTGCCGCTGGCCAGCCAGGCGGCCAGCGTGGGTGTGAGCGTGAACGTGCCGGTCTGGCCCTTCATCGAGCTGGTGCCCATCAGGCCATCGGCGATGACGATGCCGGCGCTGAGCAGCGGCAGGTCGGTCGGCGTGTCTTCGCTGTAGTAGCGCGGGTAGGTGTTGGCAGCGATGCCGGTGCCCGACCAGTAGGCGACGCTGCCCTTGACCAGGGTCTCGGAGGCCCAGATGACCGTCGGATCCCACAGCGCCTGGTAGGTGGTGAACAGCTTGTCGCCGCTGGCCACGTGCGAGCCGCCGACGAACACGATGCGCGACCAGTTGAAGGCCGTGCCGGCGACGGTCGAGCTCTTGGTGGGCATGGTCTTGCCCGCGGCCAGCAGGCTGGTCGTGCCATGCACCAGCGTGTTCGCCTTGATGGCACTGGAGATGTCGGTCCGCAGCGCAAGGGCCAGGCGCACCGCGCCTTCGAGATTGATGGCGCCGGCGCCCTGCTCGAGCAGGTTGTAGCCGGGCAGGGGCTGGGCCGTGTACTGCAGGATGGCCTTGAGCAGCGGCGGTGTCAGGCCCGGGTTGGCTTGCATCAGCACTGCAGCGGCGCCGGCCACGGCCGGTGCGGCGATCGAGGTGCCACTGAGTTGCATCAGGCCCTGGGCGTAGGTGGTCGGGCCGCCGGCGGCCGACACCAGCGTCGGGTAGTTGGTGGCCAGGTAGTTCTTCGTCGGTGTGGTCGACGAGGCATTGGTGGCCATCGCGCCGATGATCTTGTTGCCGGGCGCCACCAGGTCGGGCTTGAGCACGTTGTCGGGCCAGCGGGTGTTGTCCGCTGGGTCGGTCCACATGCCGCGGGTGGGGCCGCGCGAGCTGAAGTTGTTGACGACGTCGTCGCCGCGGGCGGCGGTGCCCTTGAAGTTGACGGCACCCACGGTGATCACCGTGGGGTCATGGCCCGGCGACGAGATGGCGCCGTAGGTCTTGGCGCCGGCCGTGGTCAGGCCGAAGTTGCCGCCTGCCACCACCACGGTGATGCCCATCGCGGTGGCGGCATGCACCGCCATGCACAGCGGGTCGCCATCCCAGGTCTCGGTGGAGGAGGCCGCCAGGCTCAGGTTGATCACGCGGATGTTGTATTCCTTGGCGTGGTACATCACCCAGTCCAGGCCCTCGAGCGCGTCACTGACGGTGCCGGTGCCATTGGCCGCCAGCACTCGCACGTCGTAGAGGTTGGCGTTCGGGGCGATGCCGGTCGAGTCGGGCGACTGATAGAAGCCGCGGCCGGCGGCCACCGAGGCCACGTGGGTGCCATGGCCGTAGGGGTCCTGATTGACCACGTTGTCGGCGGCGACGGCGGCTTCGTAGGTGGCCAGCGCCGTGCTGCCCGGCATCAGCGAATCGGTCGGGTTCCAGCCGTCGGACCAGTTGGCCACGGTGGTGTTGAGCATCGACACGTTGCGCTTGACCCGGCTCACTCCGCTGGCGTTCAGGAAGTTCTTGTGGGCCTTCATCACGCCGGAGTCGAGGATGGCGATGCCCACGCCGGTGCCGTCGTAGCCCGAATAGGCCGTCGTCGTGGAATAGGTTCGCACGCCGGTGGTGGTGGCGCCGCTGATGCTCTCGAGCGTGCTGGCGGTGCTGACGGTGCCGCGGTTGGGCGACACCGTGGTCACGTCGGCATGGCGCGCCAGGGCTTGCACCTTGGCCGCGGGCAACGACACGGTCAGCGCCTTGAAGCGCGGATGCACCGCCTGCACCTTGCCGCCCAGGCGGTGCACCTCGCCGCGCAGCGCCGTCATCTGCGGATCGGCGGCGTCGCTGGAGACGATGAGCTGAACCAGATGGATGCCGGCCTGGTGCTTGGACCAGCGCTCGCCGCCCCGGCCAGGGGCCGCCAGCTCCGCGCGAAGGTCATGCGCGATGTGCCCCTTGAGCGCTGCGCGGCGCTCGGCATGCACCGGGCTCTTGCCGGCGGGCCGGGCGTGAACCTCGATCGGCGCCAGCGAGGTGAGCGTGCCGAAGGCAGCCATGACGCCGGACAGGACCGCCGGGAGGAGGCGTCGTTGAATGAAGGTGGCGATGTTGGGCATGGCAGGCTTTCAGGTCAGGTCTTGGGTGCTCGATCAAGTCGCCGAGTTGCAATCGGTGTGGACGGCGCGGCGGATTCACTCGCCGTAGAGGGCCCCGCTGGTGTTGTAGCCGGCGATGGCGCCGCTGGTTTCACTGACGGTCTTGGAGGCTTCGCTGAGCACCAGGCCTTCGCTGAGCACCAGGCCTTCACTCAGCACCAGGCCTTCAGCCAGGACCAGGCCCTCGGCCAGCACCAGGCCTTCGGCCAACACCAGGCCTTCGGCCAGCACCAGCCCCTGGCTCAGCACCTGTCCGCTGCCGCTGGTCAACCAGGTCGACAGCGTCTGGGTCGGCGTGAAGGCACCGGTCTTGCCCACGGAGGAGCTCTTGCCCACCAGGCCGTCGGCCAGCACCACGCCCGAGCCGATCAAGGGCGAGTTCGTGAGATACACGCCTCGGAAGTACTTCGGGAAGGTGTTGGCCGCAATCCCCGTGCCGGACCAATAGGTCACGGTGTAGTAGGTGCTCATCTCGCTGGCCCACACCAGGCGCGGATTCCACAAGGCCTGGTAGGTGGTGAACAGCTTGTCGCCGCTGGCCACATGCGCGCCGCCGAGGAAGGTGATGCGCGACCAGTTGAAGGTCGTGCCGGCCACGGTGGAACTCTTGGTCGGCATGGTCTTGCCCGCCGCCAGCATGCTGGTGGTGCCGGGCACCAGGGTGCCCGCATTCAGCGCCGTGGAGATGTCGGTGCGCAAGGCCTGGGCCAGGCGCACGGCACCTTCCAGGTTCAGCTGACCGGCGCCCTGCTCGAGCAGGCTGTGGTTGGGCAGCGGCTGCGCGGTGTACTGCAGGATGGCCTTGATCAGCGGCGGCGTGAGCCCCGGATTGGCCTGCAGCAGCACCGCCACGGCGCCGGCCACGGCCGGGGCTGCGACCGAGGTGCCGCTGAGTTGGATCAGACGTTGGGCATAGGTGGTGGGTCCGCCCGCCGCGGTGACCAGTGCCGGGTAGTTGGTGGCCAGCAGGTTGGCCGTGGGGCTGGTGGCGGAGGCCGCGGTGGCCATGGCGCCATTGATCTTGTTGCCGGGCGCCACCAGGTCTGGCTTGAGCACGTTGTCGTAGTAGCGGGCGCCGTTGGTCGTGTCCACCCAGACGCCGCGGGTGGGTCCGCGCGAACTGAAGTTGTTGACGACATCGTCGCTGCGCGCCGTGGTGCCCTTGAAGTTGACGGCGCCGACGGTGATGACCGAAGGGTCGTGCCCCGGCGATGAAATGGAGCCGTAGACCTTGCCGTTGCTGGTGTTCAGGCCGAAGTTGCCGCCGGCGGCGATCACGGTGATGCCCATGGCCGTGGCCATGCGGGCGGCCGTGGCCAGCGGGTCACCGTCCCAGTTGTCGGTGGACGAGGCCGCCAGGCTCAGGTTCATCACGCGGATGTTGTATTCCTTGGCGTGGTACATCACCCAGTTGATGCCTTCCAGCGCATCGTTGACGGTGCCGCTGCCGTCGGCGGCCAGCACCCGTACGTCGTAGATGTTGGCGTTGGGGGCAATGCCAGTGGTGTCCGGCGTCTGGTAGAAGCCGCGGCCGGCCGCCACCGAGGCCACATGCGTGCCGTGGCCATAGGGGTCTTGCGTGAGGTCGTTGTCGGCGGCCACCTTCGACTCGTAGTAGGCCAGGTCGGCACTGCCCGGCATCGGCGAGACCAGCGGGTTCTCCCAGGGCGCCGCCCAGCTCTGCTGCCAGTACTTCAGCATGCTCACGTTGCGCTTGACCCGGCTGACGCCGCTGGCGTTGAGAAAGCTCTTGTGCGCCTTCATCACGCCCGAATCGAGGATGGCGATGCCGATGCCGGTGCCGTCCAGCCCGGTGTAGGCCGTGGCCGAGCTGTAGGTGCGCACGGCCGCCGTGGTGGCGCCGGTGATGGTCTCGAGGTTGCTGGAGGTGCCCACCGTGGTGCGGTTGGGCGAGATGCTGCGCACGTCGGCGTGTGCGGCCAGCTGGGTCACGCGGGAGGCGGGCAGGAACACGGTGAGGGCTCGCAGGGCCGGATGCACCACGGCGACCTTGCCGCCCTGTCGCTGCACCTCGGCGCGCAGCGCTTGCATCTGCGGGTCGTCGGAGTGGCTCATCACGATGAGCTGCACCATGTGCACGCCGTTGACATCGCGCGACCAGCGCTCGCGCGCCTTGTGGGGCGCGGCCAGCTCGGCATGCAGGTCGTGCGAGATGCGGCCCTGCACCTTCGCGCCCCGGTCGTGGTTGCGCGCGCCACGCTCATGCACGCCTTCGCTGCGCTCGCCGGCATGTGCCGTCAACGGCACAAGCGTCCCCCCCATGCCGCTGAGAGCGACCGAGCCGGAAAGCAGGAGGGGCAGGACGCGTCGACGGATGAAGTGAACTGCTGAGGTCATGACTTGCTCTGGGGGTGTGGTGAATCGGGAAGAAGCGACGTTCGACAACCCGGGACAGGCGAACGTGAGTCGCATCGGGGGGGGGGCGGCGGGATGGCTGGCGGGCCTACTCCCCGTAGAGCGCGCCGCCGGTCTGGTAACCCGACACGCTGGCATTGGTTTCGCTGATCGTCTTGGTGACTTCGCTGAGGACCAGGCCTTCTGCCAGCACCAGGCCCTCGCTGAGCACCAGCCCCTCGGCCAGGACCAGGCCTTCGGCGAGCACCAGGCCTTCGGCCAGCACCAGCCCCTGGGCGATGGTCACGCCTTGGGACAAGGTCTGGCCGCTGCCGCCGACCAGCCAGGACGACAGCGTGGGCGTGAGCGTGAACACGCCGGTCTTGCCGACCATCGAGCTGGCGCCCATCAGGCCGTCGGCCAGGATCACGCCGCTGCTGAACACCGGTGCCGCGGCGGGCTCGATTTCCCAGTAACGTTTCGGATAGGTGTTAGGCGCGATCCCGGTGCCGCTCCAGAACTCGACGGTGCCCCGGCGCACCATGGTCGAGGCGTAGTACAGCTGCGGATCCCAAGATCCCTGCCAGGTGGTGAACAGCTTGTCGCCGCTGGCGATGTGCGAGCCGCCGAAGAACACGATGCGCGACCAGTTGAAGGTGGTGCCGGCCACCGTCGAACTCTTGGTCGGCATGGTCTTGCCGCTGGCCAGCAGGCTGGTCGTTCCGGCCACCAGGGTGCCGTTCTTCAGCGCCGTGGAGATGTCGGTGCGCAGCGCCGTCGCCAGGCGCACCCCACCTTCGAGGTTCAGCGCGCCGGCGCCCTGCTCGAGCAGGTTGTAGCCCGGCAGCGGTTGGGCGGTGTACTGCAGGATGGCCTTGACCAGCGGCGGCGTCAGGCCCGGGTTGGCCTGGAGCAGCACCGCCACGGCACCGGCGACGGCCGGTGCGGCGATCGAGGTGCCGCTCAGGCTCATCAGGCCCTGGGCATAGGTCGTGGGGCCGCCGGCGGCACTGACGAGTGCCGGGTAGGTGGTGGCCAGGTAGTGCTTGGTCGGCGAGGTCGACGAGGCATTGGTGGCCATCGCACCGATGATCTTGTTGCCCGGCGCGACCAGGTCCGGCTTGATCGCGTTGTCGGGTCGGTTCGACGAGGTCGCTGCCACCCACCACGCGCCGCGTGTCGGGCCGCGCGAGCTGAAGTTGTTGACCACGTCGTCGCCGCGGGCTGCGGTGCCCTTGACATTGACGGCCCCGACGGTGATCACCGAGGGCGCATGGGCCGGCGACGAGATGGCGCCGTAGACCTTCTGGTTCGAGGTGTTGAGGCCGAAGTTGCCCGCGGCCACGACCACCGTGATGCCCATCGAGGTGGCCGCGTGCACCGCGTGGCACAAGGCGTCGTAATCCCAGGAGTCGGCGGATTCGGCCGCCAGGCTCAGGTTCATCACCCGGATGTTGTATTCGCGGGCGTGGTACATCACCCAGTCGATGCCCTCGAGCGCATCGCTCACCGTGCCGGTGCCGTCTGCGGCCAGCACGCGCACGTCGTACAGGTTGGCATTGGGTGCAATGCCGGTGGCGTCGGGCGTCTGGTAGAAGCCGCGGCCGGCGGCCACCGAGGCCACATGCGTGCCGTGGCCATACGGATCCTGGTTGACGACGTTGTCGGCCGCCACGCCGGCCTCGTAGGTGGCCAGAGCCGCGCTGCCCGGCATGAGCGAGTTCGCGCTGACCCACGGGTCGGCCCAGACCGTGGTGGCGTTGTTGAGCATGTTGACGCTGCGCTTGACCCGCGAGGCGCCGCCGGCATCCTGGAAGCTCTTGTGGGCCTTCATCACGCCGGAATCGAGGATGGCGATGCCGATGCCGGTGCCGTCATAGCCCGAGTAGGCCGAGGCCGATGAATAGGTGCGCACGCCCGCAGCCGCGGCGCCGGTGATGTTCTCGAGCAGGCTCGCGGTGCTGACCGTGGCGCGGTTGGGCGAGATGCCCCTCACGTCGCGGTGCTGCGACAGGGCCTGCACCCGGGCGAGAGGCAATTCGATGGTCAGGGCCCCGAAGCGCTTGTGCGCCACCTGAACCCGGCCGCCCAGTCGCTGCACTTCAGCACGCAGATCGGCCAGGTCGGGATCGCCGGCATGGCTGGTGACGATCAACTGCACGCTGCGCCCGGCGCTGGTTTCGCGAACCCAGCGCGCCGGCTTGGCCCGGTGCGAGGCCATTTCGGCGCGCAGGTCGTGGCCGATGTGGGCGGGCCCGCGAGAGGGCGCCGCAGCTGCCCGTTGCGCGGCGGCGCCGGTTTCGGCGCTCGCCCGTCCGATCGGGCCGACGAGGCCCGTCACCGACACGGCAAGACTCAACAACGACGGCAGGGCACGGCGGTGAAGGAACTGGGTCATCGACTTCATGAGGGGTTCCTCGGTACTGCCTGGGCGGCGTGATCGAAGGGGGTCGATCCGATGGTTGAAGGTCGGGTTGGCCGGGCCTACTCGCCGGTGGTCGCGCCGCTGGTCTGGTAGCCCGGAGCCGAGCCCGCCGACTCGGACAGCACGGTGCCCTCACTGAGGATCAGCCCTTCGCTGAGCACCAGGCCCTCGCTGAGCACCAGGCCCTCGGCCAGCACCACGCCCTCGGCCAGCACCATGCCCTCGGCCAGCACCACGCCTTCAGCCAGCACCACGCCGGAGGCGAGCAGCTGACCGCTGCCGCCGACCACCCAGGTGGACAGCGTGGCGGTCGGTGTGAAGACGCCGGTCTTGCCGACCATCGAGCTGGTGCCGACGAGCCCGTCGGCCAGCACCACGCCGGAGGACACCAGCGGCGAACTCGAGATCGTGTACGGATCGAACCACGAGGGATAGGTGTTGGCGGCGTAACCGGCGCCCGACCACCACACCGGGTCGGTCTGCACCACCACCTTGGTGGCCCAGGCCAGCCTGGGATTCCACAGGTTCTGGTAGGTGGTGAACAGCTTGTCGCCGCTGGCCAGATGGTTGCCGCCGACGAACACCACGCGCGACCAGTTGAAGGTGGTGCCGGCCACCGTGGAACTCCGGGTCGGCATGGACTTGCCGCTGGCCAGCAGGGCGGTCGAGCCATGCACCAGCGTGCCGGCCTCGACGGCGGTGCGGATGTCGGTGCGCAGCGCGGTGGCCAGGCGCACCGCACCTTCCAGGTTGAGCTGGCCCGCACCCTGCTCGAGCAGGTTGTAGCTGGGCAGCGGCTGGGCGGTGTACTGCAGGATGGCCTTGACCAGCGGCGGCGTGAGGCCTGGGTTGGCCTGCAGCAGCACCGCGGCAGCACCGGCCACGACGGGAGCGGCGATCGAGGTGCCGCTGAGCATCATCAGCTGCTGGGAGTACGTGGTGGGGCCGCCTGCCGCGGTCACCAGCGAGGGGTAGAGCGTGGCCAGCTTGTTCTTGGTCGGGGTGGCGGCCAGGGCCTGGGTGGCCAGCGCGCTGACGATCTTGTTGCCCGGGGCGACGAGGTCGGGCTTGAGGATGTTGTCGCGCACCACGCGGCCAGCGGCGTCGTAGGCCTTGCCGCGCGTAGGCCCGCGCGAGCTGAAGTTGGTGACGACGTCGTCGGTGCGGGCCGTCGTGGCCTTGAAGTTGGACGCGCCCACGGTGATGACCGTCGGGTCATTGCCCGGCGCCGCCACCGAGCCGTAGACCTTCTTGCCCTGCAGGTTGAGGCCGAAGTTGCCGGCAGCGGTCACCACGGTGATACCCATGGCCGAGGCGGCACGAACCGCGGTGCACAGCGGGTCATCCTGCCAGCTGTCGGTCGATGCGGCCGCCAGGCTGACGTTCATCACGCGGATGTTGTACTCGCGGGCGTGGTACATCACCCAGTTGATGCCTTCCAGCGCATCGCTGATCGTGCCGAATCCCTGGTCGTTGAGCACGCGCACGTCATACAGGTTGGCGTTGGGTGCCACCCCGGTGGAGTCGGGCGTCTGGTAGAACCCACGTCCGGCCGCCACGGCCGCCACATGGGTGCCGTGGCCATAGGGATCCTGGGTGACGGCCGAATCCGCCGCGACCGATGTTTCGTAGGACGTCAGCCATGACGAGCCCGGCTCGGGCGACATGTTCGGATCATTGATGTTCGACCAGTTGTACATGGTCGAGTTCAGCATGTTGACGTTTCGCTTGACTCGAGTGGCGCCGGCGGCATTGAGGAAGCTCTTGTGGGCCTTCATCACGCCGGAGTCGAGGATGGCGATGCCCACGCCGGTGCCGTCGTAGCCCGAGTAGGTGGTCGCGGTGCTGTAGGTGCGGATGCCCGAGGCCACCGAGCCGGTGATGGTCTCGACCGTGCTGGCCACATGCTGGGTGGTGCGGTTGGGCGTGACGCTCAGCACGTCCGGGTGTCGCGACAGGCTGGCCACTCGAGACGCCGGCAGGGTGATGGTCAGCGACCGGAAGCCGGTGTGCACCACCGCCACCGATCCGCCCAGCCGGGTCACTTCAGCCCGCAGCGCCGCCATCTGGCGGTCGGCTGCATCGGAGGTGACGATCAGCTGCACCATGCGCACGCCGTTCACATCCCGTGACCAGCGGGCTTGCGAGCGGCCAGGGCTTTGCAGTTCATCGTCCAGGTCGCGCGCAATGCGGCCGCGCTGGCGAGGATTGGCTTGCGACCTGCCGGATGACGCCCCTGAGGACTGAGCCTGTTGGCCCGTCGACCCTGAGCCCGCCCAGGCGGGGATCGGTGCCATCGCCGACAGCGTGGCACTGGCACTCATCACGGCGCTCATCAGCGCCGCGCCCAACCGGCGCCGCGTCAGGCGCGTCGATTCAGCAGCGAGCCGCTCGGCGGACTGGTCGGATCGACGGTCTTGTTTGAGTGGTCCGTTCTGCATGGTGGCAACTCAGGGCTGTGGGTGAATGACCGCGATGGTATGAATATGTGTGTCGATTCAGAAAAACGTAACAACTGTTGTTTGTGAATCTTTCGATATTTTCTTGCTGCGGTTTTTTGGCGCGAAAATATGAATACCCCGCTCCGGGTTTCGTTCATGGTTTTCGGAGGGCCTGACGCGTTCTGTAGCGTCTTGATGCAATTGCGGCTGCAGTTCGTGAAGTGCTTGGCAGAACGCATGCAGACGTGTGCGCCTGGCGAGCAAATCGGGTCTGGGCGTTCAAGTTTTTTTGCGGCCGGCCGAAAACCCACGACAAGAGGTATTGCCACTCGACTATCGAGCGGCAAGATACTCTTTCTGCAGTGCGCGTGTGAATGGCCGGTTCGGGCAGGATCGGAAACGCCGGAGATTCACGCCCGGCAGCAGCCGGGAGATTCAGCGGCGCGCCGACATCACATGCCGGGCCTGGACGAAGCCGAAGGCATGTTCGACGGCTTCGCTGATCGCACGCTCGTTCTCGATGCGCTCCTTCTCCGTCAGGAAGAAGGCCAGATCGACGTCGTGGCGGATGTAGCGGGCGGTCACCCGATTCAAGGCCACGCAGGCCACATCGGCCAGCAGATCAGGGTTGCTGGCCAGGGCGGGGTACTTGGGTGCGGCTCGGGCGACGGCCTCGAAGACCGGCTGCTCGTGGATGTTGTGGACGGACGTGAAGTCCATGGTGGCGCCCTCGTACGAGTCTGGGATGCCTTGAGTTATCGGCCTGGGGCCGGGCAGGCTTGAGCCACCCGGCAGCGGGCGGTGCCGCTGTCCCGACGATGGTGGGCGGGCAACTCAGGGCTGGCGTTCGGCGTCCATCAGGCGATGGCGCATCAAGGGGAGGTTGGCCCGCAGGCGGTCGACGAGGGCAATGAAGCCGAGCGAATCACTGCGTGCCAGGTTGCGCAACAAGGCCTGCCGGCCACCCATCGACACCAGGATCTCGTCGGGCTGGGGGATGCCCGGGCCGCCAGCGGCCAGATGTGCCCGACGCGCGGCGCAAAGCGCGGGTGCCAGCTGGCGCAGATCGGCCAGCACCGCGTCTGCGCCGTCTCCGGCCAGCAGGTCGCCCGCATGCAGATCGGTGATGCCACAGCCCAGCACGCCATCGGTCCGGGCCACCGAGGCCAGGGCCTTGGCCAGCCATTGAGGCGGCGGAGGCGGCGAGCCGGCATCGATCAGCCCGACGGGCGTCTCGCGGGGGCCGATGGACAATGGCAGGCTGGCGGCATGGGCCGCCGCCTCCCAGGCCGTGAGCACGCTGTTCCAGACCGAGGCCGGGCTGGTCAGCGACTCGGGCATGGCGGCGATGTGCACATCGCGGGGCCAATCCTGTTCGAGGATGCGCTGGCGCAGCGCGCTGGCGCCGGCCGGCAGGATGAACAGCAGCCACGGGCACTGCCACTCCGGCTGCCGGGTGGCGGTGAGCAGGCCGCGCAGCAGGCGGGTGATCTCGTGCGGTGACAGGCCCGCGAGGATCACTGCGCTCAGGTGGCTGCGCTCGGCCAAGGCATGGTGCAGGTCGTCGTCGAGGTGCACCATGGCCGGGCTGCCCGATTCGGCCTGGTAGACCTTGAGCGGCTCGCCCCCTTCGCGCGCCACGCGGGTGCGCTCGATCACGCCAAGGCTGGCCAGCGTGGCCCGATCGCGCAGGTTCAGCCGCTCCACCACCTGGCCGCCGGCCTCGGACAAGGCGCGCAGCACACGCCCAGCCCACTGTCGGGCCGGGTCGATCAGGGTGATCATCGAGCTGGCCTGCCCCAGGTCGAGGCGGGTGGCGGCAAGGTGGCTGCGCATCGATGCGGCCGGGTTGGTGTCGACGGCCGCGTCGATTTCTTCCACGCGGGCCGCGACGGCACCGGGCGCGGGGGCGTCGCTGGGCAGTCTTCGGGGCCCGAACTCGCCGAACAGGCTGGTGAGCATGTCGATCCTTCCCTGGCTGCCCCGGGGCCGAAGGCCGTTCCGCCGCCCCATCGGGGCCATGGGGATGCACCGGTCTGTGTCGGTGTCCTGGCGAGGGGGTCAGGGCACTGTAGGTCCAACGGGCGCGCCTCGCGTATCCCGATGTTGGCCGTCTGCCCCTGACCGCCTGGCCGACTGACCAATGCTCACAGTTCTTTCATGGACGGGGCCGCCCGGCCGGCACCGGCAGCGGCCGCCCGCCAGCCACTAACATCGCAGTGATGAACTCCCTTGCATCGGCCGCATCGGCGGGCCCCTCGCCGCCGGCCAGCCCGAGCCCCGCGTCGGGTGACTGGCGCACCATCGGCCTGATCGGCCTGGCGCATGGCAGCTCGCACTTCTTCCACCTGCTGCTGACGCCCTTGATCCCCTGGCTGATCCAGGATTTCGGCCTGAGCTACGCCGAGCTGGGGCTGCTGGTCTCGGCGTTCTTCGTGGTGTCGGGTACCGGGCAGGCCGCGGGCGGGTTCGTGGTGGACCGTGTCGGCGCGCGGCCGGTGCTGTTTGTCTCGCTGGTGCTGTTTGCGGCGGCCGCACTGGCGGCATCCACCGCCAGCGGCTACGCCGGGCTGATGGCGGCCTCGGTGCTGGCCGGCCTGGGCAACGCGCCATTTCACCCGGTGGACTTCACCATCCTCAACAAGCGGGTGACTGCGCCGCGCCTGGGGCATGCCTTCTCGGTGCACGGCATCTCCGGCAACCTGGGTTGGGCCGCCGCGCCGGTGTTCCTGGTCGGCATCACCACGGCCACCGGCTCGTGGCGCTGGGCCACGGCGGGCGCCGCCGGCCTGGCCTTGGCGATCCTGGCGCTGCTGGTGTGGCAGCGCGACGCCATCGACGATCGACAGGGACGCTGGGCCCACCAGGCCGCTCAGGCTGGAGCCACGGACGTCGCACAGGAGCACCCGATGGCCTTTCTTCGGCTGCCGTCGGTGTGGCTGTGCTTTTCGTTCTTCTTCTGGACCACGGTGGCGCTGAGCGCGATCCAGAGCTTTGCCAGCCCGGCATTGAAGTCGCTGTACGGCCTGCCGCTGTCGGTCACCTCGATGGTGGTCACCGGCTACATGGTGTGCGGCGCGGTGGGCATGCTGGCGGGCGGGTTCCTGGTCGGTCGAACCGAGCGCCTCGAGCGCATCATCGGGCTGTGCCTGCTGGCCGCCGCGGCATTGCTGGGGCTGGTCGCCACTGGCGCCGTGGGCGGCGCGTTGGCGGTGACCTTGACCGCCGCCGCGGGGCTGGGCGCCGGCCTGGCCGGCCCGTCGCGCGACATGCTGATCAAGCGGGCCTCGCCACCGGGTGCCACCGGGCGCGTGTATGGCACGGTGTACTCCGGCCTCGACCTGGGTTTCGCGGTGGCGGCGCCGGTGCTGGGCCGGCTGATGGATGCCGGCTGGCCGCGGCGGTGTTCGGTGCGTCGTCGCTGGCGCTGCTGGCCGGCGTGGCCTCGGCCGCGCTGGTGGGGCGCCACGTCGCCGGGCTGGCGACTGCCAGGCGGTAGTCTTCAGCCGCGGTTGCGCAGCGACTGACGCAGGGTATCCGCGCCTGCCGGGCGTCAGGCCGTGTGCATCGGGTGGTCGAACTCGATGTGGGCGGCAAATCCGTGGCCTTGCGCCACCGGGGATTCCAACCGAAGCCGGGCGCCCGACTGCTGCGCGATGGTGCGGGCCATCGCCAGGCCGAGCCCCGCACCGCCGATCGGCGTCTTGCCTCGCTGGAAACGTTGGCCGAGCTGCTCGAGCTGATCGGCCCTGACGCCGGGGCCGTCATCGGTGACCGACACCAGGCCGGGCCGCACCGCGACGGTGACGGACGCTCCCGGGCCGCCATGCTTGAGCGCGTTGTCGATCAGGTTGCGCAGCGCGATGCCCAGGGCATCGATGTCGCCCTGCACCAGGCATGGCGGCACCTGCGCGTCGAGCCGCAACTGGCCCTGGCGGCAGGCCTCGCCGAACTCGTCGGTCACCAGGCGCGCCAGCGCCCGCAGGTCGACGGTGTCGCGCTCGAGGGCCACTCCGGCATCGATGCGGGCCAGCTGCAGCAGCCGGGTCGCCAGCGCGGTGAGTCGATCGAGCTGTCGCACCAGCGCGGTGGCATGCTCGGCGTGTCCGGTGCCCACCGGCATCTGTGCCAGTCGTTGCGCCTGGGCGCGGGCGGCCGCCAGTGGCGTGCGCAACTCGTGCGCCATGTGGGCCGAGAACGCTCGCTCGGCCTCGACCATGGCGCGCACCCTCACCATCAGCTCATTGACCTCGTGCACCCAGGGCTGCAGCTCGCTGGGCAATCCACCGCTGGCCAGCGGCCGCAGGTCATGGCTGGGCCGCAACGCCAGGTCCTGGCGAGCCGGCTCGAGGGCAGCGAAGCCGCGTTCGAGCAGCACGCGGATGCCCCAGGCCGACAAGGGCAGCACCACGGCCAGCGCCATCGCGAGGCCGAGCGCACTGGCCCCGAGCACCTCGATGCGATGGTTGGTGGTGTCGGCCACCTGCACCCGCAGGCGGCCATCGGGCCGGAGCATGGTCAGCACATGCCAGTCGCCCACGCGGCGCAGACCGCTGGACGGGTCAGCGTCGAGGGGATGGGCAGGCGCGGCATGCGAGCGGGTGCGCATGCGGCCCTGGTCATCGAAGACCTGGAACACGATGTGCTCTTCATGAGCCCCGAACCCGGGTGGCGAGAGCGCCTGGTCGTCGAGCGCGGCGTCGGGCAGGCTCAGCAGGGCCTGGGCCGTTTCCTCGAGCGCGCTGTCGAGCACCTCGGTGGTCTCGAACCACAGGCCCGCCAGCGAGATCAGCGCGCCCACCAGCCACAGGCCGGTGATGCCGATCAGCAGTTGCCGCCGCAGCCGGCGCTGCAGGCTCCAGGAGGCCTCAGCCATCCAGGCGGTACCCCAGCCCCCGGTGCGTGCTGATCACGTGGCTGCCCAGCTTCTTGCGCAGCCGGCTCACGATCACTTCGATGGAGTTGCTCACGGCCTCGTGGGTGCAGTGGTGTTGCAGGGCGGTCTCGATCTCGCTGCGACTGTAGATCCGTCCGCGGTGTCGCGCCAGGCAGCACACCACACCCCACTCCATCGCGGTCAGGTCCACGCGCTGCCCGAGTACCTGGGCCAGGCGCAGGTCCAGATCGAGCGTTGCAGGGCCGATGACGATGCGCTGCCCGGTGTCGACGCGTCGGCTCACCGCATCGATGCGCGCCAGCAGTTCGTCGAGATCGAAGGGCTTGACCAGGTAGTCGTCCGCGCCGGCCTTCAGCCCGCGGATGCGGTCGCTGACCTGGTCGCGGGCCGTCAATGCGATGACCGGCTGGCGCAGGCCTTCGCTGCGCCAGTCTCGCAGCAGCGCCAGGCCGTCGCCATCGGCCAGCTGCAGATCGAGCAGCGCCATGTCGAACGTCGGCGCCAGTCGGGCCTGGGCGATGAACTTGCACCAGTGCACCCCGTGGCCGGCTGCCTCGAGGTGCTCGGCCACGGCCTGGCCGAGATCGATGTCGTCTTCAAGGAGGAGCAGTTGCATGGCGGTCGCGTGGCGGGCATCAGGCGTGGGGCGGGATGCCGAAGTGGGCCGGCCGATCATGAACCGAAGCTGAACAAGAATCCCGGGGGAGGATCGGGCTCCCCGGCGGACGGACCCGCGGCCCCGGCCGGGTCGACGTTGGCGCCAGCGTCTCAGGCCGTGCCGTACTTGGTCTCGAAGCGGATGCCGATGCGCTGCAGCAGCGGCGTCGGCAGCACGCCGCCGGCACACACCACCACCTTGTCGTTGGGCAGGGCCAGCTCGCCATCGGCGGTGGCCAGCTGCACCCGGCCTTCGTCGATGTGCAACACCGTGCTGCGCATCAGCACCTTCAGGCGGCCCTCTCGCTGCAGTTCGTCCAGGCGCAGACGGTTCTTCTCCTTCACCCGCGAGAAGGCCTCGCCGCGGTAGGACAGTTGCACCCGGGTGCCCGGCTGCTCGGCCAGGGCGATGGCGGCCTCGAGGGCGCTGTCGCCGCCGCCGACCACCAGCACCGCCTGCCCGGCATATTGCTCGGCGTCGATCAGGCGGTACACCACCTTGGCCGATTCTTCGCCCGGCACGTCGAGCTTGCGCGGCGTGCCCCGGCGGCCCAGCGCCAGCAGCACGCAGCGGGTGTGCAGGCGACCGCGCGAGGTGGCGACCATCAGCGTGCCGTCCGCCTGGGGCTCGAGGCCCTCGAAACTCTCGTTGAAACGCACCTGCAGGCCGGTCTTCTGCATCACCTGCAGCCAGAAGGCCAGCAGTTTCTCCTTCTGCACCTCGGTGCCCAGCTTGACGGTGCCGATCACGTCGAGCTTCACCGGCGCGGTCATCGCCACCTTGTGGCGGGGGTAGTGGTAGACGGCACCGCCCAGCGAATCCTCCTGCTCGACCACCGCATAGCGCAGGCGGTGATGGAGGGCACTCAACCCGGCCGAAATGCCGGCCGGCCCGGCCCCCACGATCACCACGTCCAGCGGTGCCGCATGCTGCCCGATGCGACGGGCGATGGCGGCCATGGCCTGCCGCCCCTGCTCGGCGGTCTTGCGGATCAGCCCCATGCCGCCCAGCTCGCCGGCAATGTAGACACCTGGAACGTTGGTCTCGTACTCCGGCGAGACATGCGGGATGTCGATGCCGCGGCGGGCCGTGCCGAACACCAGCGACAACGCCTGTGTCGGGCAGGCATGAAAGCACGCGCCGTGTCCGATGCAGGCCGAGGCATTGACCAGCGTGGCCTTGCCGTTGACGACCCCCAGCGCGCCTTCGGGGCAGGCCCGGGCGCAGGCGCCCGAACCGAAACACCTTGAAGGATCGACCACCGGATGTAACGAGGGGGGCTCATTCAGCCCGGTTCGTTCAGATTCGTCCTTTAACTTCGCGGCTTCGCGGCTGATCCTGGCCTTGCGGCGCACGTAGGCACCGATGAGGAGGGCAGCCAGGGCCGCGTACACGAACAGATAGAGGGCGAGTTTCATGGTGAGGCGCAATCGTAGGCGAAGCGCCTCGCGGTGTGGAGCGTTGATCGGGTGGGGTGGCTGAAGATGAGGGTGGGGTCATGACGGATTCGACGGCAGGCGCAGCGACGATGGCGGCGCCGCGCATGGCTTCGCGGCAGCGGAAGGCGCCGGCGCGCCCTCACGATGCGTGGCTGTACCTGCTGCTGTCGCTGCTCGTCGCGCTGACCTGGCTCATCAGCCGCATGGGCTGGTTCACCGCCGCCTCGGACACCGGCTACTGGCTCGGCGTGGCCGGCGGGTTGTGCATGCTGCTGCTGTTCACCTACCCGATGCGCAAGCACCTGCGCTTCATGCAGCGCTTCGGCTCGGGCAAGCCCTGGTTCGTGGCACACATGGTGTTCGGCGTCGGTGGGCCGCTGCTGATCCTGGTGCACTCCACCTACCGCATCGGATCGATCAACGCCGGCGTGGCCCTGTTCTCGATGCTGATCGTCGCCGCCAGCGGGGTGGTCGGCCGCTTCCTGTACGTGCGGCTGCATCGCAACCTTCGAGGCGAGAAGCTGAGCCTGATCGAACTGCGCGGCCAGCGCGAGGCGGCCGATGGCTCGGTGACACGCCTGCGCTTTGCCCCCGACGTGGCGGCGCGCATCCTGGCCTTCGAGCGCGAGGCCCTGCCGGACGGGCATGCCGCACCGGGTCTGTGGCAGGCCCTGGTGCACCTGCCGGTGCGGCGCTGGCAGGTGCGGCATGAGTGCCGGCGCGAGCTCAAGCTGCGCATCCTGGCCCTGGGGCGCAGCGAGGGCTTCAGCCGCGGCAAGACACGCCGGGCGCTCGAAGAAGCCCGCCGGCTGGTCGGCGCCGAGCTGATGACCATCCAGCGCATCGCCCAGTTCAGTGCCTGGGAGCGCCTGTTCTCGTGGTGGCACGTGGCCCATGTGCCGTTCGTCTACCTGATGCTGCTCAGCGCCGTGGCCCATGTGGTCGCGGTGCACGCCTACTGACCCCGGCGTCCGGTGAGTGTCTGGCGCCTGTTCCTGGTGATGATCGGCCTCGTCTGCTCGATGGGTGCGCCACGCGCCCAGACCTTTGAATCGGTGCTCTCGCCGGGCCCGATCATCAAGGGTCATGCCAAGGTCGAGCACGATTGCAAGGCCTGCCACGTGCGCTTCGATCGCGCCGCGCAGGACGGCCTGTGCATGGAGTGCCACAAGGACATCGGCCACGACGTGCGGCGCCGTGAGGGCTTCCACGGTCGACTCAAGCCGCAGCCGTGCCGCAGCTGCCACACCGACCATCGGGGGGCCGAGGCCAGGATCGCCGAGTTCGGCCGCAAGGCCTTCGATCACCGGCAGACCGACTTCGTGCTGCGCGACAAGCACCAGGGCCTGGACTGCGCCAAGTGCCATGTGGCCGGCAAGCGTTGGCGCGAGGCGGCCCTGGAGTGCGTGGGCTGCCACCGCAAGGACGATGTGCACAAGGACGGCTTGGGCGCGAAGTGCGGTGACTGCCACAACGAGCGCAGGTGGAAGGAGGCCGACTTCGACCACGACCGCAAGACCCGCTTC
>Ga0268298_10002260_pt1 | contig 21236 bp, 15 predicted proteins | sample WWTPWeurt_MetaG_FD_194462 | JGI IMG/M metagenome (GOLD analysis project Ga0268298, IMG submission 194462) | Activated sludge microbial communities from WWTP in Nijmegen, Gelderland, Netherland - WWTP Weurt | ecosystem: Engineered > WWTP > Aerobic digester > Activated sludge | place... | reverse complement strand
CTGCGGAAAGGTTGTCCATGCTAGATACCGTCGCTGAGCTTCCTCTGCCTTTGGCGCAACAAGTGCTTCTTGCTGCCAGCCACGATCCAGTTTCCGTGATCCGCCGTCGTGCTGTGGATCTCTCAAGTCAGCTCTTCAACCGAACCAAAGAACTGGCCTTCCTTAGACTCCTCCGTTCCGAAATCCATGACAAAGACCTGGCTGTTCGGAACCGTGCTCGCGAGCTACTCTCGACCATTCCATCTGCGTCCATGCCCGAGGCTGTGGACACGATTTCAAAGGACAACAAGAGTAGCGATCCCACTCCTATTTCGGGAGAACAGGGTCAACTCTTGCTATCAGGAGAAGAGGGCGTCCGCATCCAAATCGACAAGGGTCCGTCCCAAATGCTTCCCAGCAAAACCCTGTCCATACCACTGACTGTTGGCAAACATTTGGTGGAGTATGTTGGTGGCAAACAAGAACTGGCCATCGCGGTCGGAAGTCCTACCAAACTCAAAATTCCGGCCTCCCTTGCCGAACAACTGGTTCACGATGCCAAAGATGCGCTCAAAAGCCGTGATCTGGTTCGCGCACAGGGACATCTCGATCGCCTCAAGCGCATCGCCAATCGCGTCCGTCCGAAAGCGATCGTCTTGTCAGACGCCTTGTACTTGCAAGGCAAACTATTTGAGGCCAAGAACCAGCCAGCACCCGCGTTGGGCGATCTGGCCACGTACCTGAAATTGCCCTCTGTTCAGCAGCGTTCTGAATACGTTGCCGACGCAAAAACGATCACGAGTCGTTGGAAACCCCTGCTCGGCCGGTTGCAGCTTTACACGCTCAAGGATGGAGTCTGTCAACTGGAAGAGAGGTATCTGCAACCGGGTGAGCATGAAATCAGTCTGACTCCAGGACAAACCAAAAAAGTCTCTGCCTTTGCCGGAGTAACCGTAACCATCCGTTCATGCAATTAAGGGGACCCCCAAAGGGGGCAGTTTTGGAAGGTCAGAATGGGAAAAGGAGAATCCGAAGGGAGCAAGGAGACGAAGGTTCTAGAAACTGTGTATCAGCGGCTACGGCGTCGGATAGTGCAAGATCGATCCATTCCATCCCACTGCCCAAATGTTGTTTGCGCCCGTGCCTGAGATCCCTCGAAAATCCTGCGTGTTCCCAGCGTTTTGCAAGGACCACGTTGTTCCATTCCATTTCACCAAACCACCGCCCAGTCCCACCGCCCAGACATTGCTCACGTCACTTGCCCACACACCCCGAAGATCCGGAAAGACCGCCTGACTTTGGACCGCCCACGCAGTCCCATTCCATCCCACAATCACGCCGTTTATCCCCACCGCCCAAATGTTGTTTGCATTGACCCCCCAAATGCTCATCAAAGGTTGGAACGTGTTCGAGGTTTGCACCGCCCACGCTGTTCCGTTCCATTTCACGATTGTTCCATTCAAACCAACCGCCCATACATTGCTCGCATCACTTCCCCACACTCCATACAGAGCTTGCGAGGTCCCGGTGGTTTGAACCGCCCACGACGTTCCGTTCCATCGTGTGATGGTGCCTCCCGCTCCGACGGCCCAAACGCTGCCTACACCGCTTCCCCACACACTCCGCAAATCACGAGTGGTACCCGAGTTTTGCACGGCCCACGCGGTCCCATTCCACTTCACGACAGTTCCCATCCCACCAACAGCCCACACATTGCTCAGGTCACTTCCCCACACACCAAACAGATCTTGGGTTGTATTCGAGTTCTGCAAAGTCCACGTCCCCCCATTCCGTTTCACAATCGTGCCGGCAGCCCCAACAGCCCAGGCGTTGGCTGCATCGCCTCCCCATATTCCTGTGAAGTGTTGCGTCGGACCCATCGTTTGTACCGCCCACGCCGTTCCGTTCCATCTAGTGATAAGGCCGGTCGCTCCGACACCAAACACGTTCCCCGTTCCACTTCCCCACACCGACCATATGTCTTGTAACGTGCCTGTGCTTTGCGTCGTCCACGCTGCTCCATTCCATTTCACGATCGTGCCGCTTCTTCCGACAGCCCACATGTCGTTCGCGCTACTCCCCCATACACTCGTCAGCGACTGCGTGGTGCCCGGATTCTGCGTAGACCAAGCCGTTCCATTCCATTTCACCGCTGCGCCCCCATTTCCCACCGCCCACACGTTATTCGCCGCACTCCCCCACACCCCATACAGCGTTTGCGTCGTCCCCGAGCTTTGCGATGTCCAGCCCGTTCCATTCCACTTCACAATCACCCCGCCTGCCCCCACCGTCCAGACATTGTTTGCGTCACTTCCCCAGACTCCGTTGAGCATTTGGGTTGTGCCCGAGGTGCGCACCGACCAGGCCGTCCCATTCCACTTGAGGATCGCGCCGCCACTCCCAACCGCCCATACGTTGTTTCCGTCACTCCCCCACACACTGTTGAGGTCTTGCGTCGCAGAAGAAGTCTGGGCCGACCAAGCCGTTCCGTTCCATTTGAGGATCGTCCCCGCAGCGCCGACGGCCCACACACTGTTTGCCGAACTCCCCCACACACCATACAGGTCTTCTGTCGTTCCTGACGTTTGTCCTGACCATGTGGCTCCATCCCATTTCAGAATCATCCCACCCCCTCCCACAGCCCATGCGTTGTTCGCGTCACTCCCCCAAACAGCATAGAGCGTATTTCCCTGTGGCGACGGATTTTGCCAACACCACTTGTCTGGACTGCACACAGAACCCGAACCAGGCGTCCCCCCATCCGTCCCCCCATCCATTCCCCCATCCGTTCCGGCGTCTGTTCCGGGGTCTACGCCGGCATCAAGGCCCGCATCCATACCGCCATCTTGTCCCACATCAATGCTGGCATCCTGTTCGCCGGTTGTGGAACCACCGTTACAACCTCCGGCAAGTCCCACGATCAAGAACCACATCACAAACCCAAGACTATGCAACACAGTTGCCTTCATTTCTTCTTGCACCCCCTATTGCTTGGTTGTCGCCAGGAAACCTGCCCTGTTGCCGAAACGCAACCAACCTTCATACCCCTACACTGCTAACAGGGCGCGTTTCATCGTGTACCTATTCTCCAAGCATGTTTTGGGGGGCTTCAATGAAATAGTGGAGTTCGATCGCGCGTTTCTCGGAAGGGGACAGGCGGAGCTTGTATCGAACGATTCCCTCTTCCTGGGACAACACATATCCAGGCGTTGTTTTCTGATCGATTGCGACCTTCACATCGTCTAGTTCGGACACGGGAATGTGTTCCAAAAGTTCAATTTCATCGGTCTGCGGCAGGTAGTTTTCCAGTTCAAATCGATACGCATAGTTCATCCGCCGCGTGCTTCCCCAACTCCCTGCATCCCGACTCACTTCCGCCAGCACTTTTCGCCTGACTTTGACGCGATCAAGGAGTCCGAAACTCAGTTCAAACCGTTCCCCTGCCCCAACAAACGGCACATTGTACCGCGCCACATATTGGCCTCTGTGAAACACATCGATAGGTCCTTCCAAAAGCGGTGCTTGCGTCGCATTTACAAGGTCCGCCACGCGAAACACTTGCGGCAACAGTTTGGGCAGCGTGCGATACACAACCTTCGCCGCAAGCTCTGTACGTTTGAGCAGAATCCGCACCTTGGTTCCATTGCCCGGCACATCCCACACCCCTTTGGCTGCAAATTGCACGGACAAACCTTGGTCCGTGCGTTCTGCGCCACCCACATCATCACGGCTCGAAAGACCACCCGTCGTTTTGAGATTCGCGACGCGTTCCGACTTGTGCCGAATTTCCTCCACACGGCTCACGATCAATTTTTTTGGGGGCTTCCGTTCCGCTGCATTCACATGCAACGGTTGAATGTCAGGGGGAGTTGCATTCTGCTTCGGCACCGCCGTGGACACCATCACCTGAACTTTCGGCCAAGGCTCCCCCGTTTGTTGTGAAAGCAGCGCGTAACTCGTCAGTTGGACCGTCCCCCCATCCAAAAGTCGCGCCTCATGTTCCATGTGATAGGAAGCCCCCCCTACCCAATACAGGAGGTCCACCGACACATTCTGTCCCCTGTGTTTCCCGCAAGACAGAAGCACCTCAGCATGAACCTGCTTTGTTTCCCGACCCGCAGACAGAAGCCGCAATTTGTCCGACGCTTCTTGCTGGGCCCGCCTCAGCGCCCGCACAGTTTTTTCCCTGGCAGCCACTTTTTCCGCCGCTGTCGTTCGCACTTTCAGCGGCATTTCGATCGCGGAAGACCACGCCTTCACCCCCAAAGTCCCCGGCTTGGCCGTTGCAAGCGGGGTTACAAACTCCCGTCCCAAAAGCGACGCTGCGACATCTTCATATCGCACCGCCACCATCTCTTTTGCGCGATCGCGGGTGCGCTCTTCCTCTATCAGCGCGAGTTCATTCCCAAGCCGCCTCAGCTCTGTTTGCAATGCCTCTGCCTCTTTGGAAAAAGCGACCGTCTGCACTTCCGTCTCTGTCCGCACCCCCAACACCTGTACCCCCGATTCCTCTACGGACGCACGAAGAGAAGTGGGATCTGCCGATGGAGGCAGTCGGAAAAAATGCACCCGCACAGTGTCTTCGCATCGCACCTGCGTCGTCTTGGTCACCTGTGCCCGATCTGGATACATCACGACCTGCTTCATCGAATCCGCCCACGTTGCCTCGGGTTGGAACAGAAGCCCGATTCCCAAAACGATCCGACTTGCCCTTCTCACGCCATTTTTCCGCATCATGGAAGGACCAAAACCCCACAACCCCCTTTCGTCAAATTTCTTTTGGCCTCGCCCTTCCGAAATCCGACGGTTTGTGGCGTGAGAAGGCGTGGAAATGTGGATCAGGAGGACGGTTGGCCGGCTTTGGTCGCTCGCAAGCGTTCGATCAGCCAATCTGCAAAAATCTTGGCCTCGATTTGCTTTCCAATTCCAGCAGCGCGGTTTCTTCCAATCAGCGCAACGACTTCACATTGGTGCATTCCTCTGCGGTTTCGTTCAGTGAAAAACCGCTGCCAAAGTGCGTCAATTTTGCCAATTGATGATTTCGCAGATGATGCATCTGTGAATTTCAACACACCTTCCAACTCTTTTGCGTCCTCGTTTTGTGGCCCTGTTGATGTATAAAGATCTACATAAGCAGGAACACGTCCTTTTTCGATGAGAGAATTTGCAACATAACTTGGCTCACACCTCAGAAGTTTCGCGATCGCAACCACATTCATTCCACGGTCGTACATCGAAACGGCAAGCTGTTTTTTGGTCAGTCGATCCCGCATCTGTTCCTCCTTGAAAAAGTGGCCCCAAACCTCTTCCCGCCCACAGGAAATATCGTCGCACATGGGTCTGACAACGGGCTTGGTTAGGAACCTTGCAGAGAAGCTTGCAGAGAACGTGAAAGGAGGCTTGCAGAGGGTCTTTTCAGAGCGGCGTTTTTGCAGAATTTTCAGGGCCTATTTCGGTGTTTTTTGCGGTTTTTCGGGCTTGTTTGTGGTGCCCGAGGACGGAAACAGAACGATGAATGAACCTGGACCGCGCCGCACGACAACAAATTGGCCTGGTTTTTGGATTTTCTTGAAAAGCGGATACCACGTTTGGGAAAGAATTTGCTTGTCTTTTTCGATGTATTCGGGAACGTACAGATCGATTTCCAAATACTCGTCTGGAAATGTTTCGGACAGACTTTTTCCGAATGTATACTCGGCCAATTCTTGCTGAGGATACAAGTCGTTGTGGAGCGCACCTCCATAGGCCAAAACCACTTTGTCTACGCCGGCTTTTGTACGCCTTGTGCGAACATCGCTGATTCTTTTTTGCAAAAGATCATTCACGAGTTTGAGCATCTTGACGTAATCCACCTGGCCCTGCTCGTCGAGAACGCTTTGGTAGTCCTTGCAACTGACTTGCAAAATATGGGGTTGGACGCCCTGGGCCTTGGCCTGTTTGATGAGGGTGACAAGCTCACTCTCGGTCGTTTCGGGGCGTTTGGTTGTGGTTTCGACATCCTTGACGACTTGCTTTTCCTGTTTGCCGCAATTGCCTTCGGGAATGAACGTCTCGAGGACCAAATCGGACGCGAGGGACTTGACGAGCGGAAAGAGATCGTCGGTAAAACGCTTGAGGGCGCTGCGGATGTGGGTTTTGCCTTTGAGCTGGTGGTATTCACCAAACGCAACGAGCCGGGGTTTTTTCCCCGCGTCTTTTTCCGCGCGCTCGAGGACAGCCGAAAGCACCGACGACACATCGGGATACGTTGTGAGCTCGGGTTTTTCGTCTTCCTTTTTTGGCGAGACACTTGTGTTTGCAGAGTCTTTTTGTGTTTCCGCAAAAGAGACAGAATCCGTCGGAAAAAGAGACACAAAACAGACAGCGAATGAGAGGGACGTGAGGGACGCAAGGAACGTGCGCGACATGAAAAACACCCAGCCCCGATTGTACGTCGTAGATGCCCGTCACGGGCTCACGGTTTTGCGGTGGCAATGGCATTGGACCGATGCGATTTGGGTTCGGCAGGGTTTTTGTGGCGACTGTCTTGACAGATGCAGGCAAAGCGGAAAAAGGTGTGGTCCGCATGAAGGCCTTTTCGTCTCGGTTTTTCAGTGGTGGTCGCAAAAACGCGCAGTGGCTTCCGGGTTTGGGCGCGCTGTTTTTTGCGGCATGTTTGCCCGATCCAGACATTCGCGTGCCAGACCTTCGTCCGTCGGGGCCTGTGGATCTGGGTGCGGCGGATTTGGCGCGTCCCAAAGATGGCGGAGGACCCCGCTTTGCGCCGAACGATCCGGCAGTACCCACGGCGCAAACGCTTAGGGCGATCGTGGTTGAGGACGGCGGCCAATTTTTCGTCGCTGGTCAGGGCGGCGTGCTGTTCCGCTTCGATGGAACCGCCTGGAAGCAAGAAACCGCTTTCGACGGAACCAATCCCATCAAAACCAACTTTTATGGTTTGACCAAGAGCGGAACCGACCTGTACGCCGTCGGAGAAGCCGGTGTGATCGTCAAGCGGACCGGAGACAAATGGGAACGCGAAGGCCAAGCACTTGGCGTCACGTCGTCTCTGTATGCCACGGTCGCGACTGGGGGTGGGGAAGTGTACGCAGCGGGCGATGCGGGGACGATGCTGCGGAAAACGGCGGGTTCTTGGAGTGTGGATACAACGAGTCCCGCGCTCGCGTTTTCGGAATTTCGTGCGATGGCCAAGGGTCCTGCGGATGAATTGTTTGCAGTCGGTGTCGGAGGCATGCTCGCTCGTCGCAGCGGCTCTTCGTGGGATGTAGACAGCGTTCCTTTGGACGCGACCGACCGCACCGATTTTTACGCGGTGGTCATCACGCAAGAAGCAGTCTTCGCGGCAGGACATTTCAACCGCGTTGTTCGCCGAGACGCGGACAAATGGAGACGAGAAAGCAACCCAACGAACGTACCTGCCGCGAGTCATTTGTACGGTTTGTGTAGCAGCCAAACGGATTTGTTCGCAGTGGGCACCGGAGGCGTCATCGAACGCCGCGACACGCAAACGAAAAACTGGGCGCTCGAGGACAGCGGAACGTCTGTTTTGCTGAGCGCGGTGGCGTGTTCGGTGCCTGTAAGAACGGTCGGTGCGCTCGGGTCCGTGTTGGTGAGAAAGTGAAGCCCGTCGTCATCGCCATCGACGGTCCGGCGGGCGCAGGGAAATCGAGCATTGCCAAAGCGTTGGCTCGGCGGTTGGGTTTCTTTTTGCTCGATACGGGCGCGATTTATCGGTGCGTGGCGCTGTTTGCGCGACAAAAAAACATCGATTGGAACGATGGGCCGGGTTTGGCAACGCTGGCCGCACGGTTGCCGATTCGTTTTGGACAGGGACAAGGCGATGAAGACGGCGACGTGTTTCTGGCCGAGCAAGTGGTGACGACGGACATTCGCTCGCAGGACATTTCGCTCGGCGCGTCGGTGGTTTCGGCGCACGAGGAAGTCCGAAGAGAATTGCTGGAACTTCAGCGCCAGCTTTCGCGAACCGGTCCATGTGTGGTGGAAGGTCGTGACATCGGAACCGTTGTCCTACCGCATGCGCCGCTCAAGTTTTTTTTGACGGCCTCGCCCGAGGTTCGCGCAAAGCGGAGGCAAAAAGAACTCGAAGCGCGCGGCCTGACCGCCGACGCAGAGACGATCCTCCGCGAGCAAGAGGAACGCGACCGCCGAGATGCCACCCGAGCGGTCGCCCCGCTCAAACGTGCAGAGGACGCGCTGCTCATCGACACCAGCGAACAGTCGTTTGAAGAAGTGCTGAACCAACTGGAACACATCGCAAAAACCCGGTTTCAGCCCTCCCCCTAATCCAGGCCCGCAGCACTCTTTCCGCCCCCCTTTTCGTGTCGAGAAACTACTCCTGTGGTTCGACTTTGACTTGCACGGGGAGACCCTGGCGAACGCTTTGGGTGACGACGCAGAAGTCCTCGAACATCGGCAGACATTTTTCCAAGGCCGCGTGGTCCGCGCCCAGACGGGGCCGCAGGGTCACATCGATTTTGCCGATGCGCAGACGTTTGTCGGCGTTGCGGACCAGTTCGACATGCACGGAGGCCCGGATGCTCTCGGGCTTGCCACCGTTGCGGGACAGACAAAACAAAAGACTCGCAGAGAGGCAATTTCCGACGGCGGCGGCCAAAATTCGCGACGGATTCGGGGCCGCGTCTTTTCCGAGTGGCGCGGGTTCATCCATGTGCAAATCGGGGTGCGCGGCCTTGTCGAATTTGACTCGGAATTCATAGCCAGACACTTGGTCGATTTGCAGGTCAAAAGACGAAACAACATCACTCATGGGTTTCCTCCACTTGGGTTTTGTGCGCTGTCCGGGTCGTCTGGATTTGTAGAGACCACCAACGAGGCAATGCGCTGAATTTCTCGAACACGATCGGTTTGGTCGGCAGGCTGCTTCGATTGCCAACATTCCGACTCCTCGCTCGTCCCGTCTGCTGGACCTACCGAGGCAGCCGTGACCACCGCTGTCCGGCGTGGAGCGGGTGAAAACGCCGGCAAGTCGCGTGTCTTTCGCACAACATCCACCATTCGAGACAGCTCGCGCTCCAGAAAATCAACCACATCGACAAGCGTTGGAACGGTTTGCTGCACGCGACCTTTTTTCATCAGCGTCACAGCACCGAGCAAAATCTGGATGGGCTGATCCAACTCGTGAGACGCCTTCGCCGCAGCCTGAACCAATCGATCCCTGTCTTCAAAGCACAAATCGAGTTCGCGTTTCAGATCTCCAACCTGACTTTCCAGGTTCTTCACATTCAAAAGATCGCTAAACATAGCGACGAAATAGGCCGTTTCTCCGTGCTCGAACACCGGCACAGCGGTCAAATCAACCGGAATCGTCTGTCCGGCCTTGCCCAGGATCTCAAGCCGCATCTTGGACAGCGGACCAATCGAATCCAGGTTTTCGCCATAGAGCAAGCGCAAAACCCGCTCAAAAACACCCGGTTGAAAAAACCGCCAAACCGGCATCCCTTGCGCAACTCTTTGGCCATAGCCCGTGATGCGGGACGCTCCCCGATTGAACGTTTCGATTTCGCCGCGCGAGTTCACGACGACGATACCGAATGCAGCGGTGGTCAAAAGACACTCCGCAAACTTGTTTGCCCGGCGCAGTTTGTCCTCGAGAACCCGCCGTTCGGTGACATCCTGAAACGCCATCACGCAAAACCACTTGGGATTGCGAATGGCGGAAAGAGTACACGCCAAAGTCAGCGTGTCCCCCGACGTGGACTGGAGAAAAAAGTCGGCCTTTGCCTCCCTGTCCGTCGATCGGCATTGCTCCAAAAGCTCGAGCGCCCTCCCGGCAAAATCCGGTGGAACAAACTCGAGCAGCGATTTTCCCGATAGCCCTCGGGTCAAATACCCGGTTGTTTCCACAGCCTTTCGGTTGAGCCACACAACGCAAAAATGCTCGTCCAATACCAAAATCCCGTCGAGCATCAGGTCAAAATACTCGCACTGTTTCCCCAACTGCTCGATCGCCGCAACCTCATGCACGGAACCGACGCGCCTTGGGCGTGTGCGCTCATGAATCGCCTCAACAAGCGCACCGTCGAGAAGCGCCAGCGAAAGCAGCCCCGACAGCGAAGCAATCAGCCGCTTAGCGCCGTCTTGTTCAAGCGACTGCCCCGATGAAACTGCGAACACGAGGTGCCCTCTCCTCGCGGGGTGCGCAGTCGGAGGACATGGGAGCACACAATCCCACACCTCCACCTCACCCGCCCGCGTCTCTCCCAACATCGCGCAAAGTTGTGCGGCATCCTGTGCGTCTTCGATTCTCAAGGCGAGTTTCTTGGCCCCACGCGACCGCACTGTCTTCATCGGCAAAAGGCGAGCCGGAACAGAAATCAACCCCGCTGTGTCCGTGACGCACGCAACCAACGGATCGGCCTCATCCCCCAACAGCAAGAGCGCAACTTTGCGACACGGAATGCGCGCCGCAAACAAACCCAGCACTCGCGACAAACGAGAAACCGATGACGACCCATCTTCCGCTTCCTCTTCCATCGCAATCGGCGCATTTTCATCGCGAACGATTGCCCCTTCAGGCCACGCGCTGAGAAGATCCAGCGACGCAGAAAGCAAATCGTCCGAGGCTGTCGCTTCGGAAACGGACCCGAACTCGTGACGAGCCTCTATCGGGCCCACGGGGTACGGCCCAAAGGGCAGTGTCAGGTTCTCAGGCGACGGCTTGGTTGACGGCACGGCGGTGGAGTGTATCCCCGCCTACGCTACAGCGCGAAAAAAATTGCCCCGTCTGAAACCGCGCCGCATCACTGCGTCAATGGAAGTCCGTTTGTGTCGCGCCGCGAAATTTGTTGCGGGGAAAGACCCATGAGCTTGGACAAACTCGGCAACAGCTTTTCCGCATCTCCCACGATCACGATGGTTGCCTCTGCGGGCCTAAGTCGCAGCCGCGTCGCCTCGAGCAACTTCGCCGTCGTCACGGTTTGCGCCGCTCCAACCATCCGCGTCCATTCGTCCGGGGGCAGCCGATTGCGCGAAAACGTCGCGAAAAGCTGCGCCAAACCCGCCGTCCTCTCACTCAGTTGCGTCAGTCTCTGAATCGTTGCATTCCGGCTTCGCGCCAACTCCTCCATCGAACACGGCTCGTTCACCAAACGCAGCGCCTCTTTGCGGATTTCCACCACCGACTCTGCCGTTACATCCGACCGCACCGCCGCCCCCGCTGCCCACACCCCGACTCCATCCATGCGCACAAACTGCGACCGTATCCCATACGTATACCCGTGCGTTTCTCGCAAATTCTGGTTGAGCCGACTCGTAAACATCCCACCCCACAGCACATTCGCCACATCCAATGTTCCCCGATCCGGGTCCATTGCCCCTGGCACCACCGTCGCAAAACGGATTTCCGATTGCGGAGCACCTTTCTTGTCCACCAACACCACCCCTCGCTCCGTTTTCGGCGGGGTCCGAACAGGTCTCACGGGCGGTGCCGAAGTTTGCGCAGAAGCCCCTTGCTGAAGACTGGAAAGCAGCCGCTCCGCAACCGCTTGCGACGGAACGAAATCTCCCGCGAGCACGATTTTCCACTGTTTGGGCGCATAGAAACTTCTGTGAAAGGCGCGCAAGTCACTCGTCCCAAGGTTTGCCACCGCCCCAGGATTCCCAAGCGGAGACCGTCCATAGGGTTCCTGCGCCCCAAACAAACTCGCGCGCAACACTCGTTCCGCCACAAACGCAGGTTCGTTTTTCTTTTGCTCCAGCGCCGCCAGACGTTCCGCCCGCACACGCACCCACGTTCTTTCCTCAAACTGAGGCCGCAGGAGTGCATCAAACAGCAAGGAAGACGCCTCTGCATGGTTTTGGGACAGCACCCCCATCGTCACCAGCGTGGTGTCTGAACCAGCGACGATTTTGAAGTTCGCCCCAACAGCCTCCATCGCTTGCACCCACGTCGTACCGGGCCGATTCACACTCCCTTCCGAAAGCATCGCAGCCACCCCTTCCGAAAGACCCGACTTCGCAGGCTGCACATCCGCTTCCCCCGCTGGAATCGCGATCACCGTTTCGATAAGCTGCGTTCCTTTGCGTTCCACCAGCGTCACATCCACCCCCTGAACGCGGAAATGTCCCGTTTGCGGAGAAATCGGCGTCCTGGCCAACAGCATTTTCGGAGGCTTCGTCAAATCCACCGTCGGTCGCATCGGTTGCGGTGCGGGTTGTCCCTTCGCATTCCGTCCTGTTGGATCAAACGGTCTCGGCGTTGGCACGACCGTCTCGGAAACCGGTGCCGGCTCTCCTTTTCGCGGAATCACCCGAATGTGAAGTCGCCTCCCCCTTTGACCGATTCCCACATCCGCAATGTGCGTCTGCACAGTCTGCGGAGTCGCTCCCCTGAGCACCCCTACCATTTTCGCAAGCGCATTTGCGTCCTCCAGATAAGCATGAAGCTGCTGAAGCCATTGAGACTGCCCCAGCGGAGTCTCCAATTCCCGAGCCCAATCTGTCAGCCGCACATTTCGCGCCCGCGTGATGTCCTCCATCCTGGGAGGCTGATTCCCAACCGCTGCAAGTTCAATGTCCACAGCCTTTTCGAGTTGCTCGATCGGCACGCCCGGTTGCGCCGTCACCACCAACGACAGAATCGAACCGAGCTGTTGCGGGTCCACCTCTGCCTCAACAGATTGCGCCAACTTCTGTTCCACAACCAGCTTGCGGTACAGCACGCTCGATTTCCCTTTTCCCAACATGTCCGCCACCAAGACCGACAACGGAAATTGAGGGTTTGCCACCGACGGCGCGTGCCAGACTACATACACCCTCGGCAACGTCACCTGATCTTCCACCGTCAGGCTCTGCGAAACCGGCACCACCATCTCTTGCATTCCCTGCACCGACGACACCGGCTTGGGCCGCCTGGGCATCCACCCAAAATAGTGTTGGATGAGCCGCCGCGCTTCCTCGGGGTTGAAATCCCCCACCACCGCCAACGTCGCATTCGACGGCGTGTAGTGCTTGTAAAAAAACTGTTTCACATCCTGTGTCGAGGCTGCCACCAAATCCTCGTGCGATCCGATGACCGGCCACGAATACGGATGCCCTGCTGGATACATGGCCCCCGGAATCCGCAATTCCGCCTGCCCATAAGGCCGATTTTCATACGCCTGTCGTCTTTCGTTCCGCACCACTTCCCGTTGCAGCGCCACTTTTTCGTCCGTCATCGTCTCGGGCAAATGCGTCAGCCGATCCGCTTCAAGCCAAAGCAGCGTCGGCAAGATGTGGCTTGGGCCAAAATCGAAATAGAACGTCCGATCCGCAGACGTCGTCGCGTTGTTGCCTCCCCCTTCCGATTCCATCGCCACGTCAAAACGATTCCCAGGCACATTTTTCGTTCCCATGAACATCAAGTGTTCATACAGATGCGCAAACCCCGTTTTTCCTGGTGCTTCGTCTCGGGAACCCACAGCAAACCACAGGGACACCACCACGCGCGGCACCGACGAATCACGCCGCAAAAGCACCGTCATTCCGCTCGGCAGCGTGTACTTTTCCGCCGTCAACGAAAACGGATCGACAGGGGTCAAAGGGGTCACATTTGGGAGCGCGCTGCTTTTCGCAACTGCCTTCGGTGTCACAACAGGCCCAGCAGCAGGTGGCGCTGCCCAAAGAACACCCCCAAGCGACAAAACAACCGCAGCAAAACCTGCAAGCAGAGTACGAGCCCGCATCAACCAAGCTCCCACAGCACACTCGGTCGAGGATCGGACGCAGGACGAGGTCTGTACAGCACAGCCATCCGACCCAACACCTGCAACAGGCAAGCATCCAGCTTCTCTGCAAGTGTTTGCGCCAACTCATGCCGGTCCCCCGGAGCGGTCTCCAGCAACTTGAGTTTGATCACCTCGTGCGTGTGCAACGCATCGCTGACCGCCTGCAAAAGACCGTCGCTTACGCCGTCTTTTCCCATGTGAAGCACGGCTTGCAAGTGATGCGAATGCCGACGGAGCGCGACTTTTTGCTGCGCCGAAAGGTCACTCGGCAACACACGCCGCATGGTCTTGTTTGATTTTTTCGATCCCGTCGTCCTTTTTTTCGCCAGAGACCGCTTCCGCAAAGACGGCTCACCGTCTGCTCGATCGCTTTTTTTCTCGGATGCTCTCTCTGGAAGATCTGCACCGCGCGTCATTTTTCGGGTCGAGATTCGTCTCGCAGACTCGCCCGATTTTGACGAGCGTGAAATGTCCATTTCCAAGGCACTAGGCTTTTTCATGCGCAGAACCTACCAAGTTTCCGCGCAAAAAGTTACGAAGTTCCTCGCCTAACGCGCCCGACCTTGGAACAGCGTTTTTCGATCTGCAACCACAACCAGAAACCATCCCAGCGATGAAACGGGATAGTACGCCACCACCTCGCGAGGGAGTTCCTTGTATCCTCCCGCTGGTTCCTCTGAAAACGCCGCGATCACTTCCGGGTACGGCAACGGCCTCAGTTCCAGCGTCCGATTCCGATGAAGCGTCCCCACATCTCCTTCTCGACGAGAAACCTTCACTCCCTCTGGCCAGGACACACCAATTTTCCCGTGGCTATCCACCAACAACACCTGTTTTGCAGCAGGCACTTGAGGCATTACCAACAACTGCTCCGCGATTTCTGGCAAAAGCAGATCCACCCCTGCAACCCCCAAGAATTTGTTTGTGTCACTGTACAGAGGAAACGAACACGCGATCAGGGGTTCGTCAAACAGATCCAAGTAGACGTTCCCCCAACGCAACTCTCGTTGATTTGCAGCCAACGTGTATTTCGGACGGTCGCGCCCGTCGTACGAAGCCGGGAAACCGCCCCGCCCAGGGTATGCCACATGCACCCCGTTTGAGAGTGTGACAAACAAACGATACAGCCCATTTTTGCTGTGTTGAAACGTCGTTTGAAAACCTTGTCCCAACCCAGCCAGTGTATCCAAATCTCGTCGGGCAGCGTCCGCAGAAACCTGCGGTGCCAATTTGAACACCGGATACTCCATGCTGATTTTTTGTCCATATCGAGCGTTCTCTGCAAGATCTTTGGGACCACGGCCTGGAGTCGAAAAATCCTCGCTAAAATACACATTCGTAGAAGCAGTTGTGGCGACTTCCCCTGACGCCTCTGTTTTGCCCCGCTTCTTCTTCTTTGCTGCCTTCTCTGCTTTGTCCGCCTTCTCCGGTTTCTCGGTTTTGTCAGTCTTTTTCGACCCAACCCCTTTCCGTCCCTTGGTTCCGGTGTCTGCAATTCCCGGATTCTGAGCCGAATGTCGCATCGCTTCAATCGTTCGACCCGCAAGACCATGTACCAACCCTTCATAGTCGTGCAATTGGTTGTCGATCCGGTGTCCGTGCTGCGAAACAGACAGCATCAACGCTTGCAATTTTTGCCTGTGCCGCCTCTCTGTTGCGACCTGTGCTGCATGGCGAAGTTGCAAAAACAGAATCGCTCCAAGACCCACCAACAGCAGTATCACCAGCGACGCCAGCGTGGCCCCTTTGTGGCGATTCATAACGCGCAGAGTCTTCAACAGAACTGTGTCTGGAAGCGCCAGCACCGCCTCTCCGTTTCGATAACGCCGCAGATCTGCCGCAAACTCCCCGATGTTCGCGTACCGGTTTGAAGGTGACAGAGCCGTTGCCTTGAAAATGATCGCACGCAGCTCCAGCGGAATCTTCACGTGCGGGTCCAAGTGAATCAGCGGATTCTTCTGCCCCTGCACCGCCTTCACCAGCACATCCTGTACTGAATCCCCCGTCACAGCCTGCCTCAACGTCACCACTTCAAACAGAATCAACCCCAGTGCATACAAATCACTCCGCCCATCCAACTCCGAATGCTTCCCCGAAGCCTGCTCAGGAGACATGTACGCGGGCGTCCCGATCACCGATCCATAGCGGGTGTTTTGGTTGTTGTTGGTTTCTATGTTGGCTTCGGTTAGGGGTTCGTCGGGGGTGTTCATGAGGCGGCAGATTCCCCAGTCCACCACGTACACTTGATTAAAAAGGCCGATCATGACGTTGTCGGGCTTGAGGTCTCTGTGAAGGACTCCCTTTGCGTGGGCGTAGGCGATGGCATCGCAGATTCGGGTGAAAATTCTGAGGCGGTTGGCGATGTTCGCTTGCTCATCGACCGGGGAAATCTTTCCGGCTTTTTGTCGGTCTGTGTCGAGGAGGCTCGTCAGGTTCTGCCCCTCGATGAACTTCATCGCGTAGCCCACGGAACCGTCGGCAGTCGCTTCGAGACCGTAGATGGGAATGATGTTGGGATGTTCAAGCTGCGCGGTGATTTGGGCCTCTTTCAGGAAGCGCGCAGCCAGGGGTGGACTTTTTGCGACGGTATGGTTCATGCGTTTGAACGCGACACGGCGGCGCAAAAAGGCGTCTTTCGCGGCAAAGACTTCCCCCATCGCACCTTCACCCAGAAGGCGCTGCATGACGTATCGCTCTTCTTTCAATGGAAGGGCGAGCGCCGTAGCCGCAGGAGCAGCCTCGGTTTCGTGTCCGGCCACTACCGTCGCTGCGCCAGCCTCCGCTCGTACAACATGAGCGGCGTCTTCGGCCTTTCCAACCAGGCTACGTAGCTCTACGGCAGGTTCTTTGGGGGTTGTTGTTTCTCGGTCGAGCGGTTGAGGTTTCATCGTGTTGGCTTCCCAGTAGTTTCCCGATGAAGACGCCAAGACCGCAAGAACTTCCTGCACCGAAATGGCCAGACTTTCTATGTCTGTCGCTTGGTCCTGACGATCTTTTCTCTCCCATGTACGGAAACGAGACCCAAACAGAGCCAACGAGAGCCTCTTTCCAGACCCCCAGAAGCAGTCGCCCACGGGGAATCTTTCGAGGGTCTTCCCTGCGTTGGCGTGACAGAATACGATGTTGCGATGCAATGCTTTCCGTGGCTCTGTCTTGCACTCCTTCTGTTTGCGCCCAGGGCGAAAGCGGAAGCACCGGAAGCCTGGCAATTGCAGGTTATCGCGACGGCAAGCGAACTCAAAGACGAGCCCGAACGGGAAGTCGAGCGGCATTTTTTTTGGTCAAATGAACGCCGACACGATCTGTTTTTCCCAATGCTTTCGGCCAGGGCAGGAAAAGGGGGTCATGTGGGAGTGGGTGGAGACCAAAATTACACGCTGGCTGCCGCAGCAGAGGCCAAGGCCATGTGGCTTCTGGACATTGATGCCGACGTGGTGCGCATGCACCGGTTGTATGCAGCACTTCTTCCCATGGCAGACACCCCCGAAGTGTTCCTGCAATTGCTGGAAGCGGCGGATCAAAGCAAAACCGTTCGGCAGCAGGTCGTGACGGCTTATGGTGCCACGGAAGGGGCCAAAGTCTTTGACCTCTATCAGAACCATCGACAGCGTCTTGCAAAGCACTTGCGAAAGACGGCGAAGCTCGAGAAGCAGGGACTCCCGACGACGTGGATGGGGAATCAGAAGTTTTACAAACACATTCAGGGGCTCGCAAAAAACGGGCTCATCATTGCGCGCATCGGCAATCTGTATGGACCCAGAACCCTCATGGGAATCGGCCATGCAGCGGAAAAGAGCGGGGTCAAAATCACGACCGTGTATTTCTCGAATGCGGAGGCCTGGTTTCAGTACAATCCGGTGTTTCGGCGCAACATCGCCACCCTCCCCTTTGACGAACAGAGCGTGATTTTGCGGACGATAGAAGCCAAAACCCTGGTTCATCCGACAGACGATTTTTGGCACTTTTGCGTACAGGGCGCGACCGACTTTGTGACCAAGATCGAAAAGCCCTCCTATCGAAGTACGGATCGTCTGATGCGCGAGGCAAAAGCGCCCACTCCGCCAGTACAGGGGCTGTCCTATATTGGTCTTCCTTCCCACTAACAACATGATGCGCAACACACCCCTTTTCTTGTCATGTTTGCTTCTGTCTGTGAGTCTGCCCGATCCAACGACCGGTCTCTTCTCCCTTCCATCCGCTTCTGCACGCCAAAAGGAAAAGACAGCGAAGCGGGCCAGCAAGAAAGGGAGGAAGAAAGCGAAGCCGAAAGCAAACCCGACACCAAACCCATCAACACCAACAGAGGACAAGAAGGTCGTCGAGGAAAAGCACCAAGAACTCGCGCCTCCCGAACCCATTTCCTATCCAGAAGTGGAACCTTGCGCGGAACTCCCGGAAGACATGGCCTGCGTTCCGGGAGGCGAGTTCCTGCGGGGCGTGAACCATCGGGGCAGCAATGCTCGCCCCCAGGAGAACGTGTTTGTCCAGACGTTCTACATGGACAAGTTTCACGTCACCTATGAGCAATACCAGCAGTGTGTGAGAGAAGGAAAGTGCAAGCCCGCGCGGCCTACGTATCCAGACTTTAACCATCCGCATCAACCGATGACGAAGGTCAGTTTCTACGACGCGCTGAACTATTGCTCTGTCCACGGAAAGCACCTGCCCACGGAAGCCCAATGGGAGAAGGCGGCTCGCGGCACAGACGGTCGCACGTACCCATGGGGGAACGAGCCGATTACGTGCAAACGCGCCATCTTTTTTGATGAGCAGGGACGAAGTTGCGGTGTAAAACAGCGAAGCCGGGAAGCGGACAAAGGCAAACCCTGGGATGTGGGCTCAAGACCTCCCGGAGTCTATGGTCTGTATGACATGTCTGGGAACAGTTGGGCGTGGGTGCTCGATTACTATTCCCCAAGCTACGCAGCGTGCGGAAAGGAATGTCAGGGGGTCGATCCCAAGGGCCCCTGTCAAGGGGAAGAACCTTGCCCCGGACACAAACTCCGCATCGTTCGGGGTGGGTCTTGGTATTGGGGGCCCGCGCAGGCAACGACCTACTATCGACGCGCCGTTCCGCCGGTCAATGCGCACCATTTTGGTTTCCGTTGCGCGGCCAGCACGCAGGAGGCGTTGTCTCTGCCCAAGCAAGACCCTGTCCGACCGAACAACAGGAACGACACACACCGCGCGGACCGAAGCACCGACCCAAGTCCCCACAAAGGCTGACCCCAAAACCGACCCCTTCACGGATACAGCGCCTCAGAACCGGCACACGGACGATCGAGTTTCAGCTCGAAGGTGACTTCGTGCGCCGGAAACGACTTCACGGCGATCAACCCCGCAGGTTCCGTCGTTTGCGTTGGCGCACACAAAACACCGTCCCCATCTTTGTCGAGCCATCCATAGATGACCAGACCTTCCCCCGCATCCAAGGGATACAGAATCGTCTCGTCAATGACCGTGGGGTTTTCGGGAATGCTCGTCGCAAAACGACCGAGCGGATGCGCCAACTCTCCGTGACCGAAGAACTGTGCGTGATGAAATTCCAAGTGAACCACGCTGCTTCCCAAGTTTTGTGCAGACACGGCCCCCCGTACATGGACTTCATACAAATACACATCGCTGTTCACACAACCCACCGAAAACAGTGCGCCGAGCACTCCGGCCAAACCACGAAGTTTCGTCTTGGTCATCGCCCGCCTCCGACCAGCACGGCCAAATGAAAACCAGGAATCACAACGGTCTCGGGTGCATCGACCCAGCCATAATCCAGACCCAGTTCCAGACCAACGTTCTTGGTGATCACAGCCCCAAGCCCCGCCCCCAGCCACGGAGTCCATTCGTGACGAACGGTGTATTTCGAAGTGCTCCCGCTGGCCCTTTCGATGGAAGTGCGGTCTGACAAGATGGCGTGCCGCGTCCCCAAAAGGACATAGGGCACGACCCGTCCCGCCGGAAACGCAAAACGAACGCGCGCCTCCAGGGTAGGACCCCGCTTTTCAAGCTCGCCCAGTTGGAACAGCCATCCGAAAAGTCCCTCGGCTGCGATGCGGGCGTGCTTGTGGGACAGAAGACGCACCCCCAAACCCGCCGCCGGTTGGAAACGAAAACCGAGCGCAGTCTCGACCTGGGCCAGCGCCGCCAGCCGCGACCCGAAACCGTACTGACCTCGCAGCGCCGACCACGCCCATCCGCCGGAAACGGCCACGGACCAACGCCCTGCGTCTGCCCCGCCTCCCAATTGATCCGCCACCGGATTTCCCACTCGCCAATCCGGCTCTGCGAGAGTCGCCGCCTGCACAGGCTCTGCGGCATTCTCTGCTCGCACAGGAGACGCCATCCCAAGCCCCAAACAAACGACTACCAAAAGCCCTGTTGTACGTGTCATGTCCATCACAAAGGAGGCAGCGCAACGCCGAACACCCGCGCATAGTTTTCCGAAAACACCGCCCGCGCCTCGGCCTCGGTGTAACCGGTGTCCCGCATGGCCTGCACCGTGCGAGACAGATAGTCCTTCACAAAGCCCGGACTTTGCGGGCCATCGCTCCCATAGATGATTCGACCTGTGACCCCCGCTTCCCGCATCCGGCCCATCGCGATGCGGAGGTTTTCCCGCGTTGGATCGGACCCCGCAGACCCAAAGGCGCTCGGTTCCAAAAAGACGTTCGCATAGGTCTTGGCCAACCGGATGCACGTCTCGAGCGCCGCATGCTGCTTGTTCTCGAAGTCATATCCCAAGTGACCCAGGATGAACTTGGTCTTGGGATACTGTCGGATGGCGGCTTCCAGATAGGCGGGGTCGGTGTAAGGGGGCTCTCGCGCAGTGCCTGGAAAGGGGCTTGTGCCCGTGTGCAGATAGACCGGCTTGTCCAGCGCGGCGGCGACCTCGTAGATGCCGAAGTATTCGGGATCGTCCATGCGGAAATTCATGTGCGCGTGGGCCAGCTTGATTCCGACCATCCCAGGCTGCGCAAGGGCGGTGCGCAAGCGCGCAAGCTCTGCGTCTTTGCCTTCCGTCGCCGAACGCCACTTGTCGATGCGCAGACTTGCCAGCCCCCGCAGCCGAACGGGGTCCTTGGCGAGCCCATCGAGAACCAGCTCGTTGCTCGCAATCCCGACCGTGCGCGGCGAATATACGGCATACAGCACGGCCCCTGACACGCCCCCTTTGTCCATCTCGGCCAAGATTCCTTCTGGCGAAAGCGTCCCCTGCGCAGCGCTCTCTGCATTGAGGCCGATGGGAAACGGAAAGCGACTGGCCAAAAAGCGGCGCGTCGCCTCTGGGATGGCATTCCAATCGCCCGGATGCAGGTGGATGTCCACGACCTGCAAGCGGTTGCCGTCCCAATCGACCCCGCGCCTGGCTGGCCCGCACCCCGAAAGCAACCCGGCCAGCCCCAGCGCAACACAAACCCAACGAAACGAATTCATGCGCGGGTAGTACTCAAGCGCCCCCCCATTTGTCAACGGACTTTCATGCAGGCTTCGGAGTGGCCTTCTTGCGAGGGGCGG
>Ga0268298_10002259_pt1 | contig 21242 bp, 14 predicted proteins | sample WWTPWeurt_MetaG_FD_194462 | JGI IMG/M metagenome (GOLD analysis project Ga0268298, IMG submission 194462) | Activated sludge microbial communities from WWTP in Nijmegen, Gelderland, Netherland - WWTP Weurt | ecosystem: Engineered > WWTP > Aerobic digester > Activated sludge | place... | reverse complement strand
TGCGCGAGAGGCTCTTGGCCTTCATCGACTATTTCAACTCCACCATGGCCAAGCCTTTCAAGTGGACCTATCAAGGCAAGCCACTGGTGGCTTGACGTTGCCGTTACTTTGGCACCTCTGCACTAGGACATGGTGGATGCGTCGCTTCGCTCCTTATCCACCCTACAAAATTAAGGCATTTTATCCTGGGCAAGACGAAACCCCAGAAAGTTGCCGCGGCTGGCCGAGGGGCCCCAGAAGCGTTTCGAGGAGCGCACCCAGCCGGGAACGTTGCCCCAGGAGCCGCCTCGGAACGCCCGCTTGGAGTCGGGATTATTCTTGCCCAAACATCGAGTCTCGCTCCCGTCGTAGTCCGCCACATAGGCCGAACAGGTCCATTCCTGAACATTGCCGCTCATGTCGTAGAGCCCCAGCCCATTGGGCACCTTCTGGCCCACCGGGGTGGTTATATTCCCGCTGTTGTTGGCATACCAAGCCAGCCGGTCGATGTCCGAGCCGCCGCAGTACAGTTCCGCCTTTCCGCCGCTACGACAGGCGTATTCCCACTCGGCCTCGGTTGGCAACCGGTAACCCTTCACGGTGCGCGCATTGAGTTTATCGATGAACTCCTGCACTTGGTTCCAAGTCACCTGCTCCACTGGGCAATCGCCACAGCCATGGAGCTTTAATGAGTCGCTGCCCATCACCGTCTGCCATTGCGCTTGGGTGACTTCGTATCTACCTATTTTGAAGTCCTTTACCGTCACCGCATGCTGGCGTTCGTCGCCAGAACGGTCCTTTTCCGTCTCTGGGCTACCCATCTGGAAGGTGCCGCCCTTCACCAAGACCATATTTTCTTCCATGATCCGGATCGACTCTTGGCGTGCTTGTTCTTCTTGACGCGCCCGTTCTCGTGATGCTTTCTCCTCTTGACGCGCTACTTCTTCTTGCCTGTACCGATCTTGTTCTTGCCTATACACAAGAAACACGGTCAAACCTAAACTGAAGCCAAAAATCCATCTTCGTTTCACCGTTTGCTTCCGCTGTTCTTCCGCCCAGCGTTTGGCCTCTTTCTCTGCTGCGAGACGTTCTTTTTCCTCTCTTTCCGCCTCTTTCCGCCGCGCCTCCCGCCCACAATCCGCCGCCTTCGGCAGGAGTCGAACGAAAATGAGTGCCTGGGCAGGCACATTCACATCAAGCCCAGCCAAGGCCGGATACCAGCCACAATCCTTGGCGTCCGCCTCGTGCCCTTGTCTAGCCTGGACGCGCAACTCCTGGGCAAAGGTCTTGTCCATGGCGGTCAGCAGCAGGGCCGGCAAGACCATGGGTTGACCGGGACGCAGAATACTAGGTACACCATCCTTGATAAGCTGTGGCCAGCCTTGATCGTAAACCGCATCGGCCTGCTCCCAGCGTGTCTGGATGTCACCCAAGGCCGGGTGACCGCCCTGGGCAAGGGTGCGCAGAACTAAACACTTCCAGATCTCGGCCAAGGCATCCCGGCTGGCGGTATTTCCCTCCACCGCCCGACGCGCGAGATCGGCGAGATCGGCTGCCGCCAGACTCTTCCCTTTCCAGATGGGCGGCTGTCGAGGATCAAGGTGACGGATCAAAGCCAGCAGGCGTTGGTCCGGGGTGAGGTTGCGGTCTTCCAGCAAATCGGCAAGGAGGCGCACGGCGTCCTGGTCGTGGAGTTCATGCTGTAGCCAGGGGCCAATGTAACCGCGTTGCAGGTCCTTGACGCCGTCACTCCACTGCTGCGCCAGTCGGGTCGCCAGCTCGACGTCGGTCCAACATTCCTGTTTCTGCAATAAGTAGGGATGAGTGGCGCGAGGGGTGCCGGAAACCTGCGTCACTGGCGGGCTGTGGGCTGGGCGATCATCCTGGCGGGTCGGTGCCGTCGGTGTGACCGGGGCGGCCTTACCCTCGATCGTCTCCAAGGCTTGTAATACCTCCTGGAAGCCCCGCGGCCGTCGGCTCGGATCGGCATGGATACAGCGATTGAGCAGCTTGACCAGGGGGTGATCGAAACCGATCCGACTCCATTCCTCCATGGTGGGTTCGGTGATCTGGAAGAGGGCATAGCAGAGGGTCTTGCCGTAGCCATAGACATCGCTGTAGGGCCCGACCGGTTCGGGCCGCAGCCCCAACTGCTCCGGGGCGGCGAAGCGGTAGGTGCCGCCCAGGCTTTGTCCCAGGAGGCTGTGCTGGAAGCTGGAAGTCGCCAGGGTCTCCTTCACCAGTTTCTGTCGCAACGCCATGCCGAAGTCGATGAGCTTGACCTGCCAGCGGCCATTCGCCTCCCGCTTCACCAGGAGGTTGTCGGGCTTGAGATCGCGGTGCAGGATGCCGGCCTGGTGGGCGGCGGCCAGGGCCTCGGCGACGGGGTGGGCGATGGCGAGGCTGTCCGCCAGCGGCAGCGGGCCATGGGCTTCGAGATAGGCGCCGAGGGATTGGCTGTCGGCGAAGTGTTCCAGCACCAGATAGGGGCGCTGCTGGCCGGGATCGGCGTAGTCGCTGTCATCCACCTGGATGATGGCGGGGTGACGCAAGGTTTTCAGGGTGCGTCCCTCGCGCAGGATGTCGGCGACGTTGCACTCCAGATCGGTGGCGTGCAGGCTCTTGACCACCACCGGGTGGCGCAGGTGGGCGTGTTGGCAGAGAAAGGCGACACCGAAGCCGCCCGCGCCGAGGATACGCTGCGGGGGGTATTTCGCCAGCGGGAAGGGGGCGAAACGGGCGGGATCGGCCTCGGCGGCCTGGCGCAACTCGCTCAAGGCCTCCTCCCAGCGCCGCTCTTCCAATAGCACCCGATAACGGTTGTAGTGGCCCTCGGCGTCGGCGGCCTCCTGGAACAGGCGTTCGGCCTCGTCGAGTTCGCCGGCGGCCAGTTGCAACTTGCCGAGTTGGTTGATCAATTCGGGCAGCCGCCGACGCTGGGCTTCCGGCAAGGCGCGGTAACGCTGCATGAGTTGGCGCACCGCCTGGCGTTCCCGGGGGTCCTGGATGAGCTGGGTGAGGCGGGGACTGGCTGGCCCAGGTTGGCGCAGGCGCTCGAAGTGTTGGCGGATCTCGGCCTGGAGATCCGCCAGGCCCCCTTCCAGCCGATCGAAGCGCCCGTCGATGTGGGTCGCCAGGACGGCGAAGGCCGCCGCCAGCTCCTCGCCCAGTTCGGCCAAGAGTTGGTGCAGGGCTTGGAAGCCCTCGTTTTGCCCCTGCCAAAGCTGGCGCAGGTGCTTGAAGTCGAGTTCCTCGCGCAGTTCTTTGTCATGACCGATGGCCTGGTTGAGGAAATAGCCGAACAGGGCCACCAACAGGGGACCGCCCGCCTCCCGTTGCTCCAGCAGGCTGGCGAGACGGGGGTACTCCGACCTCAGCCCCTCGGCCCCGGCGGCCATGGCGCGGTGGGCCTGGTCGATGACCTCAGCGCTACTGGCGTAACGCTCCAACCCATCTTCCAGGCGCGCCAGTTCCTGCCCGAAGGCGACATCCAGCAGTTCCGCTTTGCGAGCCGCCTGGAGTTCGGCCAGGCATTCGGCGCGAAAACCAGCGGGTTGGCGGTCGAGCCAGGTATTGAGCGGCGCCAAGGCCCCTTGATGCAAACCGCTGGCCAGGCGTTGACGGAGCTTGCCCAGCAACCGATCCCCCGCCAAGGCCAGCTCCACCGCCCGCCAAGTCTGGCGATTGGCCTCCGCCATGGCCTTGGGCAAGGCCTGGGTAGGATTGCGGCAATAGTCATCGATCCACTTCGCCAGCTTGTCGCCGGCGGCGTCGAGTAATGAATGAAGGGCCACATGGGAAAGGATACTGGCGAGGCGCATGACAGCTTCCTGATGTCCTGCTGGGAAAGGGGCTATTGTGGCGATGTTGACGCGGGGAACCAAGCGCGGGCAGAGATCGCGGCTTTCGCCGGTGCGGTATGACTACAGATCTCCGCTGAATCGCCTTATCGGGATTCAAGCCGTCACCCGGGATCAAAAGATGGACCTTCACGGCTGGCCCCTGCACCTCTGACGCTCCCGGGCAGGGGCTCGTGGAGCCGGTTTTTGTTCTCTCAAAAAGAACGAAACCTCTTAATAAAGCCGCATTGTTCTCGAAATAAGAACAAAAATGGCCATTTTCAGCCTCTGCCCGGAGCGGCCGCCACCTCTACACCAACCTATTCCGCCCCTCCCCCTGTTGAAAGGCGGCGATATTGGTCGCCACCTCGTCCAGCAGGCGCTGGCGGGATTGACGGCTGGCCCAGGCGATATGGGGGGTAAGGATGAGATTGGGGATATCGGGCGCCAAGAGCGGGTTGCCATCCCGTGGGGGTTCCAGGCTGAGCACGTCCACCCCGGCACCGCCGATGGCACCGTTACGGAGAGCCTCGGCCAGGGCCTGTTCATCGACGATGCCGCCGCGGGCGGTGTTGATCAACAGGGCATCGGTACGCATCAGCGCCAGCTCGGCGGGGCCGATCAGATGCCGCGTCGCGGGCGTCAAGGGACAGTGCAGGCTGAGCACATCCACCCGTGGCAGGAGTTCAGATAGCGGCCAGCGTCCGGCCTGAGGCGGTCCGCCCGGACGCTGGGCCAACAATACCTCCATGCCGAAGGCGCGGGAGACCCCGGCCACACCCCGCCCCAGCTCGCCATGACCGACGATACCCAGGGTCAGCCCGGCCAGTTCCCGGATCGGATAGTCGAGCAGGCAGAATTGTTCACTGCGCGGCCAAGCCCCGGCCCGGACCGCCGCCTGGTAATCCGGCAATCTGGTGGTCAGGGCTAGGATGAGGGCAAAGACATGCTGGACCACGGATGGGGTGGCATAGCCGGTGACGTTCGTGACCGCGATACCCAGCTCGGCGGCGGCCTGGAGATCGACATTGTTGGTGCCGGTGGCAGCGACAACGATCAGCCGCAGCTCGGGACATTGCGTTAGGAGTTCCCGATCGAGCACCACCTTGTTGCTCACCGCCACCTCGGCGGCGACGAGTCGTTGCAGACGCTGTGAAAGGTGGGTTTGGTCATGGAGAGCCCAGTGGTCACAGCTCGCCAAGAGTCGAGCGCGATCCAAATCCCCCAGATCCAGGCTGGCGAGGTCGAGAAACACCCCTTGCTGCAATGGCATCGGCGCTGTCGTGGCCATCTATTCTCGGTACGCCTTGTGACAGCTCTTGCAGCTCTCCCCCACCGCCTCGAACGGCTTGGCGATGGCCGAGCGATCCCCTTTCGCCGCTACTTCCGCCAGCTTGGCCGCCTGGGCGCGGAAGTTTTCGAGCTTGCGTTTGAAGTCCTCCCAGTTGAGCCAGATCTCGGCCTTGACATCCGTGTCCCCGCCCTTATCCGAGCCCCGGGGGAAACCGTCGAGCAGATCCAGATTGGCGGTAGCGGCCAGATCCCGGGCGTGCTTGGCGAACAGGGTCTGGTCGAAGGGCCGTTTCCCTTCAAGCATGGCGCCCATGGGGAGAAGGTTCCAACGCAGGATCTTCATGACGGAACTCCGGTACTTGATGGCCCGCTCGGCTGGGCTTTCATCCTGATGCCCCATGGCCAATGGGATACTCAGGGCCGAGAGGATCGGGATCAGTATCCAGGAACGACGACGGCTTGTGGTCGAGGGCATGTTTCTCTCCGCGGACAGAATGTTTGTAGGTTGGGCGGCACGAAGGGCAGCCCGACATCACGGGTTTATCGTTGGGCAACGCCAGGCTGTTGCCCAGGCTACAGCTCGGATAGGATCGAATGGCTGGCGAGGCCGAAGGTTTTGCGCTCAGGGTCGGGCCTATAATAACCATCTTTGGTCGCCAGGACCTGAGATGGCCCCATGCCCATGAATCCCCCTCCCCAGCGCATCCGCGAGATCCCCTACAACTACACCTCCTTCTCCGACCGCGAGATCTGCCTCCGCTTTCTCGGTCAGGCGGGTTGGCAACTGGTGGAAGCGTTGCGTGGCACCCGCCGTACCGGGCGTTCGGCGCGGATGCTGTTCGAGGTGCTGGGGGATATGTGGGTCATCAACCGCAACCCCTATCTGCAAGACGACCTGCTGGACAACCTGGAGCGGCGCCAAGCCCTGGTGGGCGCCCTCTATCACCGACTCAACCAGTTCGAGGCGCGGCTCAACGACAACGCCAAGGCGGCGGAACTCCTGGGGCTGGCGCGGGCGGCGGTAGATGGCTTCGCCGCCGGATTCGCCGAACATGAGCGGTTGCGCCACGAACTCCAGCGGGAGCTACAGGGCCTGACGCGCCGGGACAACATCGATTTCGGCGGTCTCGCTCGCGTGTCTCATGCCACGGACGCCACCGACTGGCGGGTGGAGATGCCCTTGGTGGTGATCTCGCCGGACAGTGAAGAGGAAGTAGCGCCCCTGGTCGCGGCCTGCATCCGCTGCGGGCTCAGTATCATCCCCCGGGGCGGCGGCACCGGTTACACGGGTTCAGCGGTGCCGCTCGATGCCCGCACCGCGGTCATCAATACCGAAAAACTCGAATCCCTCTCGGCGGTAGAATGGCTGGAACTGCCGGGGGTGGCCGCTCAGGTGCCCACGGTGCGCTGCGGCGCCGGGGTGGTCACCCGCCGTGTCAGCGAAGTGGCGGAGCGTCACGGCCTGGTTTTCGCCGTCGATCCCACCTCCCAGGACGCCTCCACCATCGGCGGCAATATCGCCATGAACGCCGGCGGCAAGAAGGCGGTGCTCTGGGGCACCACCCTGGACAACCTGGCCTCCTGGCGCCTGGTCACCCCGGACGCCCAATGGCTGGAGGTGGAGCGCCTGGAGCACAACCTGGGCAAGATCCACGACCAGCCCCAGGTCCGCTTCCGCCTCAGTCGCTACGCCGCCGACGGCCGCACGCCCCTGGGCGAGCCGGAGATCCTCAGCCTGCCCGGCACCAGCTTCCGCACCCAGGGGCTGGGCAAGGACGTCACCGACAAGTTTCTCTGCGGACTACCCGGGGTACAGAAGGAAGGCTGCGACGGGCTCATCACCTCGGCGCGCTTCATCCTCCACCGCCTGCCGAACCAGGTGCGCACCCTTTGCCTGGAATTCTTCGGCACCGACCTCGCCGAGGCGGTGCCGGCCATCGTCGAGATCAAAAATTATCTGGAACAGCTCCCCGGGGTGCGGATGGCCGGTCTGGAGCACCTCGACGAGCGCTATGTCAAGGCGGTGCGTTACACCACCAAGGCCGCGCGCCGGGAACGCCCGAAGATGGTGTTGCTGGCCGATCTGGTGTCCGATGAGGAACCGTTGGTCGAGGCGGCGGCTATCGAGGTGGTGCGTCTGGCCCGACTCCGACAGGCCGAGGGTTTCATCGCCACCAGTCCGGAGGCGCGCAAACGCTTCTGGCTCGACCGCGCCCGCACCGCCGCCATCTCCGCCCACACCAACGCCTTCAAGATCAATGAAGACGTGGTCATCCCGCTGGAGCGACTCGGTGATTACACCCGGGGCATCGAGCGCCTCAACATCGAGCAATCCATCCGCAACAAGCTGAAGATCATGGCGGCGGTGCTCGATTACCTGGGCGGTGACATCCCCGAGGCCCGGCCCCAGGATGTCTATGAGATCCCGGAGGAAGCCACGGCCATACTGGCGACCAAAGAGCGTGCGGCCCGGGAGGCGGTCAGCGCCGCCAGGGAGCGCTGGCTGAGTCTCCTCGAACATCTCGACGAACCGGCGGAATACTGGGGCGAACTCCTCCGCGAGCCGGAGCGGGCCAAGCGGCGTTCCGACGACCGCCTGCTGGACATGATGTTGCGGCGCGATCTGGTGCAGAGCTACCGCAAGGAAGTGGCGGCCCGCCTCGACGAGATCTTCGCCGGTCAGGACTACGAACGGGTACGGGAGCGGTTGCGCGCCCTGCATGCCGGCATTCGCGATGCCCGCCTCTTCGTCGCCCTGCACATGCACGCCGGGGACGGCAATGTCCACACCAACATCCCGGTGCATTCCGCCAACTACGAGATGCTGCAAGAAGCCGACCACCTGGTGGAGCGCATCATGGCGCTGGCCAAGTCACTAGGTGGGGTCATCTCCGGCGAACACGGCATCGGCCTCACCAAGGCGCGCTACCTGGAACCGGAGAAACTGGCGGCCTTCGCGGCCTATAAAGAACGCATCGACCCCGATGGGCACTTCAACCGTGGCAAATTGTTGCCGGGCTCCGGCCTCGACGGCGCCTATACCCCTTCGCTACGTTTGGTGCAGCAAGAGGCCATCATCCTTGAGGAGACCGAACTCGGCGCCCTCAACGATGACGTCAAACACTGCCTGCGCTGCGGCAAATGCAAGCCGGTGTGCATGACCCATGTGCCACGGGCTAACCTGCTCTATTCGCCGCGCAACAAGATCCTCGCCACCGGCCTGATCATCGAGGCCTTTCTCTATGAGGAGCAGACCCGGCGCGGGCTGTCCCTGAAACACTTCGACGCCATGAACGACGTCGCCGATCACTGCACCCTCTGCCACAAGTGCCACAACCCCTGTCCGGTGGACATCGACTTCGGCGAGGTCACCGCCAGGATGCGCAAGATCCTCATCGAGCGGCGGAAAAAACGCTTCAGCCCGGGGGCCTGGGCGGCGATGCGCTTTCTCAATGCCACCGACCCGCGCAGCATCGCCGCTTTGCGCCGGCTCCTCGCCCAGTGGGGCTTCAAGGGCCTCAATCTGGCCCATGGCTTGGCGAAACGGATCGGGCTCCTGGGCCGAGGTACCAGCCCACCAGCCACCACCGGGCGGCCTTCGATCAAGACCGAGGTGGTCGAACTGGTGCGCCGACCCATCCGCGTCGAATTGCCGAAGCGTCTGTTTCGCCAGGAGCTGGGTTTGGAGGACCGGCAGTATGTCGCCATCCTCCGTGATCCCAAGAAAATCAACGAAGAATCCGAGGCGGTGTTTTACTTCCCCGGTTGCGGTTCGGAACGGCTGTTTTCCGACATCGGCCTCGCCAGTCTGGCACTGCTGTATGAGCTGGGGGCGCAGACCGTGCTGCCGCCCGGCTATCTCTGCTGCGGCTATCCCCAACAGGCCGCGGGCCAAACCAACCGCAGCGCCCAGATGACCCTGGCCAACCGGGTGCTCTTCCACCGCGTCGCCAACACCCTCAACTACATGGACATCCGCACCATCCTGGTCTCCTGCGGCACTTGCATGGATCAGCTCCTCAAGTACGAACTGCAAGGCATCTTTCCCGGCTGCCGACTGCTCGACATCCACGAATATCTGATGGAGAAAGGCCTGGGGGCTGAGGGCGTCGCGGGCATTCAGTATCTTTACCACGACCCCTGCCACACCCCGATGAAGACCCACAACCCCATTCAGGTCGCCGGCAAACTGCTCGGGCAGCCGGTCCAACTCTCCGACCGCTGCTGTGGGGAGGCCGGCACCCTGGGTGCCGCTCGTCCTGATATCGCCAGCCAATTGCGCTTCCGCAAGGAGGAAGAGCTGGTCAAGGGCATTCGCGTCCTCAGTGGTCGGGACCGGGTCGAGTCCGGCGAGGTCAAGTTGCTGACCAGTTGCCCAGCCTGTCAGCAGGGTCTGGCGAAATACGCCGATTCAACCGGCTTGAAGACCGACTACATCCTCATCGAACTGGCCAACCGACGCCTGGGGGCCGGCTGGCAGGGGCGTTTTATCCAAGCGGTCAAGGGCGAAGGCATCGAGCGGGTGTTGTTGTAGGGCAGGGATGCGGGGATCAGCAAAAGGCTCCAGAAGGTGTAAAGTGCCTTCCGGCGCGGAAGAAATCCCTATAGAGCGTGGCGTTCGTCATCACATTCTATTTCTCCAATAGTCGGGTTCTCGGTGTAGATGCATTACCGCCACGATGAAAAGCTCTTCATTTTCTTCCGCATATAACAACCCATAAGGGAAGCGTCTCAACAAGGACCTTCGGATATCTTCTTCAATTATTGGCCACGCCTTTGGATACGCCATTATCCGCTCGATTGTGGAATACACCTCAACCGCAAAGTCACAGCCCAACCCCGCTTCACATTCTTCATAATATTCGATAGCCTGAATAAACTCTGCTTCCGCCTGCGGGTGAAATGAGTATTTCACGGTGCAAATCTATTCCATATTTTATTGAATACATCATCTCCAGGGACGGCTTTAACCTCACCATGGCGCAATTCCGCCAGACGCCTCTTGGCTACCGCTCCCCATTTCTTATCGATATCCATTTCGGGGATGTTGAGGCTTTTCAAAAGGGAGTCAACAACCAGAGCCCTCACTTCCACCGGAAGAGAAATGGCCTCAGCTATTAAATCCGTCGTTTTCATGTCATCTCCTCCAAATATTAGTGAGGTAGGATGCGGTGAACGAAGTGAACCGCATCGATCGAGGTATTTCTATCCGCGATTGATGCGGTTCGTACCTCACCGCATCCTACCGCGCTACTCGCTAACGGTCATTCACCTTTAAGTGTCACATTGAGTGGTACGGTGGTTTGCTTGGCTTTTTTATTCTTCATGGTCCATAAGCTTAGATTGAGTTTGAATAAGCTGCTTGTCGAGCTTTTCAGATCTCCCGAACAAAATTTCAGACTAAAAGGCAACTCGGCGTCAGGCAGAACGGGTGTGTGCTTTTCCTGTAAATTAGTTTGTGGATATTGTATTACCATGATCCCGTCTACACTCGGTCTATTTATCGATGTTCCCTTTTCTTCATCTACCAAGACGGCCTCATTACCATACTCTATGGCTAACAACATCTCTTCAGTGGTCTTGTTTTTAATGTTTAGACCAATGTTAATACACTCCGCCTTCCTTGAAGCACCACGCACTAATACCGAAAACATGCCAGCATCAAATGCACCTCGATCGGCTGCCTTTGAATTTCCACTCGGGATGCCATCTCCCATTCGCCTCTTGATGTCACTGATCTCGACCTCATTGGTCTTGATGCGCTGATCTAGGCAATGCAGGATCTTACTCAGATCCTGCGCCGCATTGCCGTCACGGATGACAAGATCACATTCTTGCCCAGCCCCCATTAGGGTCGCTGAAAATAACATCGCGAAACAACACAAGACTGCTGATTTCTTCATTTTACCTTCCTGCCAAATAACCAGTCATCAACTTGAGAACGATTGCTTTCTTTTGGGCGCATGACATCGCCTTTCTGTGCCTCGGAAGCACCGGCTAGCTTGCCGCTCGGAGATGATATCATCGGCTTCGTAGTTGGCGAAGCCGTGTTCGGCGCTGGCGGAGATATGAGATTGACCTCAGCCTGAACTTCAAGCCCTTTGAGCTTCTTGATCTGCCCATTGGCCAAGCCAGCGAATCGCCCTGTGGGATAGCGTTGCAGATAGTCTTGGTAGCATTCCCGGGTGCCGCATTTTTCCGTCGAGCGCCAGAACTCCAACTCCACATCCGGGGGGACGAATGAAACCGGCGGCGAAACCGTGGAGGAGGAAGAAGGAAGGAAATAGAAATGCCCCAGGATCACCCCTTCCTGCCAGGGTGTTTGGGCTTTGCCGGTAGACGTATTCACCGCCAAAGCCGCATTCTTGAATACCTCCTCGACGCTGAGACCGGGTTGATCCATGGCCTGCAACAGCTTCTCGGTAAATACGCCGTTTTTCCCTTCGCCGTCCTGGGCCACCTTTCCAGGCTCGGTGGCATAGAGAATGAGGGTGCCTTTGGCGGGTTCCATGCGGGCAAAGCCACGGGAGGCGCTACGGTGGAAGCTGCGGGTAAAGGGGTTGTTGCGACAGGCGTCCAACACCACCAAATTGATACCATCGTCACCTTGCGCCTGGTTCATCCCATCCAACACCCAACCGGCGCTGACGGTCTTATAACGGACGTCCGCCTCATTTTCGATGTGGGCGTCGATCGGCAGCAGATAATTCTGACCATCCACCTGCAGGCCATGCCCGGCGTAGTAAAACAGGGCCACACTGCGTTCGCCGCTCAGAGCCTTGGTAAAGCGCCTCACGCCGTCTTCCATCTCTCGGTAGTTGGCGTCGAGTAACTGGGTCACCTCGAAACCCATAGCCTTCAGCTTGACGGCGATGTCTTTGGCATCGTTCACCGCGTTTTTCAGCTTGGCCTCGCTATAGGCGGCGTTTCCTATCACAAGCGCAAGACGTCGCTCAACCGCCATCGCCATATCGGAAAGAACCATCAGCCCCCAACAGAGCAGAATGGCGCGCCATCCCGACCACCATCGCCGCAACCCAGGATCTTGGTTACCAAAACTAACCGCCATGTGTTGCTTTATCTCCCTGATCGAACAATAGCCATAGGAACCAAGCTGATTACCAGAGTGCCAGTCCCAATACAATTTCTCGATGAAGAATACATTCGCCAATTCACCAGGCAGATCGAGCAAACCATCTATCCCGAAACCTCTATCGCGACTGCCTGACCTCATAGGAAAGCAGTTGTATTACCTGCTGCTTTCCGTCCTTACCTGTCGTTATCGACTTGACGCTACGATGGACCTCGGGGACATACCATGAGATATCGGTACCAAAGGTTTTCTGCCCCGTGCTCGGATCATATAACTCCGTCTCCAAACTCACCTTGATGGCCCGGAAGGAACCAGCCGGCACGACAACATCTTCCCAGGGGAAGACCGTGCCTGTAATCCTATGTGTTCTGATCAACCCGGTCTTGATATTGGTCTCGGACGTGCTCTGTTCCCATGATTTTCCAGGATAGAGTGGAAAATCGTAGTACTTCAGCGGTGGAGAATAGTCAAAGCCACTGTTATCCGCGTTACGGGAGTTGATCAGATTCCATTCGCGGTTAAAGGTGAGAGTCCTCGGCTTGGCGTTTTTATTGTTCAGGTTGATAGTCGACAGCACGATTCTGCCATCAGCGGCGGTAACCGTTCGTTTGGTTGTGAAACTGAGTTCCGGTTGATCCAGATCCTTGGATTCATAGATATAGCTATCGCCAACGCTGACCGGAGGAACTGATACCATGGCAGAAGGTTGTTTGCCGGGATCGGCGCGGGTCTCGACACGCTCAGGCTGACGCTGACGCTCTCTCTCCGTCTTGGAGGTGACTGGCGGTGATACCAGCTTTGGCGCCAAGGCAACATAGCTTACCTTGCCGTTGGCGAAGGCGACCTCGCCGGCGTCGTAGTGCCACAACTCCTCATGTGGTGGAATCATATCCTTGCGGTTGGGCAAACCACGGGCAAGTTGTACCTGTTCCAGGCTCATGCCTTTGAGAACTATTCCGGCCAATATTGCCTCCGCTATTTCGATTCCATGCGTGGTGACCAACTCCCGTCGCCGTCTTTGCTCTGGGGATTCATCGGCTCTTGGCTGATCACCTGGTACGGCACCTCTCTCCCCTGCCTGGGTATCCGATGTAGAAATCGGCGCTTTAGAAGGCGGCCCGGTTTCAGCGAAACACTGGGGCGAACCAGAAAAAAGAACCGACATCAAGATCAATGGAAGGCGTGTACTCGGTCTGGAGGTCATATTCCTTAGTCCCGTGGCAAACAGGTCAGGCGGATAGGGGTTAGCTTCAACGAACAACCTTGGAGCCTCAAGTCTGGTTGGTGACGGTGTCCGTGGTGCTCTTCTCTTCAGATATCCGCACCAAGGACTCAATGGCCGTGCGGACCGCCCGCGAATGATTCTCGATAGCCAAAAAGGCCAGAATTAGCGAGATCGATAAAAAAATGGCCAGGGCACTTCCGACTACCGTCATCGTCAACCAAGTGTTCGCCTTTGCCTGCATGACCGTTATCTCGTGCTGTCGTTGCAGATTATAGTTTTGCGCTTGCGCACTGGCCCTGACATCTTCAGCTTGGCGTCTGGTAGCGCCCTGCAGCCGTTCGACACGCTCCCGCTCCGCACTTTCACGCATGAGGACATCCTTCCATGCGTCGCATAACCCGGAATAAAAGGCTTCGACGTTGGTGGCGTTAAGGCGTGGTCGAATCTGGTCGAAAGCCCGCCGATAATTCGAAATAAACCTTTGATCACGATCGCTGACATTGCATCGCTCAGGCACCTTGGTAGCCGTATAGTAGGCTTTAGAGTATGTAGAATCCTCTTCTGAGGGCTCGATGAGGCTCGCGATATCAGCGGCAATCTTCTGCAGCTCGGTCAGTTCTGGTTTCGACTCGATCATCGGCTCAGATGCGGCTACCACTTTGGGGCCGAAATTCAGGGTGAAAGATATATTTGTTGGTTCGGAAAGCATCAAGAATCGGTCCCTGGCCACGATGCGAATCTCGAAATTACGGCTTGTTGGTTCCTTGATATCGAACAATTCATCAGCTATCAGCTTTTCGAGTAAGGCCGTTCCTTTCAGGCCAATCGCTTTACTTTGAGCATCATATACACGCTCGAAGAAATCAGCATCTTTCCCTCCCAGAATACTAATGGCTTCGGAAGAAGTGGCAAGGTTGTTTTTCGTATCCGCTTGGAAATACCCTATGACCTCATCCCGACGAAGAGGTGCGGTAATCGTACCGGCGCGAACGTTAAGTCTGATGTTGGTCGGCGGTTCAAGGCGAGAGCCAACCAAGCCAATATCTAAGGTTTGAGCTGTTGCGGCGACAGGGGAACCCGACTCCTGGTAAGGTGGAGGGATGGGAACCGAGGATGGTTGGCTCGCAATAACGGCTTGCAGGTAAAGGGCATAAATACTACCTCCAACCACGACGAGAAGACTGACGAGCGCAATGAGAAGATACATGCCTCTTGCCAAGGGTAAAACATAGAGACTCTGAATGCGATGGAACCACCGCTGTCTGGAGTCGCCACCATTTTCCATCCTAATCTCCTTGTGCTTGATATGTGGTTGAAGCCGAGAAGGGAATTGATCCAAAACGTCATGGAGTTCATGTCATTGTACCTATCTCAGGCAGGAAAAGTACCCTTGCTGTACTGGCTGAAGATCCTAATCCCGCCACTTTGCGCTTCCGCAAGGAGGAGGAATTGATCAAGGGGATTCGCGCCCTCAGTGGTCGGGACCGGGTCGAGGCCGGCGAGGTCAAGTTGCTGACCAGTTGCCCGGCCTGTCAGCAAGGTCTGGCGAAATACGCCGATTCAACCGGCTTGAAGACCGACTACATCCTCATCGAACTGGCCAACCGACGCCTGGGGGCCGGCTGGCAGGGGCGTTTCATCGAAGCGGTCAAGGGCGAAGGCATCGAGCGGGTGCTGTTGTAGGGCGAGGATTCGGCAACAGGGCTCACCACCTATCAGTTTTGGCGAGAAAGGGTTCCCAAGCCTCTTCCCCGTTGGAAAAGGATGGAGAAGGGGGAGTTTCTGGCCTGAAGCCCCGCGGCCAGGATGGTTTCGTCAGGGATTTCGCCGCTGTGACCCCCCTTAATCCCCCCCTTATCAAGGGGGGAAACCAACTGATAGTGGCAAGGGCAACAGCCGCGTATGTTGGGTTGACAACGTCAAGCCAACATTGCAAGCGGCGCCCTGCGATGAGTGTTGGGTTGCGTTTTGCAACCCGACCTACTTGGCTTGGCCCCTCAACGCCATTTACAAGATCTCAGTGGTGCGGGACAGGCTTGCCAAACCCCGCCCTGCGGACGAGGTGAACAAAAAATCGGCCGTCACCCCTGGATCCAGTGGTGGCGAGGGATGACGACTGATGTAACCAGGCTATCCACAACGTGGTGCACAGCGATTGTGGATGAAAATGGCGGGAAGTCAGAGAACATCGGAGCCCCTTTCATGGCTCCACAAAGCGGCCCCTGACAGCCGCGTCCATCCCGAAACTTTCTCCAGAGATTCGTCCGGCTCTTGCCTCGTGCCCCATTTCTCGTGGTATCTCGGGCGTTGCGCCTTGTCCTTTGGCGATTCACCATCACATCCAAGTGGAAGAGCTATCGAAGCGACAAGATTGAGGTGATCGGCTAATGGAGCAATTTATCGTAGCGGCGGCCCATGGGCGTCCGGCCGAGTATCTGGTGGATGAGTGTCTCGCCCAACTCGGTTGCCTACCCGCGGAGGCCAATCTGGGCTTCGTTTATGCCACCGACGAGCTGGTGGAGTCATTTGCAGGGATTCTCGCCCGTCTCCGGGAGAGCTGCCCCGGCATTGCCTGGGTCGGTACTATCGGCATGGGTCTCTGCACCAGGGATCTGGAGCTGTACGATGAAGCGGCGCTGGTCCTCATGGTCGGCGCCTTTCCGCCTGGGAGCTTCCATCTGCTGCCGACGCTCAAGGGGGATCAGCTCGCCATAGACCCCGGGCTGGCCTCCTGGTGGCGAGCCCAGGATTTCTGCTTTGCCGTGCTCCACGGCGATCCCACCAATCCCATGACGCCGGCTTTTCTGGAACAGCTGGCCGCCATGACCCCGGACATCTTCATCAACGGCGGCATCACCTCTTCCAAGGGCCAGCATTATCAGGTCGCCGGAACCCTGGATGAGGGCGGCCTTTCCGGGGTGTTGTTCAACAGCCGGGTAGCCGTGGCCACGGATCACACCCAGGGCTGCTCCCCCATCGGCCCGGTCCATCGCCTCAACCAAGCGCGGCAGAACGTCGCCATCAGCCTGGATGGCCGACCGGCCCTGGAGGTGATGAAGGAGGAGATCGGCGAGGTGCTCGCCCGGGATCTCACCAAGATCGGCGGCTATATCTTCGTTGCCCTCCCGATCCCGGGCTCGGATACCGGCGACTATCTGGTGCGCAACCTGATCGGCATCGATGAAAAGCGCGGCCTGGTGGCGATCGGCGATTATCTGGACGGCCAGTCCCAATTGATGTTTTGTCGGCGGGACGGCAATACCGCCCAGGAGGATATGAAACGCATGTTGGAGCGTCTGCGCAAAAGGTTGGGCGGGCAACGTCCAAAAGGCGGCCTCTATATCTCCTGCCTGGGCCGGGGTCGCTATCAGTTCGGTGAGGATTCTGAGGAGTTGAAGTTGATCTCCGAGGGGCTGGGGAGCTTTCCACTGGTGGGTTTCTTCGCCAACGGCGAGATCTACAACGGCCGACTCTACGGCTATACCGGCGTCCTCACGCTCTTTCTATGAGTCTTTTTTCCCGCAGGCCGGAGCGAATCTCCGTGCCTGCTCTTTCACACAGCCTAAGGGTGTTGCTGATAGCCGATACCCACGGCCTGTTGGACACCAGGATCCTGACTTTGGGCCATGAGTGCGATCTCATCCTCCATGCCGGAGACATAGGCGGGAAAGCGGTGATCCAGGCGTTGCAGGGTACTGGACGTCCCTGGTTGGCGGTGCGGGGCAACAACGATCTCCCGGGTCGTTGGGGCGATGGCTCGGACGACCGGCTCCCGGAACGCCTCTGGATCGAACTACCGACCGGGCTCATCGGTCTCTTGCACGGTCATCAGCATAATCCGGTCGGCGCCCGTCATGCCCGGCTCCGCGACGACTTTTTCGAGACCAGGGCGGTGGTCTACGGCCACAGTCATCGCCTGGTCTGCGATCTCGATGAGCGGCCTTGGGTCCTCAACCCGGGGGCCGCCGGACGAGTACGCACCTATGGGGGGCCGTCCTGCATCCTGCTGCACATCCATGGGGAGCGTTGGCAGCCGGAGCCGATACGCTTTCCCCCCCTGCCGATGGGTTGAGACCGCTTTACCCGGACGTTTCCTCGGACTCGTCCGCCGCCAATCCCGCGAGCAAACCCGGACCACGACGCCAGAAGCGGTAGCTGTCTCCGGGGGTGATCAGCCAGCGTTTTCCCCGACCTGGATAGAGCCACAGACGTTGCCAGCGCCACCGACCCAGGGCCAACCATAGTGGCTTGATCCAGGCGGATTCCAAGCTCGATACCGCCTGCTGCCAGGCGGGAAAATCGCCGTCCAGGAGGGGGCGCTGGAGCGCCTCCAGCACCACCAGAGTTTCGCCCTGTTCCCGCCGCTCCATGAGCGCCTCCGGCTCTGAAGGTAGGGCCGCGAATTCGCCTCCGGACCAGAGCGCCAAACCCTTGGCCACAGCCTGGTCGGCGAAGACGCGGGCAAAGGGCGGCTTGGCGGGTGGAGGCGGCAAGTCGCCACCGCCCCAGAGCCAAAGGCTGTTGACGACCAGTCGGCCGTCGCTCTCCCGTTCAGCGTTACCCTGAGTCCCATAGAGCAGCATCTGGATCTCGTTCAGCCGCCCGCGCCAATGGCGTTGTCCGGGACCCGCGGGTAAGAAGGGGTGCAGGTTGCGTCCGACCACATCCTCCAGGGGATGGCTGAGCAGATCGACACCATGGGGCAAACCCAGATACCAGCATTCTGGCGTTTCCGCCTCGAAGAGCCAGTCGTCAGGTGCGAAATGGCGGTTCAGCTCGGCGATGAATGCCCGCACCTCCGGCCAGGTCAGCCCGAGATGAGGGGCATCCAGCAGTCGCAGGCGTTCCTGATCCGGCATCAGATGCACCGGGTCGGCCCGCAGCCAGTGTCGTCCCTGATCCGGCAAGCCGCCCGCCAGTCTGGTGGCGGCAGCGATGGGTAATTCCCGATCCGGCCCCCCGAGGCCGAAGAGGCGGCAGAGGAGATGGCTGCTCCCGCTGCCGGAAAAGACCTCGCCACAGCCCCGGACCAGCATCCGGTCGAGCGCCTTGGGCGGAAAGTCCGCCGTCGGCGATCCCGGGGCCTGGAACCAGGGACCCAGGAGTCCTGGGAGAGCGAGGTGCAGCGTCGTCGACATTGGCCCGCGCTGGTGGTATCGATCAGCCGACGCCGTTTTGGCGGAACGTGGAGGGGGTGATCAGCCGGCCAACTGCTCCAGACGGATGCGCATCACCTTGGCCCGGACCGAGTCCAGTTGCTCGATCTGCGCCAGGGCCTGGTTCATCCGCCCCTCCCGCACCCTGTGGGTGAGCATGACCAAGGGCACATCGACCTCGCCCTCGGCGGGTTCCTTCTGCTGGATGGCCTCGATACTGATGCCGGCGTCGCCCAGGATACCGGCGATCTTGGCGACCACGCCAGGCCTGTCCTCCACCAACATGCGCAGATAGTAGGCGGTTTCCACCTCCTCCATCGGCAGGATGGGCAGATTGGCGATTTCTTCCGGCTGGAACGCCAGATGCGGCACCCGGTTCTCCGGGTCGGTGGTGAGGGCACGGACGATGTCCACCACATCGGCAATCACCGATGAGGCCGTGGGGCTGGCGCCGGCCCCGGCACCATAATAGAGGGTGGGACCGACGGCGTCGCCGTAGACCAGGATACCGTTCATCACCCCCTCGACATTGGCCAACAGGCGTCGCTGGGGGATAAGGGTGGGATGCACCCGGAGTTCCACCCCGGCGGCGGTCTTGCGGGTGAGGCCGAGCAGCTTGATGCGATAACCGAAATGGTCGGCATAGGCCACGTCCATCTGGGTGATATGGGTGATACCCTCGGTGTAGACGCGGTCGAATTGCAGAGGGATACCGAAGGCGATAGCGGCGATGATGGTCAGCTTGTGGGCGGCGTCCACGCCTTCGACATCGAAGGTGGGGTCCGCCTCGGCATAGCCCAGGGCCTGGGCCTCGGCGAGGACGGCGGCGAAGTCCCGCCCCTTGTTCCGCATCTCGGTGAGAATGAAGTTACTGGTGCCGTTGATGATGCCGGCTGCCCACTGGATCTGGTTGGCCGCCAGCCCCTCACGGAGCGCCTTGATGATGGGAATGCCACCCCCGACGGCGGCCTCGAAGGCCACGGTCACCCCCTGCTCCTGGGCGGCGGCAAAGATCTCGTTCCCGTAGCGGGCAATCAGGGCCTTGTTGGCGGTCACTACATGCTTGCCGTTGGCAATGGCCCGCAGCACCAACTGACGTGCCGGTTCGTAGCCACCAAGGAGTTCGATGAGGATCTCGAGTTCCGGATCCTCCACCACCTCCCAAGGGTTATCGGTGAGACGCGCGATCTGCTTCAGACCGGGGAGATCCGGGTTGTACGCCTTGGCCGCCGCATGGGCGATCGAAATCCCACGACCGGCCCGACGGGCGATCTCATCGGCATTGGCAGCGAGCACCCTGACCGTGCCGCCACCCACCGTACCCAGGCCCAGCAGGCCGACTTTGACCGGTTTCACGGGTTATTCTCCTCTTGCTTTCTGATCGCGACGGAACATATCACGGATACATCTCAGGGCCTGGCGGGTGCGGTGCTCGTTCTCAATCAGGCTGAAACGCACATGATCATCGCCGTATTCGCCAAAACCTATACCGGGCGAGACCGCCACCTTGGCTTCGTTGAGCAGCTTCTTGGAAAACTCCAGGGAGCCCAGGGCACGATAAGGCTCCGGGATCTCCGCCCAGACGAACATGGTCGCCTTGGGTTTCTCCACCGGCCAGCCGATGGCATTGAGGCCGTCGCAGAGCACATCGCGCCGCCGCTGGTACATCTCCCTCACCTCCCGCACACAGTCCTGAGGCCCTTCGAGGGCGGTGATGGCCGCCACCTGAATGGGGGTAAAGGTGCCGTAATCGAGATAGGACTTGATACGGGTCAGCGCGTAGACGAGCTTTTCGTTGCCGCACATGAAACCGATGCGCCAACCGGGCATGTTGTAGGTCTTGGAGAGCGAATAGAACTCCACCGCGACCTCCTTGGCACCCGGGACCTGGAGGATGGAAGGTGCCCGATAGCCGTCGAAGACGATCTCCCCATAGGCCAGATCGTGGACCACCCAGATCTCGTGCTCCCGCGCCACCTCGATCACCCGCTCGAAAAAGCCGAGATCGACGCACTGGGTGGTGGGGTTGCCGGGGAAATTCAACACCAGCATCTTCGGGCGCGGCCAGGATTCGTGGATGGCTCGACGCAGTTCCTCGAAAAAGTCGATCCCCGGCACCAGGGGCACATGGCGGACATCCGCCCCGGCGATGATAAAGCCGTAGGGATGGATGGGGTAGGCTGGGTTGGGCACCAGCACGATATCCCCCGCCCCCATGGTCGCCAGGGCCAGATGGGCGAGACCCTCCTTCGAACCTATGGAGACGATGGCCTGGGTATCGGGATTGAGTTCCACCTGATAATGATCCCGGTACCAGTTGCAGATCGCCCGCCGCAGCCTGGGGATGCCCTTCGACATGGAGTAGCGATGGGTATCCTTGCGCTGGGCCGCTTCGACCAGCTTATCGACGATATGCTGGGGCGTCGGCTGATCGGGATTGCCCATACCGAAATCGATGATGTCCTCACCGCGAGCTCGGGCCGCCGCCTTGAGTTCATTGACGATGGCAAAAACATAAGGAGGAAGGCGTTTGATGCGGGGGAATTCTTCGATCATGGTGCTTAGCGGCGCGGGATTGAGGGTCGATGACGGCGAAAAGGAAAGATGGCGAGCATATAGAGGGAGCGAATTCGCTGTCAATCAACAGCCTTGCCCAA
>Ga0268298_10002258_pt1 | contig 21248 bp, 17 predicted proteins | sample WWTPWeurt_MetaG_FD_194462 | JGI IMG/M metagenome (GOLD analysis project Ga0268298, IMG submission 194462) | Activated sludge microbial communities from WWTP in Nijmegen, Gelderland, Netherland - WWTP Weurt | ecosystem: Engineered > WWTP > Aerobic digester > Activated sludge | place... | reverse complement strand
CAGCTAAAAAAGCAGCTCCTAAGAAAAAAGCAGCTGCTAAACCAGCAGCTCCTGCTCCAGCAGCTAAAAAATAATAAGGAGCCTAAAGCACTTATTAAAAGCCGTTCCGAAAGGACGGCTTTTTTTGTGTTGAATAGTTACGGCTAACAAGTTTGATTATAGGATAAGCAAAGCCTCAACTCTCACCTTCACTATTTCTTTACAAACCGAAGCGTTTCAATTTCATTACCGGTATGAATTGTAACAAAATAAACTCCCGGGTTTAAATGAGAAACGGATAATTGTCCATCCGAAACTGACTCTGACAATTTCTCTCCGGTTGAACTAAATACAGAAACCGGATAAGACAACCCGGACTGATCAAAAGAAAAATACAACATCTCGTCTGCCGGATTCGGGTAAAGTACAAACTGGTTCTTGTTCTGTGTTTCTGAAAGTGAGAGCACATCCAACGGCTGATTAACCACAACATACCCGCTGTCTCCAACTCCAAAAATCGTCGAGTCATTGGATGAGGTCAAATCGTTAATCGGATGATCAACGTCATAATAATTCCAGACAGAAAAATCAAAACTTTCAAAAATCAAACCCTGAGAACCAAAAGAAGGTTGGGCACCGGAATACACATACCCGTTATCACCATGATGAACACATAGAAAAGCAGGATAATAAAAAGTCGCAGAACCGACATCCTCCTGCCATGTCAGTCCGGCATCAACAGATCTCAAAATTCCAAATCCACTTCCCAGATTATTATACCCTGCGTAAATTAACGTGTCGTTTACAATATCCACTGAGGTAACTGGAACGCCATTCGGTAAACCTGAAGGGATCGAGTCCCAGGTCAATCCTGAGTCAGTGGTTCTGTAAAATCTTCCACCTGTACTTGAAGCTATTCCAAAATCCTGATCTAAAAAATCAATCTCTGTTATTCGGGAAACCGGCGTTGGACCAGAATAATTTATAACCGTAGTGCCCAAAACACCGGATGTCATTTTCTCAATCAACTCCCCCTGGAAGCAACCTGCGCCTCCAAAAAATCCGTTCATTTCATCAAAGAAAAAAAGACCTTGATTGTAACAAAGATTTCCTGCCGGCAGAATGGAAGTCCAGTTCAAACCACCATCAACCGTTTTGTAAATTCCGCTATAAGGACCAACGGCGCAGTAACCAATTAACTCATCAGTAAACCAAATGCTGACGATATTTTCTTCCCCGGGATAAAATGTGATTCCGGAATAATTTAACTGGTTCCAGGTTTGACCTCCGTCAATTGTTTTTAAAAGTAAACTGTCATTACCACCAATATATCCTGTCATCGCATTTGGAAAATCAATGGTATTTAATTTTTTATTCGTGCCGGTAGAAATCTCAAACCATGTAGTTTGAGCAGGCGCCATGAGGATACTTCCAAACAAAACTGCAGCTGTTATAAATGTTTTCATAAAGGATTGCTTTAAACTGAATACGCAGCGCAATCCAATGCCGTTAAATTGAAAACTTATAATTCTTGGAATCTCAAAAGCCTTTGGAATGAATCATTTATCTTTTTCAGATTGTCTGTTTTTTGAATTAAATACATACCTCAATCCAATTCCTGCATTTATATAAACGTAACCGGTGTAACCGGTAGGATCATGAAACTCATCATACACATCATTGGTTTCTTTGTGTGCAACTCCAAAAAGAATCACACCATTGTAATTCCCTGTAAAATTGAGAATAAAACTTTCAGTTAATGGAAAATTGAAGGACAGGCCCGCACTCAACCCTCCGCCCAAAACAGAATTAACTGAAGTAGCAATAGGATCTTCAGCCTGTGTAAACGGATTATAGTCGTAACTATTCCACACTCCAAATGTATCCGGGCTGTGATAAAAATTATTGTTGCGGTAAGTAATAGAGCTGTATGCAAAAATCAAATCAGCGTGAAGAGATAACCAATCATAAGTGAGTTTTCGCTCAAGTCCAAATCTGAAATCATAATGATTTCCCAGGCTTTCTTTTTTGCGCATCACAACCAAACTATCGTTCGCTTCAACAATAGATTCATATGGATAGTCATAAACGAGTCCCATTGATAAACCAAATCTCAACCGGCTGAACTGCGCCACGGGTTTTCTGAACTCAAGCTGAATTTTATTCATGTCAGCCGAGTTAAACCGGATTCCCAAATCTGAATATTTCTGGCTCCGGCCAACGAGCGCTATACCCAAGAAGACGATCAATAAAAAATGTGATTTCATAATTCCAAACTGTAGCGTAATGTTACGTGGTTTATTTGGAATGTGCAACCGACTGATTAAGGATTTCTCTGATCAGTTTTCCTTTTTTATCATACTCGCGGTAATGCCAGATCTGTCCTTCATAAATAAACTCTTCATGAATGCGTCCGTTCTTAAAATAGGTACGACGCACCGATTGAATCCCTTTCGTTTTATCAAAATATTCAATTTGTGTTTCAATGACTTTGCCCGATTTTGAAAGTACGGTTTGCCTGGTTCCGTTCAAAGGGTCCGGTATAAACTCAGTGAATGTTCCGTCTTCATTCTCAATTTTACCCTTTACATAAAAAGTCAGGGAGTCATTCACATACTGTTCTCTTTTTTCCTTTAGAGCTTTTTCTTGCTTTTCTCGTTCTCTTTGTTCCCGCTCTTTTTCGATTCGATGATAGGCGGTGTCCGGAATTGATAGTATAGTTGTAGTGGTCATATCGTCGCTCATCTCCATCACATTGGTAATATTTCCATCTTCATCAAATTCCGTAATTTTTCTATACCATTGAATGCCGGCGTCGGGATGAGAATTGTACTCAGCTTTTCTTACAGCCCCGCTTTCATAAAATGAGAATTGAACAGAACTTAGTAAACCGGTGCGTGACGTGTTTTCGGCGTAAATTTCTTTGCCTTCTTTATTAAAAGCCTTGGCGTAACCCTGTGACATATAATCCGGCGCGGTGTTATGAAATTGTTCAGTAGAGAGTTTGCCATTTTTGTGATAGGAATAAATGTAAACCCCCTCAGGTTTCTCCACACGCTTTTCTTTGTACTGGGAAAAACCGGGCACTAAAAACAATAAACCCAAGGTCAAAAGAAGAAATCGCATAATAACGGTTTATCAGAAAATTGCAAAGTTGATGCCAGACCTTACAAGTTACTTGTAGAAATTCATTTCATCTACATACTTCCACACCGGCTCAGTCAGTAAATATCTCACATCCTTTCTATTCTTTACAGATTCTCTGATTAAAGTAGAAGAGATATTCATGGCTGGTGCATGACAAAATTTGACCCGGGGTAAATTTGAGAAATCAGCTGTATCTGTTTCACTGGCGGTTTTTACTCGTGGGTAAACCCATATGTCAAAATTAGCGAGAATGAACTCATAGTTCCGCCATTTGTGAATGGTGCGTAAATTGTCTTCACCCATAATTAAACTGAATTCAATATCCGTATATTTTTCACGCAAGGCCTGAAGTGTAAGAACGGTATAAGAAGGTTTGGGCAAATCAAATTCGATCGAAGATGCTTTTAATTTTGGATTGTCTTCAACTGCCAGGGTGACCATTGCCAGACGATGATGGTCTTCCAGCAATGAGTTTTTATCTTTTAACGGATTATGCGGTGATACCACAAACCAAACTTCACTCAAATCTGTATGATGGGCTAAATGATTGGCAATAATGAGGTGACCCACATGAATTGGATTAAAGGTTCCAAAGTACAAGCCTATTTTTTTCATTTGCCTGTTATAAATGCTTCAACCAGTTCCTTTGCCTCTTTACATGCCTTTTCCAGATTGTCATTCATGAGAATGCGGTCAAACTTATCAGCCCGCATGAGCTCTCTGTTTGCTTTATCCAGTCTCATTTTGATATTGTCTTCTGTTTCAGTTCTGCGATTTCTTAATCGTTGCTCCAGAACAAACAGGCTTGGGGGTTTTACAAATACAGATAAAGCAGATTCACCGAATATCTTTTTTAAATTGATTCCGCCTTCAGCATCCACATCAAAAACAACCACTTTACCGGCAGCCCAGTTTTTTTCAATCTCAGATTTAAGGGTACCATAAAAATTGTTGGGATAAACTTCCTGCCATTCTACAAAATCATTCGCAGCAATTTTATTTTTGAATTCGGCAACACTGAAATAATGATAATCCACTCCCGGCATTTCTCTGCCCCGTGGTTCACGGCTGCAGGCTGAAACAGAAAAAGCAAGTTGAGGTATTTCTCTCAACAGATAATGTACGATTGTGGTTTTACCGGCACCTGACGGAGCGGATACAATGATGCATTTTCCGGTATGTTTCAAATCTGAAACTGTTGAATTCATGGTGCTGTTCAATTATTCAAAGATAGGGAGAATGAAACACTTTTCCTCGTATGATCTATTCAGCCTTTTGTATCAGGCTTTCAAAGCAGCAGCAAGCGTTTTAACCAGTTGCGACTCGACGGTTGATTCAGAAATAGAAATTTGATCAAAACCGCATTCGTTTAACCGTTTAGCGGTGGTTTCTCCAATGGCAATCATTTTTATAGAAGGGTCAGCCGGATTTGATTTTAAATATCCGTCCACGTTTGACGGACTTGAAAATAAAATAGCCTCAGGTATAAGATTGAGTTTTTCTGAATTTAATACTGTTTGATAAGTCACCAGTTCTATAACCTCCTGCATTTGTTTTTGAGCAGACACGTTTTTTCTGGAGATATCACTCAGCGGAAAGAGAACGGATTCTGATTTACCACAGATTTTAAAAAATTGCTGACCGATTTCACGTGTATTCAGAGACCCGTTTCCGGTAAACTGAGGTTTTAATCCTGCCGCCTCTAATTCTAATGCAGTTCCTTCCGACAAGGCAGCGATCTTTTTAGCCTGGATGGAATAATGATCCAGATACAATTGAACACCCTGAGGAGATGAAAAAAAGATCCAATCTGTTTTAGGAATGGTCAACCCAGTTACCGCTGCAGTTTTAATAAATGGCTTTTCAATCAGCTGATATCCGTTTTGATCAGCCCATTGCCGGATAGCTGAACCAGACTTTAGAAAACGGGTAACAAGTATGACGTTGCTCCTGGTCATTTTTTTAGGTCGCCCACAATTTTTTGCGCAAGACCGTCGGTGGATTCTGCCTGATAGGTTAATACTTTTCCAGGCAGTGATGAGCTGGAAGCATAACTTACATTAACGTCAAACTTATTGTTCACTTTTTTACAAAAAACACCTAAAGGCAATTGACATCCACCTTCCATCAAACGCATCACATCACGCTCAACGGCAATTGACTCTTGCACATCTGGATGATGAATAGCCTTCAACGCTTCTTTTAAAGCGACATCTTTTTCTCTGATTTGTAAGCCCAAAACACCCTGCGCAGGAGCAGGAATAAATTCTTCTTCAGAAAACTGAACAGTTTGAATACCGGTTAAATCCAGTTTTAATCTTTCAACGCCAGCAGCAGCCAAAACAATAGCATCGTAATTTCCATCACGCAGTTTTTGAATGCGAGTAGGAACGTTTCCACGCAAATCCTGAATCGTACAATCTGGTCTTAATCTTAAAAGTTGTGATTTTCTGCGCGCGGCAGATGTACCTATAACTGCATTCGATTTCAAAGAAAAAGGTTGTGTTTTGTCGAATGCCTTTGCATGAATTAAAAGTAAGTCAGCCGGATTTTCACGGTAAGAAACCGCACCAATGATCAACCCCTCAGGATTTGTTGTTTCAAGATCTTTATGCGAATGCACCGCCAGATCCACTTCATTTCTTAAAAGCGCTTCTTCAATTTCTTTGGTAAAAAAACCTTTGCCTTCTATTTTATCAAAACTCAGATTTTGAATGCGGTCACCTTTGGTAACTATAATTTGGATGAACACTTCATGTCCCAGTTTTTCAAGTTGATCTTTTACAAAATTCGCCTGCCATAAAGCCAGATCGCTGCCGCGTGATCCAATTCTGATTTTCATGATAAATATGTTCTTTAAACTTCTTCCGTTTTTTGCTCAGCAAGCATTTCTTTTGCCACCAGCATTGGCACGCTGATGTACTTTTTTTCCATGTAGTCCAGAATTTTATCCAGCACCAATTTTGATTCGTCATCCAGTTTACTGAGGTCTTTTGAAAAAACTTCATTTACCGCAGTAGCCCTGATTTCTTTTACGCGTTCAGGGATAGATCTCATTTTCAATTCAACCTGACGCATTTTGAATATCTCTTTGAATTCCTCTACTTTTTCATAGATGATCTGACGCACTTTGATGAGTTCTTTTTTCCTTTCTTTCAGATTGGAATCAGCAATTGTTTTGAGAAATTCAACGGAGATGTGTTCAATGGAATAATCATTCACCAGTTTTGGATATAAATCACTTGGAATTGCCAAATCAATGACAATTTTTTTCCCGTTGTCTGACCCAAGTAAATTTTTATATATCGCAGGAGAAATGATATGCTCCTGCGAACCGGTGCAAGTTACTAAAATATCAAAACCTTCTTTGTGATCTGCCAACTGATTAAGTGGTCTGGCCTGGCCTCCTAAAAAGCGCGCAAGTACTTCAGCGTTCTCAATGGTACGGTTATAAATGAAGTAATTTCTGAATCCATGCTTTTGTAAAAAACGACACATGTTGGTATTGGTCACTCCTGATCCAACTACAACTACCCGCGCATTTAATTCCGGATCAATTTCACATAAACGGTGATACGCCAGTGAAACCACTGAAACGGGTTTGTTTGCAATCGTGGTTTCTGTGTAAACTTTTTTTGCAGTTTCAATCGTTTGTCTGATCACAATGCGAATAATATCTCCTGACAATTGATGTAGTCTTGAAAATTCAAAGGCATTTCTGACCTGAGTAATAATTTCACGTTCACCAATCACCATGGAATCAACAGATGATGCAACTTCTATCAGATGATTTACTGCGTTGATTCCGTTCCAGGTTTTTGCCTTGTCAATATAGTTCTGAATATGTGCGTGATCCCAGTTTGAATTGAATGCTTTAAGAAACAGAGCCAAAAAATCATTATCTACTTCTTCATCTGCAACAAAAACAAATTCAACCCGGTTGCAGGTAGATAAATACATAATTTCAGACAGGTTCATTTCCTGTTTGATTTTATTCATCCGATCAACCACTTGTTCTTGCTCCACATGAAATTTTCCAATTTCATCGAGTCCGATGCTGTTGTGGGTAAATGCTATAACATTAAAACGTATCATGCTTCAATTCTTGGGCAAAGGTCAATACAGGCTGATCGTCTATTGTCACAGAATTGTCAGACATGTTGATTTATGAGAAAATTCACCAAACGATTAACTGTCTAAATAGTTAATGTGCAGCTACTTGATCGTCAAGTGAAATACCCGCCTTTTTCAAAAGACTTCTGACATAAACTGCGAAAAATGCCAGATATGCGAAACAAATTACGCCGACAAAAAAGGAAGGCTGAATTCCAATTACATCGGATAATTTTCCTTGAAGTGGCGGAATAATAGCACCGCCTAAAATCATCATCACTAAAAATCCGGAACCTTGCGATTGATACTTTCCTAATCCTGCCAGCGAAAGCGAAAAAATGCAAGGCCACATAATAGAACAAAATAATCCGGCAGATAAAAAAGCATACACCGCAATCATGCCAGTTGAAAATAATCCAATCAACGTTGCAAGTACGCCAAGCAATCCAAATACTCCAAGTGTTAATGCGGGCTTGTCTTTTGTTGCAAAAAAAGCGATAATCTGAATGAGCACGCAGACAACGTACCAATAAAAAACATCCACATTATAACCGACAATTTTTGAAACACCCAATACAATTCCAAATGCTATCAGCGGAACAATAAATCGTAAAATATTTTTTGTGGAGGAAGTTAAATTGAAAGCGTTGATAGAACCTGCCCAGCGACCAATCATTAAACTTCCCCAATACATAGAAATGAACGGGGCAATTTCAGAAGAAGCGAATCCACCAAATTCCTTTTGCTTTAGAAGTTCACCCAAATTACTTCCAATAGTCACTTCAACACCTACATAAACAAAAATAGCCAGCATTCCTAACGTCAATTGCGGATACTGCATAGCACCCCAACCTTCTTTTTGTTTTTTGCCTTTAAAAAACGCAAAGAGTAATCCACCCAAAATGACCAGCAAACCAAAACTCAGCCACATCATTCTTTTTTGTTCCAGAGGTCCTTTTATTTCTTCTATTCGGTGTTCCAGTTTGTCAATTGCCGGCCCGGTTACCACCTCTTGCGGTTGTGATTCGTAGTACGTCAGATCACTGCTGAGTTTTGCGAGCTCTATTGACTCGGCAGATTTATAGCTTGAAAACACCGGAGCAAAACAAATAATCAGCAAACCAGTAATCACGGCCAACGTGATGAGTGCTTTTTTTGCCTTTTCTGTTTTTTCATTTTTTATCATGGCCGGAACTTTTTTTGACAATCCAAACATCAAAGCGGTTCCTAAAAAAAGCAGACCAACGCAGCCATAAAGTATGATCACTTTAGAAAGACTGAGTGATTGAATCTGATCATCTGATATGGCAGATGATGTTCCAAACAGCGCCAGCGTTACAACGATTGGACCGATGGTAGTTCCAAAACTGTTAATACCTCCGCCCAAATTAATCCGATTACTTCCGGTTGCTTCATCACCCAATGAAATCATGAATGGATTTGCAGATGTCTGCTGTAATGAAAATCCCAATCCAATTATAAATAATCCAATGAGCATTCCGGAAAATACATTTACATAAACTGAAATAATCATGGCCGCTGCGCCCAAAGCTGAAAACAACAAACCGTACACAATACTTCTTTTATATCCCCAACTCATGACAATGTCTTTTCCATTTCCTGATCCCCATGCAAATAGCGCCAAAGCACCTAAATAATACGCTCCATAAAAAGCAAAATCAACCAATTGTCCCTGAAACTGATCAAGTGCAAAATAGTTCCTGCAGAAGGGAATGAACACTGAATTTCCGGCGGCAATAAATCCCCAGAAAAAGAAAACTGTTGTGAGCATGGTGAGTGCTCCGTAATTTGTTTTTTGATTGTCAGGTGTTGTCATTGAAATGTGTTAAGGTTTTCCAAAGCTAATGAAATGATGGAAATAGATTCTTTTCATTTTTTACACCGTACGAAGTGCAATCAGGATCTGGATTTTTTATTCCCTGCAGATATTGCAGAATTTGCTGAAGGAGTGATTTAGTTGCTTAATGATGCATCTCATTTATTACTCCATTTGCTTACACTTGTCCACCAAACAAATCAAGAAATTCTTTTTTGCGTTGCGTTGAAATATCCAGCCAGACGCCGTCACTTAATTTAACCTGCGCGGTTTTTCCTTTTTTAAATTCACTGATAAATTTGGTGTTGATCAGATGGGATTGATGGATCCTTATAAATCCGGATTCATTCAAAAGATCTTCAAAAAATTTGAGCGTACGGGACACAACTTGTTTTGAACCATCAGACAGGTAAACGGTTGAATAATTGCTGTCAGCTTCTATCCGCATCACGTCTGCCAGCTTTACCACAATAAATCCAGACAAATGTGGAAGTACAATTTGTTGCTGTTCAGGTTTGGATGTTCGGTTATTCTCCAGTAATATTTTGGTTGATGAGGTGGAATGATTTTGTTTATCTCTGATTTTTTGAACTGCCTCAACCAGCTCATCAATATCAATGGGTTTCAAAATATAATATGTGGCGCTCATGTTCAATGCTTTGATAGCATAATGGCTGAAAGCTGTAATGAAAACAACATCAAAATTTATTTCTCCTGCCCGGTCTAACAAGTCAAATCCGTCACCATAAGGCATTTCAATGTCCAGAAAAACAATATCAGGTTTGTGTTTTTGAATTGCAGATAATCCTTCGTCTATGTTTTTACAAAGCTCAAGAACCTGAACATCTGTGCAGTATTTTACAATATAACTGTTGAGTGTTTCACGACTTGAAAGCTCGTCATCAACTATAATGCTGGTCAGTGCTTTTTTCATTTGGAAGATATGGGGTAAACAATGATTTTTACTTCTGTTCCGGATTCATTTGGCAGATCGATGATTTCAAATGCAATTCTTGTATGGAATAAATCGTTGATCACGCGAGTTCTGTTTTCGACAATACTCATGGCGGCGGACTGATGCTGTTTCTGATTTTTAGTTTTCAAACGTTTTGAAGCCTCTCTACCAATGCCATTGTCTTTCACATTGATTTCAATAAATTCTCCCCGGTCAATAAACCGAATACTTAAATGACCACCTGTCTCCTTGTATCTCAGTCCGTGCCAGATTGCATTTTCAACAAAGGGTTGTACAAGCATCGGCGGAATTTCATACAAATCTGGTTGAATTGACGGGTCAACTTCAAAACTATATTCAAAAGCATCTTTGAAACGGTCATGTTCGAGTTGCACATATAATTCAAGTACTTCAATTTCTTTTGTCAGCGAAATAAATTCAGATTCAGACTGATCCAGAATTTGTCTCATCAGTTTTGCAAAACGTGATAAATATTTGTTTGCCTCCCTTTCATTGTTTTGTGTAATAAAGGAGTTAACCGAATTCAATGAGTTGAAAATGAAATGCGGATTCATCTGACTACGCATGGACTTCAGATATAGCAACTGTGTTGCGCGTTTTCTTGCTTTGTTATTCCGGTAAATGTAAAATCCTGCTGCTGCAAATGCCAGAATCAGAAATCCGAAAACGTAAATCAGTACGCGTTGATTTTCAATTTCTGATTGATTCACTTCTTTTTCTCTTTCAAGAAGATCAATTGTTTGCTGATCCAGTTTGCGTTGTTTTTCCAATACTTCCACATCGGTTTGAACATTGTTCAGGGCAATCTGATTATTGGTGTAAAGCATCTGTTTGATACTTTTTATTTTTTCCAGAGAATCTTTCAGTTGGATAAAATTATTGTACGCACTTATTGCATCTGAACTCCTGGCTGAAGTCAGGTTATAAACGGAATAAAGTTTTTCAGCAGAAATGGTTTGAGCTGTGAGGTTTGAAGTTGCACCTGACAGCGTAAATGACCACGTGTACTGATTGATTGCATCAGTATAATTGCCAATCTGTACATTTTGATCTGCCATGCAGAGGGTAGTGTTAATCATTCTTAGTGTGTCACCGGTGGTTGAAAAATAGTTGCTTGCATCGTTCAAAACCTGATTTGCATTGGCACCATCGTTTGCGTTGAAATAAACATTGGAAAGATTCAAATTGGAATTAAAAATCAGGTCGTTATTTTGTGCCTGAATCGCATGCATTTTAGCCTGATTAAAATATTCTTTTGCTCCTTCTGTATTGCCTGATTTTTCTTCAAGATTTCCAAGTTCTAGCTCGGCTTCTGCTGCTATCTCGAAAAAATTCTGAGTGATGGCTGATTGCTGAACATCCTGCAGGTATGATTTGGCAATTGAGTTTTTGGTGAGTACATAAAGTTTACCCAATTCAAGACGAAGCTTTAGCTCTTCATCCAACTCTGATTTTTTACACACGGTGATGGCAGTGGAATAATATTGCTCAGCCTTGTCGTAATTTTCAAGAATGATGTAACACGATGCAAGTACGTGTACTGATGCAAAATATCCTTTTGAATTATTTAGGCTGGTGTAGGTTTCATTTGCGCGACTCGCATTTTTAATTGCATTTTCACATTGACCAGATGCTTTATTCATTTCGCTGAGTAATAAATAGGCATCTGCCATTTCAAGCCAGTATTTGCCATAGACAGATTGATTCAGTACTTCTTCAAGCAATTCAACATCTATTACTGAGTCTCTTTCAAAAAGCAAACGGGCACTTTTAATTTTTTGCTGTAGTTCAGATTTAGAAATGGTGTCACGTTGAAACACGTTGTTAGAATAGGTGCTATTGCTCTGTCCATGACAGAGTGATAATCCGGTTATCAGAAATAATATGGTCGTATAAACGAAATGCTTCACCTTAAATAATACGTGATATTGTTTTAAAGGTATAAACAAAAAACAACTCAGTTCCTTGTTATAACAAGCCTTTAACATTGGTTTAATTGAGGCTGCTCATTCAAAGGACTCAAATTCTCATCCGGATGACCGGAATACTCATTCTTCATTTTTATATCTGAATCCTCCATATACCTTGGCTGGAAATCTAAACGGTCAAACTATGGAAACTATCAGAAAATGGAAGATGGGAATCAGTGCAATTTTTCTCTTTGCATTTGCTTCATGCAGTACGGCAACTTCCAGAACAAATGAAATTCATCTTTCAAGCTGGGTGAGAGCTGGTGAAGGAGTTTTTGATAAGGTTCATTTACCAACTGCTGATCTGGCGGATGCAAACACCATAAAAATTGCCTTGCTGCTGGATACAAGCAACAGCATGGATGGTTTGATTGAACAGGCAAAATCTCAATTGTGGAGAATTGTACTTCAGTTGTCAACTGCACAAAAAGACGGTGTCTATGCGAATTTGAAAATTGCACTTTATGAATATGGTAATGATGCGCTTAATCAAAAAACAAATTGGGTCAGACAAATCACTCCTTTCACAACTGATCTGGATGAAATTTCAAAACAACTTTTTGAACTAAGAACATTTGGCGGAAGTGAATATTGCGGTGCTGCAATTACTCAAAGCCTGCAGGATCTTGAATGGGTTGAAAGATCCAACGGGCTGCAGGTAATTTTTATTGCAGGTAATGAGCCCTTTGATCAGGGTGGAGTTGATTTCAAACATGCCTGCGAAAATGCAATCAATTCTGACATTATTGTAAACACTATTTATTGTGGAGATTATGAAAGTGGTATCAGCACCAATTGGAAAAAAGGCGCTGATATCACAGAAGGTTTTTATGGAACCATTGATATGAATTCAGCAACTGTTTACGTGGAGACACCTTATGATGAAGAAATTCTGAAATTGAATGAACAGCTTAATGCGACCTACCTTTCGTATGGTACTTCAGGTAGTTATTTTTCTGCAAATATGAGCCTGCAGGATGCCAATGCATACACGTATGGAACTGCAAATTGCGTTGACCGCGTCACAGTTAAATGCAGTCAGTTGTACAATAATTATCAATGGGATTTAGTAGATGCTGTGAAAGATTCGTCATTCAGTATTTCTTCAGTAAAAAAAGAAGAGCTTCCAAAGGAAATGCAAAACATGACTTATACGCAGCAAGTTAATTTTATTGAATTAAAGAGTGAAGAGCGTGCTGAAATTCAGAAAAAAGTAAATGAACTGAGCGCAAAAAGAACGGAGTATATTATGCAGAAACAAAAAGAATTGGGTGGAGAAAATACAGGTCTCGATTACGCCATAATCAATGCCATCAAACAGCAGGCGATGGACAAAAATTTCACTTTCGGTTGCTGATATGAAAAACGTTAAAGTTGCTTTTTTCATGCTTTTCCTGTTTGCTGTCAATGTGAAAACATTGATGGCGCAGGAATGGCTGATTTTTAAAATCTATGAAACCGGAGATTTGCATAACAAACTTCCATTTTTTGATGATTATTTCTATTCTGAAATTGCATACGCCAGAACTTCAAGAAGCACTGCGTTGTATGAACTTGAGGGAAAAGTCAAATCAGTAATTCAAACTTCTTTTTTGGATTCTGTCTATATTAATTCAGATGAAACACTGGTATGGGAGTTTGACAAAAATCAAAATCTGGTGAAATTTTCGAAAGGTGATTCATCAGTATCTAATGATTGGATGATTGAAGAATATGTGTTTGATGAATCGAACCATTTAATAAATCGGCGAGTTTCATCCGATCGCTACGGAGAGTACAGTTATGCCTGGTACACCTATGATATCAGAGGTTATTTGACTGAACGGATTGATAGTTTTTCATCCTACGATGGGAATTATTATTCGCAGGCAATTTTTAACTATGAAAACGATTATCAAAATATTTCGTGTGAATATTTCCCTTTGAGTGATGAACTGTTCTGGAGTTTTGAAAATTTTGAAACGGAAATAAAGTATGATGAAATGGGCAGATATATTTCTCCCGGCAGAAATGTGGATTATGACAAATTTGGCCGACCTACAGGATATTTCATTAATAATGGTTGTGGTTCAAATTCGGCGTTGTGCATACAGGTAAATACAAAATATGATGAACGCGGAAATGTGATTGAGCAAACAGTTCATGACATGACTACTCGCAATTCGCTTTGGTCATTCAGCAGCCATTTTAAAGCAGAATACAATGAAAAAAATCTTGTAATCAGAAGAGAGGAAACGCCCTACGATTATGACAGTGGTGGACAACTGATTTTACTTGCAACCAATTCTGATATGAACGCTGAGACTCAGACATCATCATTGATATACACCTTTGATTATAGTTATGACCACCAGGGCAACTGGATCAGGCAAGTGGTTTATCTCAACGGTAATTATCAATCTGAAATCAATCGAACAATATCCTATTATTAAATAAAAAGTTATGAAAATATTCACCATCATGCTGAAAGGATTAATGCTCTTTTTGGTTTTACTTATCGCAGTTTTGAATTCTGTAATTTTTGCGCAGCCAGTTCAGCAAGTAGTTTATGACACTTTGCAATATCCGGGTTATCCATACAAATCTGTTTTGGTTCATGATCTTCCAAATGAAAATGATTCTATTCCACTTCACCTTTTAAGAACAACGGTTAGTGCTGAAATAAATTCCATTGTTTTTCCGATATTGTCTCCCTACATTCACCCTTATGTAAATATTCACTGGGAAGAAGGATATCAATATTGGCAATTGCCTCCTTATGTTATTTCATGGACCCCATCCTGGTTTGTTGTAAATGTAATGACCTGCGGAGATTCGTACCATGAAAACGGACAGTTATCAAGTCGTGTAGAATGTGTTGACAGTGTCTTTCACGGCAAAGCTTTTTTCTGGGATGAAACAGGACACAAAACTTCTGAATCAACTTATTTTGAAGGTCATCAAACCAAACAAAAATTATATGACAACAGAGGAAGAGTAACGCATATAAATCATTTTGATTTTAATAGGGCGTATGATGGCGTTTGTATTTATTATGAATACGATTCTTATTACAAATCCGTCAGCCGCTATGAACATGGTGTTCAGCATGGATTGCAGGAGGAATACAGAAATGATAAACTGGAAAGTAAAACAGTTTATGATAATGGAACAATGATAAAGCGATCCTATTATTATGATAATGAAGCACTGATGAATTCAGAAACTTTTTACAATGGATTTGTTCTGGAAGGAATTCATTATTACAGAAACGGAAGTGTAAGTTATCATGAAAAGAGAAATGAAAATAATGAGATGCTATTTGTAAAGAGATGGTCAGAAAATGGTGAATTAACTGAAGACAGAAAATATATCCAGGGAAAACCGGACGGTCTGGCGTTAATCTCTTATGATGTTGTAAACGCAATCAAGGAGACGGAATATTACATGGATGGTATTCTGGAGAAGTACGAAAAAACAACTGGAAGCAATGTCCTTGCTCAACGATTTTATGAAAACGGAGTATTAAATAAACAACTGAATTTTTTTGAAACAGGTGATACCAGTTATTATGCTGTTCAAAATGAAAACGGTATAATCATTCAAGAGAAGTTGTGGAATGAATCACATTTACCAATAAAAAATATACAAAGAATAGTTGACTCAACTGGCCAGGTTTATTTAGCTGGAAATGGTTATTACATGCTAAACGATACGCTTTATTTATATTCGATTGAATCAAATAGCTGGCATCAGATAGAAACAAGATGGGTTATTTATAAGTCAGATACCATTCGCCTTGATTATATAGCGAATAGCTCTGGTGTTTCAAGTTCACCAATCTATCTTTCTTCACATCAATTTTCAAAAGTTGGAGGTAAAACATGTCCTAACGGAGAATGGAAATATTATTCCAACAACAATCTTGACAGTGTGATCACTTATAAAAATGGAGTACGGGAAGGAAGGGCAGTTTATTACAAATCACATGGTGATATTGTTGAAGTTGAAAGTTATGGTGTATATGTAAATAATCAAAAAGAAGGAGAATGGATTTATTTTCAAACGCCGTTATTTGTTGATGTGAGTACTTTGTCTGAATCGGAGCAATGGCAACAAAAAACGGGAAGAGATTCTTTGATTATAAATTTTACAGAAAACATTGCTAACGGTAAATATCAATTTTTTGATGCTCAGAACCGGTTGATGATTGAAGGTAATTATTTGAATGGTGAGCCTGAAGGCCGGTGGATTTTTTACAACGGAAACGGAGAAATTACGCGCAAGGTAAATCACAAAAAGGGCGAGTCTAATAAACGGAGCCTGAGCTGATAAATTTGGTGAAAAATATTTCCCACAGATAACGCAGATTTTCGCTGTTGAAATAATTCTCTCTGCTCACAAATTTCTTTGCGAACTCAGTGCCTCCATAGTGCAGCGCAGCGACTCTGTGGTAGAAAGAACATATTGGAGACTTTCGTACTTGGACGAATCTGTCTTGAATGCGCACGTATTGTCAATAGGATGATTCTATTGAAAATTCTATTTCATCAAAATGTGTTCTGATCATTTTTCATATCAATCCCTTTTTTTATATTGGGCACATGAAACGAATTTTATTTTTCTTGGTTCCAGCGATATTCATTGCCTCGTGCTCTGGTAGTTCTGAATCTTCTATTGCAGAAAAAGTTGATACTTCGCGGGTGATGACATTTGACACCTCATCAGCTGATGCATTCATTAACTCTTTTAATGAAAATAGAAAGGCAACGCATCAGACAGATTTTGAAATTACAGGAAATTGCATACTTGAAAATGGGTTTTTCAGAATCATCAATTTTGTTGAAACTATTGGAAACTATTCATATGAATATTGTATTGTCATGAACCCGTTGGAAAAAGTATTGCTCGAAAACCCGGACAAAGATACCTATATAGAAGTGCAGCAAATTTTAATTGACAACAAGTTGAATGTAAGTTTATATCAGGGTGATCTTGCTCCAATTTATTATGATTTAAAGGGAGATGGATCAGAAGATTATCAGCTTACTCTGGATGAAAGTTATCAAACAGATTTTCATATTACGCAGACCATTATCATTTATGACGGAAAAAATGATTTGGAACGAACGGAAATTATTGCGCGAAATATTTTTGTTGGTGGAGAGTCGGATGACTTTAATGGGTTTCAGGAAAATTTTGAATTCAAACAAACAGGAAAAAAGCTTCCGAAAATTATTCTAACACACAAAGAGCATGGATACAAGCCAACTGAAACTTATCAGGAAGGGATTGGTAATTTTGAATATAAACTCACATGGCAGTGGAGTGAAAATTCAGACTGGGGCGCTGCTGAATGGATAACTACTTTTGAAGGAAATTACATTTTCTGCAAGGAATTGATTGCAGAGTTCATGCAGCCGCGTTATGTTTTGAGTGATGAATATGAAGGTTACGCCATTGTTGAAAATTGCCAAAACGGCGGTCCCAATTTCTTTGCGCTTAGTGACTACTCTGATGAATATGGAAATTCATACTTTATTCTTGATGACAATGAAGACGACATTGGAACTGATGTACTTGTTACCATATTTGAACAGGAAAACCAGTTCACTTTAGTTTTTGGAAGATTTGAGAAAATGGAGGCCAATGATAAAGGGTTCAGACATATCAGTAACACTTATACTAACCGATATATTAGCAAAAGAGGAACCGCTGATTTAGAAAATCATTGGGGTGATGGAGTAGGTGAGGGTTATTTGTTTACCATTGATAAAGATAAATATACCTACGTGTCTTGTAATTAATGAATAGATGAGCATATTGGATGAAAATCTAAAGGTCTAAAAACTAAATTAATTTTCTTTGAGAATTCTGTGCTCCCTGTGTCTCCGTTGAGAAAAATATTTCCCGCAGATATCGCAGATTTTCGCTGATTGAATAATGGTAAGGAGAGTGAAATTTTCTCCATGTAACTCTATGTTCTCTGGGTCTCCGTGGTAAAAAATATTTCCCACAGAAACCGCAGATTATCGCTGATGAAATGAATCACCAGCATCCACAAAATTCTCCGCTAATCTCCGCTGCTTCGTTCCTCTGTGTTAAAATAAAAAAACACAAATTCAGCGTGAAAAATACTCCAGAACCAATTTGGTTTTTGCCTTCCCAATCACACTTTCTATTTCTGTTTCACTTGCTTCTTTAATTCGTTTAACAGACTTAAAATGATTCAGCAAATCAGTTGCGGTTTTTTCACCGATGCCTTCAATTTGCGTGAGTTCAGTTCCCAAAGCATTTTTACTCCTTTTGTTGCGGTGATGTGTAATTCCAAACCGATGCGCTTCATTTCGCATGTGCTGAATTACTTTTAATGACTCGGATCTTTTATCTATGTAAACCGGTATTGAATCACCCGGAAAATATATTTCTTCTAATTTTTTTGCAATTCCAATCAATGAAACTTTCCCTCGCAAACCCAGATCATTGATGCTTTTCAGAGCCGCACTTAATTGTCCTTTTCCACCGTCAATAATGATTAATTGCGGAAGTGATGCTCCTTCATCCAGCATGCGTTTATACCTGCGGAAAATGATTTCTTCCATCGAGGCAAAATCATTCGGGCCTTCAACTGTTTTGATATTAAAATGCCGGTAATCTTTTTTGGAAGGTTTTGCATCTTTAAAGACAACGCACGCGGCAACGGCATTTGTTCCCTGAAAATTGGAATTATCAAAACATTCCATGTGAACTGGTAATTCACTAAGTCGTAAATCTTTTTTGAGTGTTTCTAAAATCCGTTCTGTATGTCTTTCTGGGTTCACCAGTTTTTCTTGCTTGTGTTTTTCAAGCATGTAGAATTTTGCATTTCGCTGTGAAAGTTCAAGGAGCGTTTTCTTTTCACCGCGTTGCGGATTGGTGATGGTGAGATTCTGAAACAAATCACCAATTTCAACATCTGTAATTATTTCGCGCGCATCTTCACCGTATCTTTCTCGCATCTCTACCAATACAAGCGGAATAATTTCTTCCGGTTTTTCATCCAGTTTTTTCTTGACTTCCACTGTATGGCCCTGAATAATTGCACCATTATTTATTTTGAGATAGTTGACATAGGCTTCTTTTTCATCTTCCACCAAACTGATTACATCTACGTTGTGAATAGTAGGTGAAACAACGGCAGATTTACTGTGATAATTTTCTAATGTTTCAATTTTTTCTTTGATCAACTGAGCTTCTTCAAATTTCATATCTGAAGACAATTGTTTCATCCAGTTTTTTAATTCCTGAATAACTGAAGTGACATTTCCTTTTAAAATGTTTTTAATTTCTTTAATGTAATTGTTGTATTCTTCAGGTTGCTGTGCTCCAATACATGGACCTTTGCAGTTTCCGATGTGGTACTCCAGACACACTTTAAATTTGTTTTGCGTAATATTTTCCGGGGATAATTTCAGGTTGCAATTTCTTAACGGATATACATCTCTGATCAGATCTAGTAGTGTATGCATCATTTTACCTGAAGCGTACGGACCAAAATATTTAGATCCGTCTTTAATCACCCGACGGGTATAAAACACTCGTGGAAATTCTTCATTCTTAATACAAATCCACGGATAGGTTTTATCATCTTTTAATAAGATATTATAGCGTGGCTGATATTTTTTAATGAGATTGTTTTCAAGTAGCAAAGCATCTAGTTCTGTGTCAACAACCATATATTGGATGTCGGCAATTTTACTAACCAGAATATTGGTTTTAGCGTTATCATGCGCTTTTACAAAATAGGAGGAAACTCGTTTTTTTAAATCTTTGGCCTTCCCTATATAAATGATGGTGCCGTTCTTATCAAAGTATTGATAAATTCCCGGACTGCCCGGCAGCGATTTTAGCTTGTTTTGAAAATCTTCCAGCTTATTTTTTTATGATTAACTTATTTGTAATGAGCGGACAATTACTAATTTCGGCATTAAAATTGCAAAGTCACCACAAAAATATCAACCTCTTTTAATATGACCAGAAAATTATACGCTTTCATATTTTTTTGTTTAATCACTTTGTCACATGGGTTTTCAAAAGATGTGACCCTTAAATTGACCTATAAAGGAAATCCTTTGTGTTATTGGGATGTAACTCTTAAACACGGTGATGTTGCGATTGGTCAGGGCAAAACGGATGATAAAGGTTTTGTCGATTTCGGTTCGGTGAACTTGCTGGATAACCGGGTAGATGCATCAGGATATAAAAAAACCAGCAATGGTGAAAAAAAATGGGACGTTAAAGGTTATATTACGCTGAATGATCAGGGTCATGCAGATTTTGATTTTGAACCCCTGGTTCAGGAGTCTGGTATGGCAAGCATGATGGAAGTTGCCTGGGGTTTGACGTTGAATGATTGTATTGCTGGAAATTCAACCTCTGGTCAGAACACTATCGGAACTTCGAATTCTGGTAACACCACAACCGATTCCAATAACGGAGATGCTGAAGGGGATTCAGATGTTGCACCCGCGAATACAGAAATGTCTATGGCTGAATCATTACAAAATCAAAAAGCCATGTACCAGAAACAAATTCAGGATGCAGATAAAAAAATTGCTAAAAAGACGGAAGAAAGGAATTCGTTGAATGCTGATTCACCAGAGTATAAAGAACTCAGTTATGAAATCAGAGAACTGGAAATTGATAAATCGCTTTCACAGGTGAAGCTGGAGAAAACTGAAAAAATGATAGCTAACGGCAATGCTCCACTGAATAAAACAGACCGCGAGTATTATAAGCAAAAGGAAGATGAGTTGAAAACTCAGAAAGACAATCTGAAAGCTGAAAAAAGTAATTCTTCAGTGAAGTCTGAAAAGAATGAATCAGATAAAAAAACGGTGGACGAAGCCAACAAATCCGGAAACGAAAATTCACAGGAGGTAAAGGAAAACAATGAGGAGAAAAAATCGGAGGAAGGTGGTAGTGGAGAAGAGGAAGAATTTGAAAAATTTGATATTTATACGGCAGAGGAGCTTGCGCTGATGAGTACGTTTAATCTGCAAAAGCTTAAAGTAGAATATACAACCAAATCAGGGAAACGAAAAACCGCTATCAAGGCAAAAGGAACTCTGATGAAAGAGGAAAAAAAGATGCAGCTGGAAAATGAAATTTCTGAACTGGAAAAAATGATTGTTCTGGTTGAAGCAGAATTGGCTAAAAGAAAGGAAACAGAATAATGCTTTCAGGGAACAAACCGCTCGTAAAGATA